>JGI24143J45723_1000522_pt1 | contig 19648 bp, 21 predicted proteins | sample BarGraIncu00432A_FD_45723 | JGI IMG/M metagenome (IMG submission 45723) | reverse complement strand
ACACAGTCCTTTCGGTTAATAAGACATTATAGTATAAATAGCCAATGCCTCTGCTGAAAGGCAGAAAGCGCGGACATGATAATCGATTTAGATCATTCATACTCAGCAATTATTATATTTGTTCATTATAATTGATTTCAATGTTTTTTTCAATTTATAATTATTATCAGCAACGCGATACAGATATGATTGTTCAATTTATTTTCACTCTTTTTAATATTCATAGTTCGCCGATCTCATAAGTTTCCTTTGTAGATGTTGCCGAGGCCGTCATGTCCCACCAGCTCCATTTCATGGGGCGACGGAACAAAACTCGAAAAGGATGTCTGCTTTTTCAGGTCCTGATTCCGGATCTGTAAAATATATAACTCTTCCAGTGAAGCCATGACCTGGGGAATAATCACCTTCATCAGCCGTTCAAAGAGATCAAAGAAAAACTCGTCTTAATTCAGATGAGACTGTAAATATTCAGTGCCATCACCAAACGATATGCTTCTTATATCATTTGATGATGGCACTTTTTTGATTCTACTTCTAAAAAAGCTTCAATTTACTTCGACCTTCTACGGGAATTTTTATACCTTAATGTCTCCAATGCTTTTAAACGTTTCAGCATTTTTTCCATTGGCGGCCAGCATTGAGACTGTTGCTGTGGTACTTAAACCAGCCTTATCATAAGCATAAACATCAATGATATAATCACCAGCTTCTCCATTGTGATCCGTATACAAGACCCGACAGCTGGCTGTATTGCCACTGATGGTTCCCGTATACCATACTAGATCGTCCTGACCATCTTTATCCATCCATACCGGAAACATTACCTTATCTATGCCTGTTCCCACATCCGATACCTCACAGCTTACCGTAAAGCCATTTTCATCGGCTTCTGTTACCTGAACATCCGATAAAACCGGTGGCGTAATATCCGATGATGCATCCACATAATCACCAATGTAAATATAGCCCTGAAAGCCTCCGACGGACGTTGCATCTTCAGCACCAATAGTGTAGGAATACGTTTGGAATAATATACCGCTCCAGGTTGACTCAGAAAGTGTCACCACGTTGTCGACAATGGACTCAACAACAGCCACATGACCGGATGATCCGTTGCCCCAGCAGATAACAGCTCCCAGTTTTGGGGTTGATCCACTGGGATAATATCCGTTACTTAAATTGTAATCCCACCACTGATTGGCATTCCCGGTGCACAGATTGGGTTTGGTTCCCAGAATTTCATAGGCCCGTCCCCAGGCGTAGGCGGTGCAGTTCGGCATACCATAACCGCCTTGATAATAAGCATTATCTGCATAAAAGCAAGGATTATCTGGCCCCGGTGCCGTCATCCGTGCTGTATATATAGCCGGCGCTGCTGGCGTTGCTGGAGCAGTATTCGTAACTGCCGGATTATTTGCGCTGTTTTCTTCAGCCATTACCGCTCCCGGTAACAGACTCAAAAATAAAATGAGCACAATACTAAAACAAGTGTTTCTAAAAAAGCGTTTTTTCATTTGACCTCCTGCTGTCCATATATGATGATATTACACTGATATTCGTAGCTTAATTACATCATAATTGTCGATATTTGTTTACAAAACAGCAATATGGATTTTACAATAGATCAATTTAATATGCAAGTTTTTGATTCTAATACACATCAAAATTAATTAATTCATAAGGTTTATGAGACCGTTTTCCAAAATTTAGAATGCCATACCAGCAACGATTTTTCGCATAAAAAAGCTCCTTCCAAAAAAATGAAAAGAACCGAATAGACTCATCAATTAATTTTTATTTAAGAAATTCAAACCACCATTATAAATGTGCTGGTTAGTTGAACTGAGCAAGTTGACGAAACTTGATTCAGCGCTGAATCAAGTTTTTTTTGCCATTCTTGCTTTTCTCTTCATAATAAGCTTAAGCAATTGAACACACAACAGCAAACCCAATGCCGCGCCCGTACTGTCAATGAAAACATCTCTTACCTGTCCAGATCGGCCAAGAATAAATAACTGATGGACTTCATCACTGCACGCATAGAGCACGCATATTATAAATGCCTTAGCTTCGGCTTTTGAGACATTGCTTTGCTTCAATGCAAACAAAATCAGCACCGCAAGAATTAAATAGATGCAAAAGTGAGCGCTTTTTCTAATGAAATAATCAAGATATCCAATGTCTACATTAAATCCCAAAGAACCGATGGTCAACTTTGCAATACAACTACTCAACGCATCCGACTGACTAGCCGGTTGATTGGAAAAACAAAAGATCAGCCCCATCCAGAAAATAACTAAAATCCATGAAGCCACCATGTTTCTGTTGACTTTTCGTCTGTCTTCCTGATGGACTATCATAGCATTTCTTTCATCTTCGTGCCCGTTTTTTTGATAAATACTTCATTACCCTCATCATTAAAAAATATCTTTCTGTCCTTAATTGCAATTGATATTGCATGATAAACTCCAGTGTTGCTTCTTTCCTGAGTCTGTATTTTCATTGATTTCCCCCCTCTCTTTCACAACTTAACAAAATAGTAACACATTGACAGAAAGATGACAAATTAAAAGGGGACTTCTTTCATAAAACAATGATGCTATAACCTTCATCAACTACTTGACAATGCTATTGACGCGTTCAATTATTTATGTTAAAATAATTTTAGTTTATAACCGTTATAAAATAAAATTGAATACTATTTATCTGTTTGATGTTTATTTTGTCAATAAAAAGGTACAAAAATATAGATACACTTTAAAATAATAAGTGAACAGAACGGTTTCATTCACATTGAGAAGCAGCTTAAATTGAACAATCTTGTACAAATATGTACAATTGAGTTAATAAAACACAAAAAATATTTTAATTAACGAAAAGGAGCTCAAGATGAAAGATTTAAAAGGAACAAAATCAGAAGCTAATCTTATGACTGCGTTTGCCGGAGAAAGCCAGGCAAGAAACAAGTACACATATTATGCCGGTCAAGCAAAAAAAGATGGGTACGAACAAATTGCCGCCTTGTTTTCTGAAACTGCCAAAAATGAAGAAGAACATGCAAAAATTTGGTTCAAGCTTTTACATAATGGCATCGCCGATACCGCTACAAACTTGAAAGATGCAGCTACTGGTGAAAATTTTGAATGGACAAGCATGTATGAAGGTTTCGCGAAAGATGCAAAAGAAGAAGGTTTTGATGATTTGGCGCGTCTTTTTGAAGGTGTTGCCAAAATAGAAAAAAAACATGAAGAAAGATATCTAGAATTACTAAAAAAAGTTGAAAATGGACTGGTCTTTTCAAATGATGGCGACACAATCTGGAAGTGTTCAAACTGCGGTCATATTTATATTGGAAAGAAAGCACCTGAAATCTGCCCGATTTGCAAACATCCAAAAGCTTATTTTCAAATAGAAGTTAAAAACTACTAAAATAAATTAAATACGATAGGAGTGTTTCATATGAAAGTTATCATCGATCGTTCCGAATGTATCGGCTGTGGCTTATGTACTGAAATCTGTCCGGAAATATTCCGTATGGATAATGATGATCTTGCGGAAATTTATGCCGAAGTCGATGATTCACTAAAAGACAGCGCTGTTGAAGCTCAGGACAGTTGTCCTGTTTCAGCCATTTCTCTTGAAGATTAATTGCTGTCGCTGCAGGACCCATTGAAACAATTACCAAATGAGTGACACACTCGTTTAGCGCAAAACCATTTTCGAGCAGAGAAAAATCAAATTAAACTATAAGCAAGTACCCTCATATCGATTTCATGATATGAGGGTACGATTTTTTTAATGCATCCATCATTCTTTTACAACCAGTACGGAACAGGGGGCTGATGCAAGAACTTTTTTAGTCGTTGAACCAACAAAGAAACGTTTGACCGGACTGAATCCTCTTCTACCCATCACGATCAAATCAAATTCTTCCGCCCGGGCAAACTCCTCTATTTCAACGTCAACAGTACCGATTAAAATTTTTTTTTTCAAAACCACCCCAGAGTCTTTGTAACCTTTAACAAGTGCATCCAATATTTTTTCGGACTCTTTGGATACCGCAATCTGGAGTTCATCTTGCATCTTTGCATAATTCTGCGGAATTGCTGCAGTTTCATAATATGGTAAATCGATTTGTACAACCGAAAGAAATGTTACCTCACTGTTAAATTTCTCTGCCAGTTTAACAGCTTGAGCTGCTGCTTTTAAGGAAATTTCAGATCCATCTACAGGTACAAGTATTTTTTTCATTGGTATTTCCTCCTTAATTAGTTATTTTATATATACCCATATGAAAAAGAGATAACCACAGAACATACTCTTATTATTGCCTTGTTAAAAGAAAGCTCTAACATAAAGAGTATCTTGAAATCCCATCATGCAAGTGTTAATAATATAAATTACGCAAAAAAGGACTAGAACCGATTTTTCAACACTCTATAAAATGCTTCACAGAGCATTAAAACTACTCATACTTTATATGGAAACGAGCAATTATTGCAAAATTCAGTAGTCAATTTGTTTTTTTGTATGATTATCGGTATAATAAAATAACATTGATCATTTAATAAGAAAACTGAAGCTCAGATCCCCTTTGCAATTGCTGGTGATGATATTAAAAAACGAGGTCACTATGTCAAAACAAAAAGAAATTAAAACGAACGCGATGCGCATTTTAGATAAATTAAATATTGAATATAAATCACAATCCTATGAAAGTGAAGCGTTTGTAGATGGTCTAAAGACTGCCGACCATCTGAATCTGCCATATGAATTAGTGTACAAAACATTAGTTACCGTGGGAAAAAGTGAAGAATACTTTGTATTTGTTATTCCAATTGCTGAAGAGTTGGATATGAAGAAAGGGGCAAAGTCTGTTAGTGAAAAATCGATTGCTATGATTCATGTAAAATATTTAAACGCCGTGACCGGATATGTTCGCGGAGGATGCACTTCTATTGGTATGAAAAGACAATATAAAACGATTATCAGTGATACTGCAAAAGGACTGGATAAGATCTATATAAGTGGCGGCAAAATAGGCTTACAATTAAAACTTGCCCCTGACGATTTGTGCAAAGCTGCAAATGCTGTTTACGGAGATATCATCATCAAATAGATTCAATCCAGGAATTTTCGAAAACAGAAAGACTTACAATGAAGGCAAGTCTTTCTAAGTAAAAAATTATGAACTTTGTCTTTTATTTAGGTCGATCCTCTGATTTTGATGTAATTGATTTATCATGATAGGCAAATTTTACACCAAAAAGATAGATTAATATTCCAAGAACTACAAAATATGGAATAATATAAATCGGACTGATGAACAATGCCGGAAGCGTTTTGTAAAGGGTAAGTGTTCCAAAGAACATAAATATGATTCCTGCCATCCATTTTATATAAATATCGGGAATATGTTTGGCCAGCCATGCCCCCCCCAATATACCGATACCATCAGCAATAAGCATGCCGGTTGTTGTTCCCAATAGTATGAAAAATGGTTGGGTACTTTCGGCTGCGATTGTTATTGTCATCAGTTGGGTTTTATCCCCCATCTCTGCAATAAAGAATGCAATTGCCACCGTGACAACCGGTCCGAATCGATGCTTTTTTTCACCGTCTTCATCAATTTTATCACCACGCAAAGTCCATATTCCAAAGGCTAGGAATGCGACTGCAGCAACAATTTCTACTGTTTGCATAGGAATAACCGAGCTTAAATAAGTGCCTGCCAACACGGCAAGGGCGTGGTTTAGAATTGTAGCGATCAGTACTCCCAGCATGACCTGTGCAACTTTATACTTGCTGGCCATGGCCATCGCAAGTAACTGGGTTTTATCCCCCATTTCAGCCACTACCACAAGCAGTAGTGCCTTAATAAATTCTGACATTTTATAACCTCCTTCTAAATTATAAAATATAAATAAAAAAGACCTTCAACACAACGGCATTATCTTCTCATCAGAACCTCTGTCTTTTCAGTATAAATAATTATACTGAAAAGACAGAGGTTCTGATTGATCTGATAAACCACTGTGTTAAAAGTCTCACTTGACAGAAATCAGTACTGAAATCCGCCACGATAAAGCCAGACCAAAAGGTCAGTATGTTGACTTTATCACCATATGGGCAGCTACTCCCTCTTAACATTAAATTTATATTTTATTATACAACGCTTATAATATTACCACAGAATTTTCACACTGACAATACAAAATCTAATTATTTACTGTAAAAAAGTGCAAGGGATTCTGAATATTTTTTCATACAAGCTCCTGCTTCAGAATAGCTTACCATTTCAATTAATTTGCCACTGATAGTCTCATCCACTTGCTTAAGAAAAATATCGTTCTGACTATTCATACTGTCAAGCAGGGTTTTCACTTCTTGAGATTCTTGACTGCTTCCATCCGGTTGATAAGTTCCGTTTTTCACACCTTCCTGAATTTTCCAAGCAGCCTGATTACTGTAATCTGCGGATTTTTTCAGGACCTCATTAACGCCATCCATGATATTTGAGCTGCTTAAATTCAAACATTTAACCCGATTCCCGGCAGCCATTATTTCATCTGTCTTTTCTTTAACGGTCTCTTTAACACCCTCATCGTATTCGGTTTTTGCATCTGTTTGAGTTTTTGCATCTGTTTGAGCTGCTGCATCTGTTTGAGCTGCCGCATCCGTTGTATTAGTCACACCCAGTGCTGTATTGATATCAGCATAATTTTTATTAACACGAATATAATCGTTGATCACGTCGCTTCCGATATACTCCGAAATTTGAGAGCCATTTCCTGGATAACTGTTTTCCAACTTTATTTTTTCCAACATTTCTTTGCTGTCTTCATAATCTCCCAACAAAGTGAATAATGCACTGGCATCATAATATTTTCCTTCTGTATAATAGGCCTGAGCCTGGGTGTATTCACTTTCTTCTGCTGCTGTATCTTCTTTGCTGCCTGAAGCCATTCCACTGCCAAAGAACATTCCGCTTTTCAGTATAAAAAAAACCGCACCGGCCAGAATTAAAACCAATAATATAATCGGCAGGCCTATTTTTAATAATTTACTTTTCTTTTTTTTAGATTTTGTTTTAACGGTCTTTCCGTCATTTTCTTCCTGAATCATTTCCACAATTTCAGGATTTTCCGCCAACTTTTCTTTTATTAACGATAGCTTTTCTTCTTCTTTGGTACTTTTTAAGTTCTTCTTTTCATCTCTCTTAAACAAACTTTTTTTCGACACTTTGTCATTTTCCTCCTGCAATATTTTTGATTCTATTCAACCAACTGAAATTATTCATGATCAACAATTATCAATAACCTAACGCCTTAGTTTCTACAGTCTGGTGACGCCTGAATCCGCAGCCGCCTAGTGTACTGCTCAGCTACTACTTTTGATCAAAGACAAGGATAACAATATCGTCAGCGCTCATGAACCCAGTTGTGGTATTTCCTTCTTCGATATACTCATAAATGTCTTCCTTGTTTTTATGGATCATTCTGCTAGGTTCGGCTACACCCTGAGTGTAGCCGACAAACAAGTCATATTTCTTTTTACCGGAACCTTGTTGTTTATGCTCAATTAGCCTTCCCATTCTTCGTGTAACTTTAATGATTCTTCTTGTATCCCCATTTTCTATCTCCTTGACTTATTATATTTTACTATGTGTGTATCTTGATTATATTATATTAATAGTCCCTTTTATGTCAAATTTTAATAATAAATGGGTATTAAATATCGATTTTTTTTTTAGCAAATGAAATAATAGCATATCGGCATTTAAAATGATATAATAGAAAAAATCTAAAAGCTCTTCGTCAATCAATTCACACAAAGGATATTAAATTTGACGTGGAATTAAAGTATACTATAATTTGTTTTTTAGGAGGTTTTATATGCGTTTAGTTACTCGTTCGGATTTCGACGGTTTAATATGCGGCATGTTACTAAAAGAAGCTGGTGTCATTGATGACTGGATTTTTGTTCACCCAAAGGACTTACAAGATGGGCTCTTTACCCCTACTGAAAATGATGTGTTGACAAATGTTCCTTATGTCCCTGGCTGCGGCATGTGGTTTGATCACCATTCGTCGGAAAAAGAGCGTCTGGGATGGAATCAGGAGGTTAAAGGCGAAAGCCGTCTGGCACCTTCAGCTGCACGAATTATCTATGAATACTACGGCGGAGCAAATCGCTTTCCACATTATGAAAGCATGATTTTTTCTGTCGATAAGGTCGACTCCGGAAATCTCACCAAAGAAGAAATATTAAAGCCAACCGATTGGATTTTACTGGGATTCATCTCCGATCCAAGAACAGGTCTGGGGCGATTTAGAAATTTCAGAATCAGTAATTATCAACTCATGGAAGAACTCATCAATCTTTTTAGAAATTTATCCATTGCAGAGATTTTGGCACTTCCGGATGTGAAAGAACGTGTGGAACTTTACTGGGAACAATCCAAACTGTTTTCCGATATGGTTAAAGCACATACGCACGTCGTGGCGAACGTTATCGTCAGCGATTTAAGAGATATGGAAACTATTTACACTGGGAATCGATTCATGATTTACAGTCTTTACCCCGAGCAGAACGTTTCTCTTTGGATTGTGGATGGCAAACAAAAACAGAATGTTTCCATCGCCTGCGGCTATAGCATCCTCAATCGGACTTGTACAGAAGACATCGGCAAACTTATGCTTAAGTACGGCGGCGGCGGTCATCAAATGGTTGGAACCTGTCAGATCCCATACAATGATGCCAATTTAACCATTAAAGCAATTATTGATGTCTTGAAAACTACGTAATAAAACTCATCCGACAGGTGATTGGAGATTAAACGGGATGTATTGACCGACCCAAATAGAGACCCCCACCAAAGGAAGGAAAATAATTGTTGCCACACTGAGTTTCATCTTTGTGAATTTAATAAAAATCCCATAATTACCGGCAAAATCAAGTACAAAATTGAAGAAGTAGCCGTTGCACCTCCACCAATCACTTCCCCATGTGCCAAATCAATACTGTTGACAAAAGCCAAAGTTGTAATGTCCGTAAAAGCAACAATGAGCATAATCAAAGTGAAGAAGATGAAAATGTTGAACAGTATCCAGACTCTTTTGGAAACATATTCCTTTATCGTGTCTGCAATCGCTGAAAAATGCTGACCAGCCAGATATTTTGCATCCGTTGGGACGTAGTCAACGCCGTCCTCCATTTCAATGGAAGGACCCAAATTCTTATCGTCAATTTCAAATACCTTCTTTGAAATGAATTTGCCGTAAGTGAAGTATGCTAATAATAAAAGCAGCGACCCTCCCCCGACAATAAAAAGTATATTCACACCTGACCTTCTGACATGCCTTTTTGCCTCCTTCCAAAATTATATATATATCTATGCTAAAAACTAACAAACAAAGGTAATCTTCCCTGATTTATTTCTACAGAAGTTCCATGCTTTCAGTTTTTTACTTTATCGCCACCTTGACAATGATTCATTTTTTCAGAGGTGAATTTATTTTAAAAACTTTTTAATAATTGTCATTTTTTTTTCCGTATAAGATGGATAGGCTAATGTATTATTAATATTATGTGGTTTCTTTAAAATACTCTTGCAATGTGAAAAGGTAATAAAACTTTGTTTTCCATGATAAGAGCCCATTCCAGCATTTCCAACCCCGCCAAATGGTAAATTGGAATTTGCCACATGCGATATCACATCGTTTATGCATACCCCACCTGATGAAATTTCACTGATCACTTTTCTTTCCACGTTCATTTTCGTTGTGAATAAATAGAGGGCCAACGGTTTTGGCAACTTCTTGATATCCTGTATGGTTCTGTCTAAATCTTCATAAGATATAATTGGAAGCACCGGTCCGAATATTTCTTCCTTCATCGTTGCTGCATTCCATGATAAAATTTCGATCAGCGTTGGTTCAATGAATTTTTCACTTCGATCGCTTTTTCCGCCAAACACAATTCCCGCTTTATCTTTTTCCATCATTGCAGTAATCCGGTCAAAATGACTTTCATTAATAATTCTTCCATATGAATTATTATTTTTAATATCATTACCATAATATGATTGTAAACAATTTTTCATTTCACAGATTAATTCTTCTTTTACAGAATCATGCACCACTACGTAATCCGGTGCCACACAGGTTTGGCCGGCATTTAGTGTTTTTCCCCACATAATTCTTCTGGCCGTCTCTTTAATATTGGCACTCTCGTCTACAATAACAGGACTTTTTCCACCTAATTCCAAAGTTGACGGAACAAGATTTTTAGCGGCTGCCTCTTTAACAATTCTTCCCACACCTGTGCTGCCGGTAAAAAAAATATAATCGAATTTTGCATTAATCAGAAGCGTATTTGTTTCGACTGTTCCTTCAATACAACTGATGTAATTTCTGTTAAAGGTATTTTTAATCATTTCTGCCACTACGCTGGATACTTGTGGCGCTATTTCTGATGGCTTCAGTACTGCACAATTTCCAGCTGCAATCACCCCCACTAACGGTTCAAGCATCAGCTGTAACGGATAATTATAGGGGCCCATAATTAAAACCGTTCCGAACGGTTCATATATTGTATAACTACTTGAAGGCATCAAAAATATCGGTGTTTTAACACGAACCGGTTTTGCCCATTTCTTGATATGTCTAATGGTATCCGTAATGCTGCGATAAACAAATCCTATTTCTGTTGCGTAAGATTCGACCGGATGCTTGCCTAAATCTGATTTTAATGCATCCATCATCGCTTGTTCATATTTCATCATTCCTATTTTTAATTTCTTTAATTGATCAATCCTAAACGCTACATTTTTTGTGACCTGGGAATCAAAATATTCATGCTGTATCGCCAGTAATCCGGTCACTTCTTCCACTGTCATTTCTCTCATAACATCCTCCATATTTAGACGCCTTCGTTATCAAACTCCGGAATAAAGCTTTCTTCTGCGGTGCCGCCTTCCTGAATGAAAGCATTTTCCACACCAAGAGCAATCGCATAATCTACCAGTTCATCATATTCTGCTGAGCTGATTTTCCGGTCCAGTTCTGGAAATTTCTTCACATGAGGCAGTGGCGTATACTGATTCATGATACTGATATATATTAAATCCCCGTATGTTTCGTAAAGATATTTGATGATATTCTTCGAATCCTCCAGACACCCCGGAAGCATGAGATGTCTGACAATGATCCCCTTCTTCATTATGCCGTCTTCATCAAACACAGGCTTTCCAGTTTGCCGAACCATTTCCTTCAGTGCCGCTTTGGCAGTCTCAGGATAATCAATAGCCTTGGAATATTTTCTGCTAAGGTCAGGATCTAAATATTTAAAATCCGGAAGAAAAATATCCACTTTGCCTTGGAGCAACTTTAGGGTCTCAACTTTTTCATAACTGGCTGTATTGTAAACTATGGGAAGATCAAGACCCTGGGCTTTTGCAAGTTCCAATGCCGCTATGATCTGCAAGACATAATGGGTAGGCGTCACGAGGTTGATGTTTAACGCTCCCTTTGTCTTTAGCTCCATGAAAATCTCTGCCAGCCTCTTCACCGGTATCTTCTTACCGGTCTTTGCCCTTGCGATATGAACATTCTGGCAGAATACACAGCGCAGATTGCATCCGGAAAAGAAGACCGCCCCGGAACCGATTTCCCCGGAAATACAAGGTTCTTCCCATTGATGAAGCGCCGCCCGGGCTGCAACGATTGCGTTTGTCTCTCCGCAGAAACCAATTTTCCCGTTATCACGGTCAGCTCCGCAGTTTCTCGGGCATAAATAACATTTCATAATTTATCCTCAATTTATATTTATATTTAAGATGAAAAGGCGATTATATATATCCTTAAAGTTAGGTATCGACAACAATTAACAATTATCGTTACCTAACTTTAGCATTAATTTCTAAATGTCCATTTGCCACGCAAATGATAACTTATTTAAAATCAGATTCCAAATATTTTAAACACAAGCATTTTTTATGAAAGCGTTGACACATTTGACGAATACTGATAAGATAATGCTCAATATTAAATTTAAAGGAGTGGTTATATGAATTTATTTGATTTGACTGGAAAAGTAGCAATTGTAACTGGCGCCTCAGGCGGATTGGGCGCTGATGCGGCAAGGGCGTATGCAGAAGCTGGCGCTGATGTGGCTATCTTGGCCCGCAGAAAAGACCGTTTAGAAGAATTAGCTCAAGAACTAATCACTAAATTCGGTCATAAAGTACTTGCCGTTCAATGTGATGTAACAAAAGAAGAAAGCACAAAATCAGCCGTTGAAGAAGTCTTTCAAACTTTCGGACACATTGATATCCTATTAAATAATGCCGGCGTAGCACTTCGCGGGACCGTTGAATCCATGTCTGCTGATGAATGGCAGAAAGCATTTGATACAAATGTTATGGGCATCGTTAATATGTCCAAGTATGTTTTACCACATATGAAGGATAAAAACTATGGTAAGATTGTAAACACAGCTTCTGTCAATGCCATTATTGCGGATAAAGAACTCGCATTAGTACGTCATTCATATAATACCACCAAAGCTGCTGTAAGAGGCCTTACCATGGCAATGGCTGCAACATACATGCAAAATGGCATCACAGTAAATTCTGTGGGACCTGGACTATTTGAATCCGAAATGACAATCGATACGTTATTCAAATCAGAGACATTTTTAAAGATGTACAATCATAATTCACCTGCCGGAAGACCTGGTAGCCGCGGAGAATGTAATGGAGCCATCATTTTTCTATCCTCGGATGCTTCTTCATACATAACTTCACAGCACATTATTATTGATGGTGGAACTTCTATCGTATAACGTTTTCCCATCCGTTTATACTTTCAGCCCAGTCAAATCTTTTATGAAGTTATGTGGCACAGAGTAAAAACAACCATAAATAACTGACTGGGCAAAATACTGCCTTCATCACTCTCACGCCCAGTTGCCGTTTTTGAAAATACAGATTTCACGGTCATCTTTTGTGCTTCCCATGATCTCCAGATCTTTCGTTCCAATCATAAAATCGACATGGGTCATTGACTGGTTGGCTCCCACCTTCTTCAATGCTTCTCTGCTCATATTTCCGCCGCCTTTAACAGTGGTGGGATAGCATTCTCCCAAAGCAAAATGGCAAGCTGTATTTTCATCAAATAAAGTATCATAGAAAAGAATTCCCGTATTGGAAATCGGTGAATCATAAGGCACCAGTGCCATTTCACCGAGTCGATCTGAGCCTTCATCCATCTCAATAATCATCTTAAGAATATCATATCCTTTTTCGGCTTTAAAATCAGATACCTTTCCTTTATGGAAAGTTATGCTGAAATTCTCAATGAGGTTGCCCTGATGACAGAGTGGCATTGCCGCCACCAAGGTTCCTTCTGCAAAATTACAGTCCGGCGTAGTGAAAATTTCCTCTGTGGGCATATTTGCAAAAAAATAGACCTGCTCCGGGGTAAATTCTCCGCCGCCTTCCCAGATATGGTCTTTCTGTAGCCCAACGGTAAAATCCGTTCCGAGGCTGTTTTTATAATGGAGTTTTTCAAAATGGTGGCCATTCAGCATCCTGCATTTTTCATTCAGAAAGGTATTGTGTCTTTCCCATGCCTTGACGGCATCTTCCCTGCCGATTCTTACTGAATCAAAAATAGCATCCCAAAGATTTTCCATAGCTGCTTCTTCAGACAATTCTGAAAAAACCTTCTTCGCCCATTTCGCTTCTGGTACGGCAACAACACACCACTGCATTTCACTGTTCATCATCATCTTGAAGTAAGTTTTAAAAGCCTCATCGGATGCCATAGAACTTACTTTTAGTTTTTCACTATCCACTCCGAGATATGCTTCCGGATCACTCCCTGTCACCGCAATAAAGGCAGCTTTCTCTCGAGCATAGTAATTTCTTGATTCTGCCAGCCATTCTGGAACATCACCAAGAACTTCCACTGATGCGTAATCAAAACGGGTTCTGCTTGTTTTGACATCGTTCCAGAAAACAATGACATCTTTTGCTCCGGCCTTATAGGCTTCTTCAACCACCATTCTACCAAAGGGAACATTTTCAATGCCACAGCTTAAAACCACGTACTGAGCCTTCTGAACATTGGCTCCAGTCCGGACAATTAGTCTTGCATATTCCTGTAATTTTTCAATATGATTCATTTTAAGTTCCTTTTCTCAATCATTAATAACATTCTGAATTATACCCTATTAAGTCTCAATTATCCGTCATTGTACTCTAAAACTAATGGACAACTGCAAAAATCACCCCTGATGGAGTATTCCAAAGGGGTGATCCAGATATTTTTTCATTTTAAAGATTACTTGATTATTATAGAATGCTGGGGTTTGCAACTGTGTTTTTGGTTTGATTGCTCTGAGTCTGGGTATTCTGCATTTGAGAGGACTGCTTCTGGGTGTCATTCGTTTGAGCCACCGCAGTTTGAGCATCTGCAGTTTGAGTAGTGAGGTTTCTGCTGGCTATTTCCGAATCGTACTGCGCAACTGTTATTTTTCCTGATTCTTTCAAACTTTTTAATTCAGAGTCGGAATATGACGATAGATCATCAGTTGAAGTACTTGCCGACGCACTGTCACTAGACACCGTATCCTGTAAAGCACTCACATCATTTCCAACAATTGAAGTTTTATCTTCGCTCTGCTGTGACGGCATCTCAGACGGTCTTTCCCGTGCTGATGCTGCATTTAAGAGATTCGCATCACTTTCCACTGAGCTATTCTCACTTTTCGTCTTGTATTCCAGAAAATCATGACTCAGTTCTATTGTATCATATTTGTAATAACTGTTTGCTTCCTGAGCAGAACCTTGACCACCAATGCTTTCAACATCCGATTTTATTGTTGTCTCATTAACTTTTTTTGTAACCGTCGCTGTATTTCCCTGAAGTCTTGCAACATCCATACTGAGTGTTTCCATAATAAATCACCTTCCTAAAAATATTTATAATATCATCTATAAGATTCAAATGATCAATGAAACTATTTTTTAATAGTATATCACAATTTGATAAATATTCAAGCAATTTATAATAAGAAAATTCAAATTTTCGAGATCATCCATCATTAAAGCCTGCTGAAATGCCACAGTTCTTATTTCTTTTCTGCTTCATAATATTCGCTCACCATCGACTCTATGAATTAATTGAAAGGACAAAGCAAACTCGGTCATTTACAAATATGAATTCATCAGTTTGTACTTTCAACCTCTATAGAATCTACTAACTCTGTATTTTTGAGTTTATCTTCTTTAATTTTTTCTAGTGCTTCTTTATGTTGTGTGGATTTCAGTGTTGGGAATGCCCTCAGCAATCGCTTTTGCCCAAAAGGGCTGGCCTCTAAAAGTTCTCTGTAGATTTGTTTTATATCGCCAAGTCCTTGTTCTCGGTGTTCCGAAGCTTCGCTTCTTGTTTCTTTCTGAATCGCCATGTCTTTCTCAAACAGCTTTTTATTTTTGTCAATTTTATCTTCAATCGCATCTTTTTTATTAACTAAATCAATGGTTTTTGTGGCAAGATTCTCTCCTATTTCATTTGATGTCTTTTTAATAATCGCTGATAATTCATCGATTCGTTCTAATTTTTTATTTAGTTTAAGTATTATTTTTACAGTTGCGATCAAATCACATGCAAATAAGATAATAATGACTGCCAAAAGAATAATTGCAATTATTTCAGGTAAAAAATCAACTACTTTTGCTATGAGAGGATGGATACGATCCACAACAACCAAACATGCAACTCCCCACATTAATGAAAACAACGGACAAACATATCCCCCAATATTAAACGGTTTGTCAGAATAGTCCCACCATTTTTGATGAAACATCTTTTCAAGAACGAATCCGGCAACCAATTCAATTAAGCTGGTAATAAGCACTGAACCTAAAAACAGCACAAAGAAATTCTCTTTAAACGGTTGTAACAGAAACACAACTGCAAGAACTCCAAAACCATAAATCGGACATAATGGTCCGTTTAAAAATCCTCTATTAATAAATTTGCCTTCTTTTAAAGCTGCAAAGCATACTTCACAACACCAACCTAGAAAAGCATAAATAAAAAAGAACAATAATGCTATAATAATCATTTCTTTTTGACTCCATTCATAATTTATTTAGGTAAACATATTTACAATGTTTGGCGCAAAAAAAGACAAGTGAAAAACGTCCACCTGTCTCCTCTATCACTATACTGGTGAGAGGAGAAACATCTCCAATTCACCCTTGTTTTTCGTTGCGACTAGGAATTCTTCAAGATAATTCTTGAGATAATCTCTGCCGCTTCTTCAAAAGAATCGCAACTTTTCTCAAAATAATCATAAATCCTTATCAAGGCCACGATATCAAGGGGATTTAGGGAATCATTTTTTTCTATATAGAGTTTTTTGACTGATTCCAAATACAATTCATCTCCAAGATTTTCATAACGATTAATTTCAATAATTGCTTCCTGAATCGCTTTTGGTTTCTTGAAATTTTTTAAATCTTTTACTGCATCATGCATCTTTAATGCAGATTTTTCAATTATCTCCATGAATTCCAGCATCTCCGGTGTAATTTTCGGAACTTGAAACATATCAATGTATCTTAAAATATCTTCAATCATATCAATGACCGTATCTAGCGCACTTGCCAAATCAATAATATCTTCCCGTTCAATAGGAGGTAGAAAATCACTGAATAAGTAGTTCATCATCTCATGTTTCTGTTCGTCTGCACTGCGTTCGATTTCATGCAATTTTGTCAGCATTTTGTCTGTATTCTTAAGATCATGATCATGAAGAATTTCATTCAATATGTTTGATGCTTTCACAATTAAATTAGAAACAACCGTAAATTCCTTATAATAATTATACCCTCTAGTTTTACCTTTTTTTGCCATTATGACTCCTTCTTAGAAAATTCTCATAAAAACCCAGGCCATTATAAAGCCGACTAATCCACATCCCGGAAATGTCAGTATCCAGGCTAAAATCATCTCATTTACGGTCGACCAGTTTACCGAGGAAAACCGTTTCGCAGCTCCAACCCCCATGATGGCAGTAGTTTTTGTATGTGTTGTACTGACAGGCAACCCCCAGATAGAAGACAGCAATAAACAGCTTGCTGCTGCTATGTCCGCACTGAATCCCTGAAAAGGTTCCAGCTTCACCATATTCATTCCAACCGTTTTGATGATTTTCATGCCTCCTATGGATGTACCTAAGGCCATCACCACAGAACATAAGATCATCATCCAAACTGGAATGACAAAATTTGATGCGTCCGCATTGCCCTGGGCCAGGAAAATTCCAAGCATGAAAATACCCATGAATTTCTGGCCATCCTGTGCTCCGTGCATAAATGCCATCGCTGCCCCTGCACCAACCTGCCCTTTTTTAAAAAAGGCCGTCGTCTTTTGCCGAGACATATTTTTGCAAATTCTCGTCACAATTTTCACAACCAAAAAGCCAAAAACAAAACCCAAAACGGTAGAAGTGACCAGGCCGTAAATAACCTTGATCCATTCTCCGCCATTGATGCCACCAATACCACCTTGCAGCGCAATCGCAGCCCCGGATATCCCGGCAATCAAAGCGTGACTTTCACTCGTCGGAATTCCAAAATACCAGGCGGCTGTAGCCCATATTACTATTGCAAAGAGAGCCGCACACAAAGCGATGGTCGCATCACTAGAATCTCCGCTGAAATCAACCATATTTGCAATCGTTTGAGCAACCGACGCACTGATGGAAGTCATTACAAAAACACCTAGAAAATTAAAAACCGCCGCCATCATGATCGCTTTTCTGGGAGCCATGGATCTTGTGGACACACAAGTCGCAATGGCATTTGGTGCATCTGTCCAACCATTCACTAGAATGACCCCAAGGGTTAACACTACAATAACCAATAGCGCAGGGTTACTAATAATGCTGTTGATAAATTCTGATAAAGATATTGTCATATTCTTTTTATCTACCCCTTTTTTCTATGCACATCTAAAAATTAATTCTTGGACTGAGTTTTGATCAATGCACTTTTTGTTATAGTTTTTTTGCCATTCCTATTTTACTACATAAACTACCTTAATAGAACTTTTTTTCTTAAATTTAATCCGCACTAATTTTATTTATTTTGTTGAAATTGAGATTAAAGCCAAAATAAAACTCTATTCCGGCTTTAAATCCTGATCGGATTCATGACGAAATAGAGCAATTATTTAGTCTCTATTGGGGGGGATATTTTAATTAGAATAATTCCTTACTCATTTTGTCAATCTGACTTGTCACTTCTTCATACACACCGGGGAATGAACTCATCGGTAGTCCAGAAGTTAAACATGGAATAAAAAATTTTTTGCCGTTCGTTTTACATGCTTTTTCAACATGTTCAGCACAGATTTCAGGTGTCCATTCCGGGAAATCGATTTCTCCGCTGTGAAGGCCTCCCATGAAAGAAATTTTTCCGCCATATTGCTTAATTAGCTCTGGTATGTTGTTGGTATTCATAACGCCCTGCCAGATATCTATGCCCATTTCAATCATGCAGGGAACCAGAGTAGCCGCGAAGGAATCACTGTGATGAACGATCAGTTCAACGCCATTGGCTTTGTAGAAGCCATATAGTTTCTTATAACCTGGAAGGAAAAATTCTTCAAACATTTTTGGTGCCAGGAAAGTGGATATTTGGCTGCCCCAGTCATCATGATGGAAAAGCGCATCGGGATGGATTTTATCAATCACAATTTTTGCAAATTCCAATTCATAGTCAACAATGTAATCAATGAGTTCATGCATTGCTTCCGGTTCTTCATAAAAATTCATCAAGGCGTCTTCCATACCCATCAGATGATGCATCATTTCAAAGAGACCCGGTGCAAAAAAGGTCGTTACAAATTTTTCATTGCGATCAACCGCATTAGCATGTGCGATTGCGGGAGCCCAAACTTCTGCTGCAGTTGGAATAACTGGCTTTTTTAAATATTTCTTCCACTCGGTGATATCTTTCAGAACCTTGCGTTCATCATCATGCATTGGGAATCCGCCTAATTGACCTTCCGGCCAGTTCCAGGTAACCCCCCAGGCATCTTTTCCCATATTGCCAGGAAACATGGGCATATTGCCGATCATTATAGACGCTTCCATAATGATGTCCAAATATTCGTATTGATTGACAAACCGATCCGGATTTCCGCCTTTAATCGTTTCCATTAAATTCTCTCTTGTTGTTAGCATGTACATTCTCCTTCGCAATTGTAATTTTCAAGCGTTTCAAAATTCTAAAAGTCGAATACAAATTTCCTCGATATTAGTTTTCATATACAATTTTGTAGCGTTTCGGCGAACAATCTGTTGAACTGTTCGCCGAATAGTGGAAAAATTGTTTCATGTAAACTGACAGTGAAACTCATAGCACTTTTGCAATAACCTGTTGTTGATATTCTATTTTTTACTACTATACTACTCATCTTTGACTTTTCAACAATTGTTCATTTAGCCAACCAGTGGAATACTAAGCACCAATAATTTCTTTGGCTTTCACAGCAGCACTGCCGGCATCAGGAGCATAGCCATCAGCACCAATCTCAGCAGCGTATTCTGGGGTAACCGGTGCGCCGCC
>JGI24143J45723_1000521_pt1 | contig 19650 bp, 25 predicted proteins | sample BarGraIncu00432A_FD_45723 | JGI IMG/M metagenome (IMG submission 45723) | reverse complement strand
CCCCCGGCTCGTCCAAAAGGAGAACTTTGGGCGAGCCGAGCAGGGTGCAGGCGAGGCCCAGCTTCTGCTTCATGCCCCCGGAGAGCTTGCCGGCATGGCGGTCGGTGAAGCTGGTTAGATCTGTGAAACGCAAAAGGTTCTCGAAGCTTTTCTCCCGCTCCTTTCCCACCACATTCCTGAGATCCGCATAGAGCTCCAGATTTTCCTGGACGCTCAGGTCTTCGTAAAGGCCGAACTTCTGTGGCATGTAGCCGATGGTCTCGCGCAGCGCGCCGCTCTGGGTAAGGGGGTCCAGACCATTCACTCGGACCTCGCCGTCGCTTGGTTGCAGCAATCCCGCCATGATCCGGATCAGGGTAGTTTTCCCGGCGCCGTCGGGCCCTACCAGGCCGGTGATGCTCCCAGAGCTCACCTGCATGGTGACGCTTTTGAGCGCCTCCGCCCCCTGCGGGCCGAAGCGCTTGACCAGTTCCCTGGTGGTAATTGCCGCGGCGGGAAGTTCCGCGCCTCCAGTCATAACTCCAGCCTCACGGTAACCGGCATCCCCTGGCGCAGTTGCTGGTCCGGGTTCTCAACCACAATGCGCAGGCGGTAGACCAGGGATGTGCGCAGGTCGGTGGTTTCCACCGTTTTCGGGGTGAACTCGGCGGTGGGGGAGACGAAGCCGACCACGCCGCGGTAGATTTTACCGGACTGGGTATCGGAGGTCAGGTTAACCCTGGCGCCGGTCGGAAAGCGCCCCAATTGAGCCTCGCCCACGTAGGCGCGCACCCAGACCGGCTTGGTGAGAGAAAGGGAGAAGGCTGGAGTTCCGGGCTGCACCATGGAACCCTGCTCGACTGCCCGTGTGATGATGACCCCCGGACTGGGCGCAGTCAGGGTGGCATCGCGAAGCGCCAGCTTGGCGGCATCAAGGTTGGCCCGCGACTGGGATAGTTGTGCGTCGGACTCGGCGATCTCCTCCTTGCGGAATCCGCTGGTCATCAGGCGTAGCTGCTCGGTGGCCGATTTCGACTGGGCCCGGGCCTGGTCGCGCTGGGACTCGGCCGCCTCCAGGGTACGTTGCGCCGACGCGCCCTCGCCGGCGAGTTCCCTTTGACGGGCATACTGCCGCTCGGCCTCGGTGAGCGCCGCCTGGGCTGCCTGCACCTTGTTGCGGGCCTGCTCAATATCTTCCGCTCGGTACCCACGGTGAAAAAGGGAATTGCGCGCCGCAAGTGCCGCAACCGTCGACTCGGCGATGTGCACGGCATTCTGCAGCGGTTCGGCATCGAGGTTTGCCAGCAGGTCACCCTGGCGAATCACCGCTCCCTCGTCCACCTTCACCTCGGCGACACGCCCCGCCACACGGAAGGCCACACTCACCTGGCGAATATCCACGTTACCGTAGAGGGTAGTTGCCTTGGCCGAGTCACCGGAGTTGTGTTGCCGGTAGTAATAAACTGCCACTCCGATCAGGATGAGGAGGACAATGATGATGGCGACGGGTTTCCTTTTCATGGAGCTTCTCCTTCGGTGCAGATGCCTTTGAGGGCCCAGCTCAGTCGCTGGCGAGCCCTGTCAGGGTTACTCATGAACTGTTTAAAGGCCGATGTTCCCTCCGGGAGCCAATCTCCTAATTTCCAAGCACCTCCAGCCAAGAGCAGCGGGAAGCCAACGGATGCCATTACGAACATCATCAGGTGCACCGGAGGCTCCTGAATGATGCTCCCCTCAGCCTGCGCCCGAGCTACCAGCTCAATGACAAGTTTTGGATGGCGGCTGGGGATGGCCAGAAGAAATACCTGCGCAGCGCGCTCGCCGGCCACGGCATCGGCCAGTAGGTTGGTGATGAAGGAGGCATTCTGGCTGATGATCTCGACCATCTGGAAAAGGGTCGCCCTCAAGCCTTCCAGGGCGTTTCGGAAGTCGTTTGCTTCTGCAGTCAGTTTCATCCGTCCATACATCGGAGCGTACCAGAGCTCAACAAGCTCTTCCAAAAAGCGTTCGCGGTTGCGGAAGTGGTAGACAAAACTCCCTAGGTTGACTCCGGAGTTTGCAACAACTTCACGCACGACAACTCCTCTCAGTCCCTTTTCAGTAGCGATTTTTAGTCCATGAGCCAAAAGTAGTGTTCGGGTGGAATTAGTTGGTTTCATTTGACAACCTTTATACGCGTGTATAAAGATTGTCAACGTTTTTATACGTGCGTATAAATGTTGCCAACATTATTACCCTCAAAGGAGGCACCTTTCGAGACGCGGTTACTTGTACGCTATCATCAGCCCTGCTTGCTTTTTGCTGACAGCTCCGACCGTCTCTAGCGGACAAAGTCGAACGGCGGAGCATTTGGAATCCTCTCGCAATCGTACACTTTCGAGCAAACGGCTTAACGTACTTCGCAATCCGAATTCTGAGGTGGCCCCCTAATCGCGACGCGTTTTTCTCCAGCGGGGATGAAGGGACCCCTTGACATGTAACTATAGGGTTACATATAATTGTGGTTATGGACACTGATGCCGTTTTCAAAGCACTCGCTCACAAAAGCCGCAGGAAACTGTTGGACGCCCTCTGCGAGCGGAACGGACAGACACTCGGAGAATTATGCGAGTATTTAAGTACGAGCAGGCAGGCGGTGATGAAGCACTTGGCAATCCTGGAAGACGCAAACCTCATCACCGTGACCTGGGATGGACGAGAAAAGCTCCACTTCCTGAACCCGGCTCCGATCCAGGAAACCTACGGAAGGTGGGTCAATAAATTTGTACGGCAAAGGGTGCAAGCGCTGGACTCTTTAAAACAGAATATCGAAGCGAAGAAAAGGAGACCAAAATGAACAACCAAAAATTCGTTTACGTAACCTACATCAGAACTAGCCCCGAAGAGCTCTGGGAGGCTCTGACCAACTCGGAATTCACCCACCAGTATTGGATGGGACACCATGTCGAGTCGGACTGGAAAGCCGGATCATCAGTCAAATTCACCACGCCGGACGGAAAAGTACTCCTCTCCGGCAAGATACTCGCCTCCGAGAAACCTAAAGTGCTTTCCTATACCTGGAGCATGCAGGCGGACGAGCAGATGCGAGACGAAAAGCCGTCGCGGGTGACATTTCATTTGGAGCGCTTCGAGACCAATACTGAACTCGTGAAGCTCACTGTGTCCCACGATGAGTTCCCCGAAAACTCCAAGGTGTTTTCGGGCATCAGCGACGGGTGGCCGATGGTGCTCAGCAGCTTGAAGACGTTGCTCGAAACAAAGCGTGCGATAACTTTCAAGGGATCTTGTGGTTAAAAGGGAATGGGCACGGAGGACCTAGCAAGGGTTGGCTTCGGGGCTGCCAGGCAGGCTGGCAGTTAATCACCGACCTGCCTGAAAAGAGGATGATAGAACGGGACAAGGTCGGGTTAGGATTGTTCGAAAAAAGAGTGGGGACTTATCACTTGCGTTCAGCATTAGGACATAGGTGGGGCCTCAGATACCTAGGCTGTCCTGGTCCGACTGGCCTTCTCGCCCGTGCCTGATCATGCACTCATTTGGTCTTGGATTATGTTCACCTCCACTTGTCTCTGCACTGGTCTATGAACTCCTGCACGGCGACTCTAATCAAATACGAATCAGTCCCCTCGATATCCTCAACATAGATTTTACAGGGACTTTTGTCAGCTACTGCCTTAACGTTGACCTCAGTCCCGGGGTATTGGCTCATCAACTCGCTCTTGAGGTGGGTGCACCACCTAAAAAGATCATCTTCGGTAGCCTCGCCCATCGGCTCCAGAGTTTCCGTCAATTCAATCTTGGTAATCATGGAGTTTTCTCCTACCGGGTTTAGCCGCCCGGTTCAATCCTGCCCACAGAATGTGTCATGCTTATTCCCAAGGCAGCAAGTATTTGCTCATATTACCTCAAACCAAAAAGATGGATATTGACTGATATTGGGTGCCTATCGAGGAACGGCAACCATGATGAAGAACGATCATTTCATTCGTGCGACGATGCGATGGAAGGCCTCTTGCATCTCCTTCCAGGCATTTTCTGCCATCAATTTCAAGTCTTGCCAAGTATCTCCTGTGTGTTGACGCAGGTCCTTCATTATGATCTCAAACTCCGCCCGCTTGCCCGCAAGAGCCTCAATTTCTTCGCGGATCTCGGCTTTTGCAATACTTGCCTCACTTGCCCTGATTTTCAGGGCTTCATGCTTGGAATCCCAGTCCCGATACGACGCTTCAAGCTTCTCCAGATAGGCCTGCTTTTCTGGTAATACGACTGGACCCGCATGTTCCTGTTGTTGAAGAAGGCGACCAATTTCAGCTTCGGCTTGTACCCAGTCAGTCACCATATCACCGCCGACAAAACCACGTTTTTCAGCGTAGAAATATGCGGATTCGGCCGTCATTCGGTAGCGTTCCGCTGCAGTAACGGGTTGAAGCTTCTGTCCTATAATCAAATCCGCATCCAGTTCCAGTGTTGGGGAGGGTTTGGCGTCGGGCATGGTAGTTGCTCCTTTCAAATGGGATGATGATTCATCCAGAATCGATAGCATTGAGCGACCACAGAAGATGACAAATACACATCCCCTCACAATAATATCACCATTCAGGTGCGTTGCCAGGAGCGCTCGCAACGGACCTAGCTGCCTTTTGCCATCGAGGTGCACACTCATTGTGAGCAAAACCATAACTTAATTAAGAAGGGGTGACCGTAAGGGCGCGTGCGAAAATGGGGTATTGCATCCGGAGAGATTGAGGTTCCGAAGTAAGGCAGCATCGAGCTGGCGTCCGAGGTGTTGAGCGAAGTCACTGAAAGTGCTTGCCTTTTTCGGCGCATTGCCCTATTATGTGCTTTGTCTAAAGGGCTGTGGAGGGTAAATGACAAAGGTCGACATTGCACAAAAGATACAAAGTACAACTGGGATGACAAAGAAGAAAGCCCTGGAGGCCGTCGAGTGCTTCTTTGACACGATAAAGGGCGTCCTGGAGAGCGGGGAGGATCTGAAAATAACAAGGTTTGGCAATTTCGAGTTAAAGGCAAAGTCAGCTCGACGTGGCCGGAATCCGCAGACTGGCGAGGTAATCACGATTGAACCCCGGCAAATCCTGACATTCAAGGCGAGTAGCATCTTGAGGCAGGCAATTAATGGTGGGGCGGAGTAGGGGAGGGTGAGGAAGCCTATAAGCGGCTATCGAAGCCCCCCCCCAAAGCGTTTTTGGGTGGATAGTTTAGTATACAAATAGTCTACGATAGAACCGCCCTCTAGTCGCGGTTTTGTGCGTTTGTCGTCTCATAGCATGTTATGTTAAGTATTATGGGGGCCAGCCTTTGGAGGGGGGCGGCTTCCAACAGAGCCGATTTTCCAGCACTACATTGGGCCCCATTCAGTTTGCTATTCCAGCCTTTTTCGGTCATAAGAAACCCCAGATGCACCTCAGGACCAAAACCAGACTTTTTGCACTCTCCGTATACCCCCTTTCAGATGCTACTAGCCTGAAGAGTAAAGAACGTCTGAGTAGCACACTACCTGTCTGTTGAAATCTTAGACATTATTACCGGAGTGTCAGTTTAATCAAATTCCGACGCTATTCTTATGCATTTCCCGCTCAGGGTCGCTATCCGTATACAATGTATACCCCAAACTGACGCCGGTGCGAGAAGCGGGCATTTGCACTCTTCTCGCAAACATATGTTTTTGATAATCTGCTATGGGTCACAGCTATGGCACACAGAATCCCCGGGTTAGCACTCTCGAAAAATATTCTTGTAACTGCTTTAATGATCTTATATTATCACAACGAGTTTTGATAAATAGTGGTAGTGCCCCAACGAGGGCACTTACTTGCCAGGCCATCCAAGGGTAGCCGGCTTCATATGCGGAGCAGAAAATGAAAATTCTGTCGCACCCCAAAAACACTTCGATCCGCTTTCAACTGGCTGGCCTAGTGCTCGTCGCCGTACTGCCTGTCTGGCTGGTAGCCGGCTTCCTGGTAATCCATAGTTAGTTTCCATCCGGAAACGTAAGATACCGGATTCGTTGAAAATATAGCATAAAGTTCTTCGGTTTTTGTCTAGTCTGTGCTACAATCCATGCCGTAATTGGCTGTAATCATTGAATGTTATGATGACAGGAGCGGCCCGGATGTGACAAAAACACACACGACAGATGAGCCTATTTTCTGTCACAGCCCGCCACGACATCGGCAAAGAACTCGGCATCTTCTCTGAGATCCTTGATGCCACTCCGGAGATGCTGGATCGGGTCTACAACGATCTGATCCGTAATCGCCGCAAAGAGACGGGGCGTCCTGGGATGACTGCCGAGCAGGTGCTTCGGGCATGCGTACTCAAACAGTACCGCAGTCTCACCTATGAAGAACTTGCGTTCCATCTGGAGGATTCCGGCTCTTTTCGCGCCTTCGCCCGATTGGAGATGGGGCAGTATCCATCGTCATCGACTCTCCAGGAGAACATAAAGCCACTCTCGGAGGAGACCTGGGAGGCAATTCACCAATGCCTCATGCAGTATGCGAAAAAGGCTGGCATAGAGACTGGGCGAAAAATACGCATCGACTCTACCGCCATTGACAGTGACGTACACGACCCCACCGACGCATCGCTTTTGTGGGACGGCGTCAGGATCATAACCCGCTGGCTTGAGGAAGGGCACACCCTTACACCTCGCCCTGACTATCGATACAGCGACCATCTGCGGGTGGTAAAGAAACGCCATCTTGCCGTTGTCAATGCCAAAAAAGAAGAAGCAAGGGTCGCAGCTTACCGGGATATGACGCTTTATGCCGGCAAGGTGGTGGGATAATGGATATTACCAAGCGTAGACAGGCTGAGGAGACGCTTCAAAGGATGGAAGAAGAGGCCGCCAAGGCACTTCGAAAGGTGACCGAGGCAGCAGATAAGGCGCTTCTAGTAATGAAGAAGGCGGAGACGGAGACAGAAGAGGAGACAGAAGAGGAGACAGAGGCTGAGGCGGCACATCTAAAGGTGGCTGAGGCAACGGAGGTGGCACGTCTAGAGGTGGCTGAGGCAGCGGAGAAGGCATTTCTAATAATGGGAGAATCAGCTCCGCTTCAAAAGTTGAAAGCAGCAACAGATATGGCGCGCATAAAGGTGGCTGAAGCAGCAGTAGCGGCGTGTATGAAGGTGGCAGAGGCAGCAACTCAACGGCGGAAGTTAAAAAAAACGTCAAATCAACTTCAAATTGCCAAGGCGGCCACCGCGGCCAAGAGCCAATTCCTCGCCAACATGAGCCACGAACTGCGCACCCCCATGACCGGAGTTCTTGGCATGCTCGATCTCGTCCTTTTAGGCAACCTCGACGCTGAGCAGCGTGAATTTATAGAAATTTCCCAAAGATCGGCTTTAGCCCTTGTCCGGATACTCAATGATATTCTTGACCTAACAAGAATCGAGGCTGGCAAATTGTCGATAGAAGAAAAACCGTTTTCTGTTCGTAAATGCGTGGAAAATTGCTGCAACATCCTTTTCCCCGTCGTGAAAGGTAAGGGGATTGACCTTGATTGCACGGTGGCTAACGATGTACCGGAGACTCTGATTGGCGACCAAAACCGGATTAGCCAGGTCCTGACGAATTTGGCTGGCAATGCTGTCAAGTTCACCCCAAAAGGGAAGGTAGAGCTGCGTGTCACGGTTGTTGGCAGTACACTCGACAGTAAGCGGGAAGTTTCCTTCACCGTTAGCGATAGCGGTGTAGGCATTCCTGACGACAAAAAAAAGCTTCTTTTTCGTGCATTCAGCCAGGCGGACAACTTGCATTCCCGCAGTTATGGTGGTGCCGGTCTTGGTCTGGTCATATGCAAGGAGATCGTTGAGCGTTTGGGGGGGATGATCACATTCACCAGTGAAGAGGGGGTAGGAAGTACCTTTAGTTTTACCCTCCCTCTGGCGGAAACCCCCAAAGAAAACGAGGCTCAATTAGCGACCAAGCCCCTACCAACTGAAACTTCTTCCCTCCAAGTGGGAGAATGGATCCCGCGTATCCTTCTTGCCGAAGACGATCCGACTATCAGCAAGATTCTCGGCCTGATGCTAAAAAAGTCACACTACGAAATAGATTTCGCCGAGAACGGCCAGAAGGCTATAGAAATGTGGGAGCAGGGAGGGTATGACCTGGTGCTGGTGGACATACAGATGCCGCGTCTCAATGGATTTGAGGTGACCAGCGCCATCCGGGATCAGGAGCAGGTGCGCGGAGGTCACACCCCAATCGTCGCAATGACGGCCCACGCGGGCAACGAGGCTGAGGAGAAGTGGCTCCCCGCCGGCATGGACGCCTATATTGCTAAACCCATAAATTTCCCGAAGACCTTGCAGGTGATAGGGGAAACGCTCAAGAACTTTTCAAGGATTCTGGGGTGAATACTACAAACATGGGTGTGACTGACCCGTATGGCGCCTAACTTCTCAAATCCCGTAGCCTTGGCACTAGGGGAGACATGCTGTGAAGAGATTACCAATTCTGGAATGGGACGCCATAGGAATGGCTATTGAGACCCACGAACCGGCTACGGTGGTTGGCAATCAACTTTTCGAGGTCCTGGATCGCTTAGGGTACACTGCCGATGAGGTACAAACAGTAGCAAGGGCTCTGTTCTTATGCATTGTTTGAGCTGGCGCGTTTGTCTGTATCCTCGTGTTCTTAACGTACTTTGCGATCCGTTTTCTGAAGGGACCCCATAGGGGGAATCAATCGGGCTTAGGGGTATCCGGTCATGGCTCTCAATTCCAGAGGCTACTGAAGCGGATTGCCGCAGTGCGGGTGTAATGTGCGGTATGCCGAGGATCACGATGGCCGAGATAGTCCTGGATCAGGGGTGAGTCGCACTCCCTGTTTGCCAGGTGGAAACTACAGCTATGACGCAGCATGTGCTGAGGGGCCCGTCTCCTGCAAGCAGTGCGGCATGAGCCGCATCACGTTTGCGCATAGCCGCATGCTGATCGTTTTTGCCGATGTGTCCCAAGTCGGAATCTGCAGCCTGAACTGCGGCGAACGAACTCAAAGAGCATCGGGGAAAGAAGGTGAAATCGCTGCAGGTAGCAGACTATGATTCAAAGAAACTGATCGATGCCAAAAAGGCATTCTGGGTGATCGGCGGCAATAAGCCCGGGGTCATGACGGCAACTCCCAAATGGGCCTTCGCCGCAAAGGTGGATGCGGATCGGTTCATCGCGACAAACGGCGGTAAACTGGTCAGCTTCGAAGAAGCACTGGCCTTGGCAGCGGAGTGAGCTTACCGACGAAGTCTGTTTAAGCGCGAAAGACCGCTTAAATGGCGACGTATAGTCGGTATGTATATTGCTCTGATTAAGGTGCCTGCGAGTTGTATATCATCAAAACTCATGTCAGTGCTAGTTTTATGGTTGTATGAGTCATTCCGGATAGGTGCATGTTTTTTGGCATCTGTCGATTTTGTTGATGTGAAAATGGCAGAAGCTTTGCGGATTCAGCGCCTGCCTCCATAGTCACATCACTGCAACAATAGTTATCGGTAACACCGTGAAGAAATACAGATACATAAATTCTTGCTTTCTTGCGGCCCTGTTTCTCACGATGATTTATCCGGTCATCGTCATGAGCCCGCTCGCGCCTATCTTTTTGAGCAACCCGCAGCTGGCCCATGCCATGACCGGAGAGTGTGCCGGCGGCAGTAATGTCTGCGGCTGTTCGCCCGAGAAACGCGTCAACCATACCTGTTGCTGCCAGCAGAAGATGAAACAAATGATCCATCAAGAAGCGCCCCTCGCTGATTGCTGCAAAAAAAAGCAGGGAAGCAAGATCGCCGTTGTCAAGTGCGGTTGCACCTGTGGTTCCGGAAAAACTGTCGCACTCTTGAACACACCCCATAGCGAAACCCTTCCCTATGCCTTTGCCCCAGGGTTCAACCGCATACTCAGCAGCCCTGCGCATCACCACAATTTCCGCAGCATGCCCACTCGCCCCGGCGAACCGCCCGACCCCCCTCCCAGACTTTCCGCTTTCTCCTGATATCAGGCCGTGCTGGTTTTTACCATCCCCCCCACAAGCCCTGACGCTCGTCACGCCAGAGTTGCGTCCGGGCGAGGGGCTCGGAAAGCGTGACTTCAATACCGGGCTATCTGGCTCCCTTGCCGGCAAGCATGTGATAGAAGCGCCTGAGACTTGGCTGCCTTGGCTTTGCTGAGCGGAGTGCACATTCTACGTGCCGTGAGCTGCCTTTGCCCGTAAGATCCATTCCAGGAAGATTTGTATTCATGTGGTGTTAATTACAGAGACCCTGGAGGCACATTTCTTACGGCGATCAAAATACCTAAACCGGGAGGTTCTTATGAAAAACATATCCTTTCTCATGGTTCTCGTTGCTTTAACCTTACAGTTTACATCCTCGGCGCATGCGCACGGCACTGCCGGTAATCGCGTCTTCCCCCCCACGCTGACGGTTGACGATCCCTCGGTTGCAGATGAGCTTTCCCTGCCTACCTTCTCTCATCAGCGGCAAAACGCCGCCCCCGATGGGAGCTCTCCAAGCATCCGGACTTCCGACCTTGGCATAGAATGGGACAAGAGAATCACGGAGAACCTCGGCATAGGATTCAATGCGGATTACCTGTGGATTGCCCCGAGCGGCGATGTCACCCAGCGCGGTTGGGATAACGTCAGTCTGACCCTAAAATATCTGGCTTATGTCAACCCTGATCATGAATTCATGACATCGGTAGGCGTATCCCACGAGTTCGGCGATACCGGTGCAAAGCAGATAGCCAGTTCCTTCGGTTCTACAACACCGAAGCTCTATTTCGGGAAAGGGTTGGGAGATTTGCCGATCGGCTACCTGCGACCACTGGCTATTACCGGCTTAGTAGGATATACCGTGTTTGAAACCAACGATAGCGATACCCACAATGAATGGAACTTCGGCTGGACAGTCCAGTACTCCATCCCCTATCTTCAGCAGCATGTGGTTGATCTTGGATTGCCTAGTTTCATTGCCAAAATGACACCGGTGATCGAGTTTAACGTCACCTCCGACCAGTTTGGCCCGGCAACCGGAACTATCGCACCGGGTGTGCTTTACACCGACAAAGCCTGGCAGTTCGGCGTCGAGGCCCTGATCCCGTACAACAGGGCTTCCAACACGGACATTGGGGTCATCGCACAATTCCACCTGTTCCTTGACGACCTTTTTCCTCACAGCCTCGGCAAACCCATCTTTTGAGGATATTCATGATGCGAAAAGCCCAACTAGCTGCTATTGTGATGATTCTTGGCCTGCTGCTTGTGGAGAATGTCTGGGCGCATGCCTTTCTCTCTGCAGCTGTTCCCGCTGTCGGCTCTACGGTGGCCACGAGGCCAAAAGAACTGCGGCTCCATTTTTCCGAGGCCGTGGAGATAAAGTTCTCCAGTGTCAAAATAGCTCTGGAGGGAGGTAAAGACATCGCGCCAGTAAGGATAGCCGCGGATCCGTCCGACCCTCAATTGATCGTCGTCAGCCTCACGGCGCCCCTTGCTCGGGGTGTGTATCTCGTTAAGTGGCGTGTCGTCTCGGTAGATACCCACAAGACCCAGGGTGATTACCGATTCACCGTCAAACAGTGAGGATCGAACCATGAGTAGTGCACTTGTTCTCATACGTTGGCTGCATTTCACTGCTGTAATAGCATTGTTCGGCACATTACTGTTTCAGTATTACGGCGGGGTCAGGAGCAAATTCGGGGAGTTATACCGGTGGGTGCCTGAATTCTCCACCCGGCTGCGCACTGCCCTGGTTGCAACAAGTATTCTGGTGCTCTTCTCTTCGGCTGGCTGGCTGGCGCTGGAGGCCGGTGAAATGGGGGATGGGCCGATGGATGCGCTGCGTCCGGAAGCCATCTGGGCCGTCCTAACCGGGACGACTTTCGGACAGGTATGGCAGTTTCACTTGGCAGCATCCCTGGCCCTCGTGGTAGTCATTGCCACGGGGGCTTTGCTGCGTCGCCGCCTTGACGTCTGCTTGTTGCTGGCAGCACTGCTTCTGGCAAGCCAGGCGTGGGTCGGACATGCCATAATTGATCATGGCATGGGGCGTACGCTTCATCTTACCAACCATGTAGTCCATCTTGCCGCAGCTGGGATCTGGCTCGGCGGTCTCCCGACTGTCGCCTATCTCTTGCGTCAGGTACGAAGCAACAATGACGGCCGGGTCCAGGCGCTTACCCTCGGCGTCTTACGGCGTTTCTCCGACATAAGTTTCCTTGCGGTGATTCTGATTATCCTGAGTGGGCTGGTGAACAGCTGGTTCCTAGTGGGGAAGGCAGATTCTCTTGTTGACACACCGTATGGTCAAGTGCTGATCGCCAAGCTCGTCCTGTTCTGCGCCATGTTAGGAAACGGTGCATTCAACCGGTTTGTATTGATGCCGCGTCTTACTTCCGAAGTCTACCGGCAGCAGTCGTTGGCTAAATTGGGCCTGGTTGTCACTGCCGAACAGGGGCTAGGCTTTTTGGTGCTGGGCATTGTCAGTATTTTGGGAATCATGGCGCCGGCCATTAATGGACTGTGATTTGCTACCTATCCGGGTAGCTGATGTCCCGACACTTGTCGGCCACATGCTGGTGCTGGATCCCCGTGGCCTCGGAACACGGATCCCCTTACCCAGCCTAGACAGAACCGAACCTGTTCTCTACTCTACCAATTTACAGCCGGAGTGCAGCCCGAACCATGGTAGGTGAGATTTACTTGATAATTTACACAGGAGTGGTAGTATTCCAGAAAATTGTAAGGCGATGGAGTTCGCCATAACCGCTTTTCACCAAGCTAATGACTCCTGCTCTTCAAAACGAGGGCAGGAGTCTTTTCTTTTGGGGCCTAGCAGTGCAGGATCACCTGAATACCTGGCTGGAGTTGGCAGTGTCGCTTGATGGAGTCTGATATGCTTGAAATTGATACTCCCGGTTTTGGCGTTTTGAGCCTTTCACATCTTGTCTGTGACTTCACCGGCACTCTCTCTGTGGACGGTCATATCCTTCCTGGAGTTGCTGAACTTCTGGATAAACTGGCCGCTACTCTGACAATACATGTAGTAACAGCTGATACCTTTGGCCGTGCGCATGAGGAGTTGGCTGGGCATTCCTGCAAGGTGACCGTTCTAAGGGGGCAGAACCTGGATGTTCAAAAGGCACAGTACGTTTTAGCCTTGGGTTCGGGCCTTGTCGTTGCTATCGGTAACGGTGCGAATGACAGACTTATGTTGAAAACGGCCAAGCTTGGAATTGTTGTCGTAGAGGGAGAGGGATGCGCTGTCGAAACCGTGCTAAATGCCCATATCCTTGCGCGAAGTATTCACGAGGGTCTGTTGCTGCTGCTTAACCCGCTACGAATCGTTGCGACCCTAAGGACATAGGTTTCTACCTGCAATCTGAGGTGAAGGTTTTTTTCTGCTAGCGCCAGCATCTGTCGTCTGCTTACCAGGGCAAAGGATTTCCATAGGTAACTAGAAATTTTGCTTGTACCAGAAAAAGGAGCCATATCAGATGAAGACTGCTGCAACAATAGCCCTGTTTTGTGCAGGGGGAGGACTAACTCGTTACTATCTCTCCGGATGGGTGTACAGCCTGCTCGGCCGAGCCTTTCCCTTCGGCACATTTGCAGTTAATCTCATCGGGGCCTATTTCATTGGTCTGGTCATGGAACTGGGTCTAAGTAGCGCTGCCATATCCGATACGATGCGCCTGGGGCTGACCGTTGGTTTCATGGGTGGACTTACGACCTTTTCGACTTTCAGTTATGAAACCTTTAAGCTGCTGGAGGAAGGACAATTTGTCATGGCGTTCACCAATGTTCTGGCGAGTGTGGCGCTCTGTTTGCTGTTCACTTGGCTGGGGATACTTACCGTCCGGTCAATAACCTAAGGAGGCTTGTGATGACGAAATTGATTGGCGAAAATGTACTGATGCGGATTTTCATTGGAGAGAGTGACCGCTACGATCACCAGCCGTTGTACGAGGCGCTGGTCGAGTTATTCAGGAAAGAAGGCTTTGCCGGCGCTACCGTCCTTCGCGGCATAAGCGGCTTCGGAGCTCACAGCGTCTATCACACCCAAAAGCTACTGGATCTCTCAGCCGACCTCCCTCTAATCATCGAGGTGGTCGATACTCAGGACAAAATCAATGCCATTATGCCTCGTATCGACGCCATGATGGGCGGCGGCATGATTACCTTGGAGAAGGCTACTGTCATCCGTTACCGGCACGATGAAAAGAAGACAAAATAAATGCGGGAGGTTCTGAATGATCTATTCATCAGAAGTGGAAAAAATGACCTGCGTTGCCAAAGGGCCGAACCATGGTCCAGCGCCGATCCCTCAGGAGGGACGCTGGGTGCAGGCCTAGGAGATTAAGGACATTTCCGGGCTTACTCGTGGTGTGGGATGGTGTGCTCCGCAGCAAGGGGCCTGTAAGTTAACCTTGAATATTAAGGATGGACTTGTCCAGGAGGCACTGATTGAAACTATCGGTTGCTCGGGCATGACCAACTCCGCAGCCATGGCGACTGAGATCCTGCCTGCATCCCGAATTTAAAGAACTCGTGGCGAGAGAAATTGCAAAAAGGGGGTTAACGTGAACGCGACCAATGGCATGAGGTTCTCACCCCTAAGACGCCGCAAAGCCTCAAAATGACCGAAGAGGAGAAGAACAAGAGGAAGAAAGTGCTTCTGGAAAGGGCACTAATGGAGGCGGACAAAAAAGACAGGGNCGAGGGGCTCCTATAGCACACCCCCCGGCGCCTCGGAGACACTTCGTTCACGGTGCGCCGAGCCCGCGGTCAGAAGAAGTGCACCGCGGACGGCCACCTCGCAAGGAAGGTAATAAAAATAGGAGGACATAAAATAAACGATGTAATATTAAATAGTTAGCTGGCCAATAGCAAAGACTACCTAAAGTTACGGTTACAGTGTCAATTTTTTACCTTCGTTGGGATAACGAGCTGGAGACATGTGGGCACGAGGGACTCTCATAAAAATAATGAGCGATTTGGGCGTAATTATAGTATAATGATATTGGCTAGTTAGCGGCCCATAAGGTATCTTATGTCAAGTACGGTTTGGCGTGTCTATTGACGATGTCCGGCACCGCCGGCACTGCCGTTTAGAGGCCTTCAGCTTGTCATTCCAGTATTCGACGTAGGCCAAATAGCCCTTTTCGGTCGTCAGGAACTGAAGGTGCACCTCGGGGCTTACCTTGTATGCCGGAACCTTTTCTAATCCCGTCCTACGTGCCTTTTCCATTCTGTGGTTGCCGTCGATCACGTTGAAGCGGCCGGGTGCAATCTCGGCTAGGATGGCCGGCTTGGTCACATCGACCGTTGGCAGATGAGATTCATTGCATTTGGAAAAACTTGAGATGAAATCCTTGACCAGCACCTCCTCACAGGCGATGTCCGGATTTTTCAGGACGTATTCCGTCATCTTGGTGATATTGAAAACGAAGATGCCATTTGGATACAGTTCGTCCTCATCATCAATCGCGCACGGTGTAAAGTGACGATTTATTTTCAATTTTGCTGTCAAGCCAGCCTCCTGCGGCAATGGAACGTGTTGCGATCCCTTGATGTACACCTGATGTCCATTCCCTGTGATGGCTGCCTAGGATCATCTAGGGTTTTCCGTGGGTGATAGGCCAAAATGGGTTCACGGTATCACATTTAGTAATTCAACCAAAAGATAGCTACTCGGCTTTTTCTGAGGGGTCACCCTTTGGCGAGAAGCGATATTCCAGCCACGGTTTGATGGCTACAAGTGGTTCATGCCAGTAGCGGTGCCAGATTTCAAGCGTATCAAACTCTGCAGGTGGCTCACCGATATGAAGTGTTGCACCCTTTCGGGATAGCTTCGCAAACCAGTCGTTACGGCCATCTAGCTGCCAGAGGCCGCCAGAACCGTCCTTGCGACAGGGCAATTGATCATCGTGCTGAGCACCATCAATTATCCAAGTCAAGGCTGACATTAGGTTTTTTTCAGCTATTCCGTCTCGTAAGGGTATAGTTATACGTTCCACAGGCGGCCTCCGCTCACGACATCGATGGTATTTATGTATCAATTTAACCGTTTAAAACAGGCTCATGGCCCCCGGCACCAAAAGTTAGCCCTGGGGGTAGCGGTCAATCAGGGGTGTCAGACAAGTGCGACCGTAAGTATAATTTGAATCCGTCTCCGCGACAATAGTCCTTACCCTCCACCCGCTGAAAATTCTAATGAGCCCCTTTAAAAGGGTAGTTAATGAGCTCTTGCCGATTACCCCATCAATAGTTCGGTCTTAAACGTCTACAGTTCGCCAAAACATAAAATCCGGATTCTCTTCACGTTCCAAATACCCAAAAGGATTACAAATAATTCGTGTTTCGCCAATAATATAGTCGAAAGAACAGTGTGTGTGACCGTGGATCCATATGTCAGGGCCATTTTGTGTTATTTCTTCTGTCAAATCGGTGAAGAAAGCAGCATTAAGCATATCCCCTTCGTATTTAGGATGGACGCTCTGTGGTGAAACGCAGTGGTGAGAAATTACTATCGGTTTTTCCTTATTCGCCCTCCTTGCCTTGCTGATTTGATCGAAGATGTAGGCTTTGCAAATTTCATGGTAGTTTACTGTTTCCTCGGGTGTCAACGTAGATCCATCCTCATGCCGGATTAACCTGAAATCGTTTATTCTGGATTGTGCGTATCTCATAGCCTCCGGCTGTTTATCATTGAAGGATGTCCAAAGTGTTCCACCGATAAATTTTACTTTATCTATAATTACTGACTCGTTCAACAGGTAATGTACGTTATTTGGCAAATTTGCATCTTTAAGTATTGCTATTTCATGACCTAATACTGTGTTATTATAATATTCGTGATTTCCGGCGACACAAATAATAGCCCGATATTTTTCAGCTAACGCGTGGAGAGGTTCTTTCCATGTATTTGACCGGTGGAAAAGGCCTATATCACCTGCAATACATAATATCGTATCCGTTTTTTTAATGGCACCTAGAAGATTATGATAGAACTTTTTGTAATTGTATTCTGGTTCATCTTGAAAAAACTCGAAATGGATGTCCGAAATTATTTGTATTTTCATGGGGATGCACCTCTTTGTTCCGATCATTTTTAAGGCATCCCGAGGCTGACAAACGAACACAGGTACCGAAAAAACGTGAACTTTTTACTTGAGCATTAGACAATTGACCTTAGGGTATGGCCTTAAGGGTAATGGGCCAGGCGGAGCTAACCCGCCCCCCCCTCACCTTTATCCTGACTGAGCCCAAATTCCCTCGTTAAGCCCGACGGTCGTGGTCATATAGGGCGTGTGGTGCGGTATAAGCGACAAAAATTGGTTAAGAATTACTGTGTTGTTAACGGTCATGTCCTTTACTCAACCGTTTGCCGGGTTTAGCTAGCCGTATTTCTAACTCCCCATAAAGGTTTTCCATTGCCGCTAACCCTGTCTCTGCGTACTTTTTCCACTTGGGGCCACGGGATATGAGGTTGTCCCATGCAGGCTGGATGTCGAAAGGCCGGTTCTCCTGGAGCACTGACAAAAGTTGATGTGCTTGATATAAATCCTTTCTCCGCTTTATATCACTGGTAACGTCCCGCACCTGGGAGACAATGAGCTTGTGCATGGCGTACCGTACCGGTTGTGGGATATTGATTAATACCGGGTTTGTGTCCAGTAAAACTGCATGAGCCGGTGATTCTATCACATAAGACAGATAGCTGAGCGGGGCGGCAGCACAGTTGAACCTCTTGATAAATACGGGAGAATCTGATTCCTGGGTTTTAGGTGTCAGAATGTCAAGCCGAAGTTGGCTTTTCCGTATGGCAAAGTTCGTAGAAGGGTCTTTGTGATTCAGCCTTGGTACTGGGTAAAAACCCATTCCCAAGCTCTCAAGGGCGGCGGGAATATCTGCATCAACCATTGGGATTGCCACCGCGACCTTCCGTTCTACAGCGAGATCAACGTCAGTTGTCCTTGATGCATCGACAGCCCAGCAAACGCCTAGCATCAACCCTGCAGCCTGGAATGCATGTGTTCCTACCAAAACCCCGCCATGCCTAAATACGCCTACATCGGCAAGGCTGCGGATCACCCTCGTCATTGCCTTGTCGGTCCGCATTTTTATCCCGGCTTGAATTTGAATGCTGAGACGTTTGAACTTTTCCCCCATTTCCTTAACGTCAGATTTCCCTTCGGCATGGTCGTGCATAAGGCGTTCAGTCTGCTCATTACGCGGACCTATATATATTTGTTCAAGTTTGCCGACTGGATTGTACGCCTGGAAATAAACGTATTCAGCCCCTTTGTCCTCCTTGATTGAGAACGATCCTTTTAAGCTGGATATGGTTCTTGATGCCTCCACAATCTGCATCATCTCAAGCAACTCGGCGTAGAGCGTCTGGGTCTGGATATCGATTTCGTGCATGAGAAATGCTCCCTTTAGCTATACTGTGAGTTTGAAAAACATAGTATAGCTGAAAAGCCGAAATGTAAAGTGTTTTTGCTAACCGTCCCCTTTGCCGGTTACCCCAGAAAACTGAAAATAAAGCACCTATTCCATTAAGGGGTTCCCTCAAGCACGAGTCCAGCTCATAGATCCAGGTTATTCCTCAAACCCCGACATCCTCAACCATATTTTGCAGGTAAAACTCGTGGCACTTGGCCTGGAGCAGCTTCTTGTCTTGTAACTGGGTCTGATACTGGGTAAGGTGGAGCGACTAAGGGCATACTCAACCACTTCGCTATCCTTGCTGGCGCAGAGCAACACGCCGATTGCCGGGTTCTCATGGGCCTTTTTCACGTCCCCATCCAACGCTTCGAGGTAGAACTCCAGCTTACCCGAGCAGCGACAGTTGCGCCACCTGCTCCGTATATTCGGCAATCTTATACCTGCGCCCGGTAGTACGCGAAGTCTTCGAGCGGTAAATCGTCTCATACTTCTTCTCAGCCTGCTCTAGGGAATCCCGGTGCCAGGACTCAGCAAGCTTCGTCCGGCCAGCTGGGCCGGACTCCTTGGTGATGACGTACCCATTGCCATCGCCCAGTTCGCAGAGGCTTAAATGGTACTGTGCCATGCGCTTCGAGTCCGCCACCAGGTCAACTTCCTTGATGATTCGTTTTCCCATCAGAATTATCCCTTTTAGCCCTTGATTACCGGAATGCGTGCCGCAAAATAACCTCGCCAGGTTGCCGTTCGACCTCGACCGTTTTTGACTGGTAATCATAGCTATAGGTGAGATAGCAGTTCATTCGCGGATCGTTTAAAATAGCAGGCGTGAATGCCACCAGGTTTGTCCCCGCGCAGCGCGCCGACGGCGCCAGCAATCCGGGATGCCCTTCTTTTTGCAGGCGTTCAGCTATCTGCTGGGTCATACCATAATCGTCCGACAGAAGATCCGGATACCTTTTTTGCTTCCCCACCAGGTTTATGAGAACCGCCCGGGTGCGGACCAGGTAGACGGCTCTTTCCCGTTTGAGCCGCCCGGTCAGCCCTTCGATCCGGGATTCCTCTTTCATCATGTGATAGATGGTTTCCTGAATCGTCGTGTCCAGCGCCAGAGAGCCATACCAGACACCGAAGGTCCCATTCCCATAGCGAGAGAGCAAAAAAGGCTCTTTGGTGAAGGGATAATCTATGGCCGTGGTGTA
>JGI24143J45723_1000518_pt1 | contig 19685 bp, 14 predicted proteins | sample BarGraIncu00432A_FD_45723 | JGI IMG/M metagenome (IMG submission 45723) | reverse complement strand
GTACCACCGACTTCAACATACTTCATGAACCGCCGTGTACGGAACCGTACGCACGGTGGTGTGGGAGGACGGCGAGGGTGACCTCGCCTCCTACCCGATCCGGACCCGGATTTCCCGGGACGATTGCTATCTGCCGCCCAAAAGGTGGTACCCATTGATGTCGGCCAGTTCCTTCATTAAAGGGTCCAGATTCCGGTCAGTGACAAAAAGGTTCCGGTCGCCGTTGCGGTTATCGCGGATCATGGCGCCGGACATCCGGACTCCGTACCCCACGTTGCGCGCCGACCAGAGGTCGTAATCGCCGAACCTTCCCGGAATATGCAGCCTCGACAGTACTTTGTCGGCGACGCTGTGGAAGTCATCTCCCTTGTCGAGCATGATGACCCGGTACCCCTTGGTTTCCAGGAGCCGCACCAGGGTGTAGGTGACGGGGTCGCCGTTAAAAAGCGCGACCGCGTAACGCTGGCCGTTATCCTCGAAATAACGGTCGACCGGCACGTCGAGTCGGACTCCGATATTCTCCCGGGCGTAGAGGTCCAGGCTCTTCCCGGATTCAAAGGGAACCGCGAGCGCGTCTAAAAAGGAATCGAGGATCTTCTTTGGTTCCTTCTCGGTGACCTGATAGAGCAGGTCGCCAGGGCCGCTTGGTATCTGATAGGAAGGGGTCCCCGCTTCGACCAGCCGGAAACCGTTTCCCGCCAATAGCTTGACCAGCCCCTCCGGCGTGGTGCGCCGGTTTTGTCCCACGTTCAGCAGGGTGACTTCCTGCCGCAACACGCTGTCGGGGCTTTTTTCGATCTTGAAATCAGCGCGCATGGTGATCTTGGGATCGCTTCCGAAATCGACGGAGAAATCCTCCTCGAAGGAGTAGAACTGCGCTGCCGTCAGCAGGGAACGGTAAAACCGTTGCGGGTTGGCGGCATTCTCAGAGACGATCCTCACCTGCGGATTTTTCTCCTGGATCAGGGAGCGCACCAGCGGCGGGAGGGTCCCTGCGGCGTCCACCAGGATGGTACCTCCATCCTGAGCCGGCAGCGTCGGGTACCTTTCGGGGTCCAGCGAAAGCGAAAAAGCGCTGGAGTTGTAGTCGAAGTGGTCGCCGCTCCGCCCCGCGGCCGGTGGTACCAGTCGGGGCCAAACTTCCCGGGCCGCTTCCACCGCGTCGGACTCTCCTCGCGGCGCCAGCTTGGCGAGCTTCACCTGGTAATTGGCCGCCGGGGGGGATCCCTTTTCTGGCGTAGCCTCCTGCGCGCTGGAGCGAGCCTGAGCACTCTGGCTACCGAGTTCCGGCCGGGCCAGGGGAATCAGCAGCGTGGACCCGGTCTGCAGGCGGTGGATATTCGGGATCTGGTTCAACTGTAGAATCCGCTGTACCAGGGTGTCAGCCCGGGACCCGGTCACTCCGTATTCTCGTGCCAGCACCTTGTACAGGTGATCTCCCGGTTTCACAGTGTATCTTGAAACATTCCCCTCGGTAACAGCGCCGCTTTCCTCGTATTTCGCTGCCTGACGGCGCTCATGCTTCGCGGCGCTCTTCCGCCCTCTGCCAGTAGCAGCGGCCTCTTTCCTGGCTCCCCCCTTGGCATGCGGTCTGGCGGCTCCTTTGGCCTCTGGCTTGGCTGCAGCAGGTTCCTGCTTTGCCGGAGCGGGGGAGGGGGGCGCGGAGAACTTCTTTCCGAGAGTGCCGGGGTCGAGTTCGAATTTCGGGTCGATGGCGTGCGACAGCGCAGGCGAAGTCAGGGAGATAGCCAAGGCGAGCAGGGGATGCCAGAGACGTTTGATTCTAGGGTTAATCGGCATAGGTACTCCGGAAATTGCACTGATTCGGTATGGTCGTCAGGTACCTATAAGCCTTGGGAAAGGCAAAAGGTCTTATCGGCCAGGCTCGTCATTTTTTGGCATCTTGTGCCGAAGCCTGGGCGGAGCTCGGAAAGGTGAGTACAAACCCGCGGATCTCACCGCCGGGGACCGTTTTATACACCGCCAGCTCCCCGCCGTTTTGCAGGGTGCCGGTGCTGATCTGCATGCCGTTACGTTCCTCGGTTTTCTTGATGGTGAACCGCTCGGCTCCAGCACTTAACCGGATGCAGGTCTTCAAGAAGGGGGGCGAGAGCGCCCCGGGTTGCTGGCTTAGGACCTGTACCGCCGCGACGCTCCCTTTCTCCCGGTAGACCAGGTATTCCAACCCGTCAGCCTGGTAGCGCTCCCACCCTGGATGGCTTGCCGGGTAGTCGGGGTCCGGGGCTACCTGGGGGATGAACTGCGGCAGCTGTGGTGTTGCCGGCCGGGATGCCCCACGGGGCGCTTGTAACTTGTTCTCCGAATCGATCCCCTGAGAGCTCCCGGGTCCCGCGCTGCGGTGCAGCGTGACCAACAGGTCCAGCGCGGCGATGCAGATAACCAGGAGCATGCCGAAGACCGCGCCGCGAAAATACCGGGGACGGTCTTTTCTGATGCCGAGGCTGGCCGCCACCGACTCGGGGAGTTCATCAGCCAAGGGAAAGGTCGCCCGTTGCAAGGGGCTTTCCGCGGGGGACGCTTGCTGCTGTGTTGTGGCTAGCGAAACTTTGTTGTCAACCTGAGTTCTGTTTGCCGGGCCACTTTGCGCTGCCGCGGCCTTCTTTCCGGTCGGCCTGTTTCCCACCGGCCTGGGGCCTATTGGCTTGGGACCAATTGGCTTGGGGGCGGGAATAGAGGGTTCCTGAGGAGGCTCCGGGAGGCCTTCGAAGACCAGGCGGGGGTCCTCTCTTTCCAGGCGGCGCAGATCACTGCGGGATTCTTGCTGGGGAGCCGTGGGGTAACTGGCCGCCGCGTTCTGTCGATTGGTCTCGCCGAAGCTCACGGGGAGCGGAGAGATGACAAAGCGGTCCTCGAGGAAATCAGACAGGAATTGTGGCTCCTGCTCTGCCGGGATTTCCAACCGGTCGGAGCTTACCTCGTTGGTCTCGAACGCCTCAAGTGTGGCACCACTGAGCGGCGGGAACTGGGCCCCGATCTCCGCGGCGGCCTCCTGCCAGGGGAATGCGAAAAGGTCCGCGGCACCGGCCGGCAGGGACAACTCCATGGTCGTCTCGAACGGCGCAGCGGCAGGGGGGGGCTGCACCGGTTCCTTCCAGCTGATTTGCGGCAGCGTGCGCAGCAGTTGCTGGACTTGCAGGCTTAGTTCCTGCAGCGGCAGGCAGATGTCGAAGCAGGCTTCATAGGTGGAGACCACGCTGTATGACATGACCGACTCGTCCGACAGCAGGACCATCGGGACCGGGGAACCTTCGAGGAGCATCTTTACTTGGTTTGCCAACTTGTCGCACGTTACGGCACCAATCTTGTGCTGCAGAAAGACAATCGCCGGTTGCGTGTCGAAAATTCTCTTTATGCCACTGGTGTAGTCGGATTCGAGCCAGACTCTTGGCTCAACCAACTCCTGCAGATTCTCGACCAATGCCAGTATACAGGGGTCGATCGCTATGAATAGGATTTCCGGCATGTAAATCCCTTTGAATCTGGTGAAGAACGGCAGAATAGCCGTAGTATTATAAGTGAAGGTTAATCTTTGCTGCTGCTAGGTCTCATCAATTTGTCTTTAAGTATCTTCAAAAATCGTATAAAGTTAAACAATTGTCAATAAAAATATAGTAGTTCCGCGGAATGTTGGAACATGTAAGAAGACAAGCCCGGAGGTAAAACGTGACACATAGAATTGGATTGGGAACCAAGGATGTATTGGAGGTTTGCCAGGCTGTGGAATTTTCCTGTGCGGAACTTTACCACCACTTTGCCGAACTTTTTAAAGATGACAGAAACATGTTTCTGCTCTGGCTGAAGACTGCCATGGAGGAAGAGAATCATGCCAGGCTTTTTGCGCTGGTGGCAAAATTGCGGCGCAGCAATATCGTGGAAACCATACGGATCGATCTGGTTGATGCGGAGGTCGCCCTGCTCTTCGTGCGCTCTGTCATCGACAGGGTGAAAAAGACACCACCTTCCCTGGTGGAGGCGTTCAGGATAGCCATTGATCTGGAAAAAAAGCTGGACGGGTTCATGATGGGAAACGTGATAGAATTCGCCGACAAAACCTACGAAAAATCGTTTCTGGCGATCACCAATGCCGACAACAAGCACCTGGAGTCGCTTCAGCAAGCCTACTCGCGTTTAGTCGCTACACCCGGGGCTTGAGGGGACTGGTTCCGAAGGTGCCTGTCCCCCTTCCTTTCCTCCGTAGCGGCCTGTCCCCCTCCCCCTACAAGCGCTCGGTGAAGCCGCCTCAATTGGCAAACCCCGGGGAGGTCAGCCCAGCGCTCCCGGTTGCGACCCTTTTGGGCGGTAGAAAGCGACCGCATTTTCCCAGAGCGCTTTGCGCGCCAGATCTTCTCCCAGGGCATCGAGCAGCAAATAGAGGTCTTCATCTGCGTAGGGGCGTGGTGCCCGCGTGGAGGGAAGATCCGTCCCGAACATGAGTGCCTCCGGGTTGGCCGCGCAAAGTTCCCGCAGCGCGAGCTTCACGTCGAAATCGACCCGTCCGAATCCCGTTGCCTTGACACGCACCCCCTGCTCTGCCAGGGCCAGCAGCGTGGCAAATCCTCCCTTGGAAAGACCCAGATGATCAATGCTGACCGCAGGGAGCCGCAGCAGGATATCCTTAAGCTCGGGCAGGTCCCTGGAGTCGACATAGAGCTCGACATGCCAGCGGGCCAGTTCAAAGACCCTTCGGGCCAGCCGCTCCAGGTGCTCGACCTTCTCCGAACCGCCGCGCTTTAAATTGAAGCGGATCGCCCGCACCCCGAGCTGATCCAGTCTCAGCACCTCGGCATCGGAGACGCTGGCCGGAAGCTGGGTGACCCCGACGAAGGCGGGTCCCAGCGTCGCCAGGGCATCGATCAGGTAGTCTTGGTCCATGGCCTGGAAGGATCCCGAGACGATCGCCCCTCCGGCCAGGGGAAGGTCGGCCGTGCGCTGCAGGTAGTCCGCACAGGTGAAGTCCCCCGGCAGGTAGCCGTCGTTTGGCACCAGCGGGAAGCGCCGGTCGATGATGTGGAAGTGGCTGTCGAAAACCGGGATTGCGGATGTTACGGACGACGTTTCCAGGACCATGTTGCTCCCCCTTCGCTCAGGTTCATTCGGCTTGACTCGACTTCACTCGCTATCTACATCAACGCGCCGGCATTCGCGACCGGCATCCTGGCACTCTGCAACTAATTGCCGGGTACCGGGTTCGCCGCCGGTGGCACCGTAGCGGGGCGAATGATGATTCGCCCGAACACTGTCCGTTACCCCTTCGCCTTGGCAGCCTTGCGCGGCAGCGCCGGCCCGATACGCAGACTCGCCTTGGCTATGAAGATCTCGCGCAGGAAATTTATCAGTCCAGCCACCAATAGTGCCATTGCCAGGATGAAAAGGAGCGCCACAGGAAGCGACATGTCGTAGCGCAGGTAATCGCCCAGAAAGAGCAGCGCGATGACGGTGCAGACCAGCACTGCGGTGCAGGTGCAGAGGGTGATGGCGTGGCCGATCAGGTCCGCCCGGCGCGACAGCGTGGCGAGGTAGGCGTGCAGATGGGGCACTCCCTCGGGGAGTGACACCTCCAGGCGCGCCTCCAGGACGCGGGCCCGATCGATGACGCGCCCCAGGCGGTTGGTCATGACGCTCAGCATGGTGCCGATCGCGGTGAGCAGAAACACCGGTGCGACGGAAAGCTGGATGACATGTGCGACGGCGCTTACATTTTGAAAATCACGTACCATGAGGTCTCCCGGTAGCAGTAAATCCTGAATTCCTCGATTTCGCCGGGGTAGTCGCACGCCAGGTACGCCTGCCGCTAGTATGATGTTCCAGCATCAGGTTTCAAACCTGCTCTGGACTTCGCTCCTGACCTGTTCCACGTCGATCCCTTTCAGCCTGATCAGATCATTCATGACCGGGTCGAGGATGGCATTAGCCGTGTTGATTGCCGATCTTCTCTGGCTGATTTCCTGCAGTGCCTTTTCCCTGCCGGTCTGGTTGAGCAGCCACCCGGAGCGCGTATTATAAAAGCGGTGTATGAGGAAATTGCGGGATCGTAGAGCCTTACGCAGTATGTCGACTGCCTCATCAGTGAACCCGACCTTCTTCTTGATCTCCTCAATCAGGCGGCCGAGCGTCTGGGTTCCGAGATTTTCCATCCAACCCTTGAATTCGTCGTCAGACAGTGTCCCGCCGCTCAGATCGATGAGCAGCGTGACGATAAAGGAGATGTAAAGTTCGAGTCGCTGCGAATCCTGCACCGCTGCACCCATTTCCAGGTAAATGGGATTGAGCGGTGTGGTGTCGATCCAATTTCCTTTCATGATCTTGCCACCCCTTGCGTGTTAACGAACTGAGGGGCAAAATATCATAAATCGTCGGCAAGGCAAAATCATTAATGGGATGGCTATAAAGCCTCCCCGGGGGTGCCCACCGGATAACGATGATCGCGTAGGGACGGCCGGCGGTCGCCCTTTGGCCCCAAGCTCGGCGTGTCCGGGTAACTCACCGGATTACGGATCAATTGTGTGTGGGGCGACCGGCGGTCGCCCCTGCCATGGTGAGAGCCTTCGCCCCAAGGCGAAAAAACAGGCGAAAATGGCCCCGGGGCCAGCGCCGGTCGCCCCAACGGAGATGTCCCGGCACGCTCTCCAGTCCCTAGGTGAAACTTTATGAATAACAGCGGGTTAATGGCCCCCCAGCCTGACACAAACCGCATTTGTCAGACGGCAGCCAGCTAAGGAACGTCGGCTTGCGCTTTTTTATGTGCTACTGCGTTAAACTCTGTTATAATCACTCGGTTTTCATTAGTCTTTGACACCCCCTTCTGGTGGGGGCTGCATATAGAAGAAGCTACCGGTCGAGCTTGCGTCCGGTAAAAAAATGAGCGCAGGGCGCGCCGGAATTCCTTCCGCAGCCACCCTGAGCCTCCAATGAAAGGAAAGAAACGTATATGTCGAGAAAAATGCTTATTAATGCGCTGCATGCCGAGGAGGCACGGGTAGCGATCGTTGAAGACGGACGTCTGGTAGATTTGGACGTGGAGATAGCCGGTAACGAACAGATCCGCGGCAACATCTACAAGGGTGTCGTGGTTCGCGTGGAACCGGGCCTGCAGGCGGCTTTCGTGGACATCGGCCTCAAGAAACTCGGTTTCCTGCAGATGGGCGAGCTGCATCCGGAAAACTGGAAGTGGCGCGACGACGTGCCCGAGGACCAGAGGCACCGGCGCCCCCGCATTCAGGAAGTGCTGCGTCGCGGCCAGGAGCTGATCGTTCAGGTCGAGAAGGGCGAGCGCGACAACAAGGGGTCCGCGCTCACCACCTACGCATCCCTGCCGGGGCGCTACATGGTGCTGATGCCGGGGAGCGACTCCTCCGGGATCTCGCGCAAGGTTGAGGCCGAGGGAGAAAGAAAGAAGCTGAAGGAGATCATCTCCGAGATGATCATTCCCGAGGGGTACGGCTACATCATCAGGACCGAGGCGGTCGGCCGCAGCCGCGAAGAGCTGCAAAAGGACCTCGACTCCCTGATCTCCCTGTACGAAGGGGTACGGGCGCAGGGTGCCACCATGAAGGGAGCGGGACTCATCTATCAGGAGTCGGCCCTCATCATCAGGACCATCCGCGACTACTTCTCCGCCGACATCGACGAGGTCCTGGTGGACTGCAAGGACGTCTACAAGGACGTGCGCGAATGCCTGAAGGAAATCGACCCGCAGTTCGAGAAGCTGGTGAAGATGCACCAGGAAAAGCGTCCCATCTTCTCGCGCTACCAGCTCGAGGAGCAGATCGACCTGATCTATGAAAAGAAGGTCCCCCTCAAGTCGGGCGGTTCCATCTTCATCGAGCCGACCGAGGCGCTGGTTTCCATCGACGTCAACTCCGGCAAGTCGACCGGCGAGAAGGGGGTGGAGGACACCGCCTTCAAAACCAATATGGAAGCCGCCGAGGAGGCAGCCAGGCAGCTCCGGTTGCGCGACCTGGGCGGGCTGATCGTCATCGACTTCATCGACATGCGCGACAGAAAGCACAATGCCGAGGTGGAAAAGACCCTCAAGACGGCGCTCAAGGCAGACAAGGCGCGGGTGAACGTGGCGCGTATCTCCGAGTTCGGCCTTTTGGAGATGTCACGCCAGCGCATCCGCCAGACCCTGAACCAGGCAAGCTCCCTGGAGTGCCCGCACTGCGACGGGCGCGGCAAGGTGAAGTCGGTCGAGGCAATGGCCCTTTCCTTCCTCCGCAAGGTCCACGCGGCTGCTGCCAAGGGAACCATCGGCGAAGTGGTGGGGAGCCTCCCGCTGGAGGTCGCTTATTACCTGCTGAACCGCAAAAGGCACGAGCTGTCCCAGATCGAAAGCGATTACGACATCGAGGTGACGGTTAAGGGTAAGCCTTCCTTCCTGCTGAACCAGATGGAGCTTGAACTGGTCAAAAGGGAGAAGATCCCCCAGGAAGAGGCGCCGGAAAGGGTGCTTCCCACCCGTCCGGTTCGGGAGGAGACTCCCGCCCAGGAAGCCGTGGCCGCCGACGGACGCAAAAAAAAGAAGAAGGGGAAAGCCAAGCCGCAGGCGGAAATCGAGGCTGTGGTCGCGGCAGAGGCTGTCCCGCTTCATGCACCCCACGAGGTTCACGAGCCGGTCGGCGAGGTCGCCGCGGGACAGGTCGCAGGTCCCGAGGGAGAGCAGGAGGAACAAAAGAAGAAACGTCGGCGCAAGCGTAAGCGCGGCGGCAAGGGTGCCGCAGCAGAAGCAGCTGCCGCCGGGGAAGTCTCCCTGGAAGCAAGCGCCGGTGAGCCTACGGAGCACGGGGAGTTTGTTGCTGCGCCGGAACTGGCAGGCGAGTTTTCCGGTCTGACCCAGGCGGAGGCACCTTCCGAGGGGCAGGCAGCAGAGCACGGAGCAGAGCCGACGAGCGAGGAAGGGAAGAAGAAACGGCGCCGTAAGAGACGCCGCGGTGGCAAGTCCTCCCAGGAAGCCGTCTCCTCCGAAGCCGCTGCCGAAGCTGAAGCAGGCGGCGTTCAGCATGTGGAAGAAGCCAGCGAGCCCGCAGCACCTGTTGAGCCTGCGACCACTCCGGAAAAAGCCAGAAAGCCCCGTCCGGCACGTACCCGGAAGCAGCCGGCTGATGCGCATCTCTCAGAGGCGCCGGTGGTTTCGGTTTCCTTCGCTTCCGTTCCGACGGGCGTTGAAGGCTTCCCAGTCGCCATCGAGGGCGTCCCGGTGGCTATCTCTGCCGATCCTGTCGGGGGCGATCCGGTTGCCGTGAAGCCCGCCAAGGGAACCAGGACTCCTCGGGGGGCACGCGCAGCAAAGCCGCTTCCGACTGAGGCCGCTTTAGTCGTAGAGCCCTCAGGCATTGCCGCGGTTCCGGATGCCGGTACACCGGCTAAGGCCCCCAAAGCTCCTAAGGCTCCCCGGGCTCCGAGGACTCCCAAAGCAGTCCCGGGCGAAGCCGCCCCGGTCGCAGAGGGGTCAACTTCGCTGGGGTCTGTAGCGGGCGCCAGCGAGCCGGCCTTAGCCGTGGCGAAAAAGCGTCCGGCGCGCAAGCAGGCAGCACCATCCGAAACGGACGCCGGCCAGGTGCCGGACGAGTCCGGGGCGGCCGCGCCGAAGAAGCCGCGTGCACCGCGTAAGAAAAAAGAAGACACCCAGCCCTGATTAGGGCCGAAATGTCGCTGACTCCCCCAGCGGCGTCCTTCCTGTCGTGCCTTTGGCGCCAGGAAGGACGCTCCTGAGGATGGTATCGGCATTTTGGGTACCTCGAGACGGGTGGTTCGCCAATAAGTTCTAGCCATGAAAGCCGCTGAATGGTTTTCGGTCAGCGGAGTTAGCTTGAAGGTCGTTTGCATGAAAGTGCTGGTGCTGTCGCTGTTTTTCTCGCTGTTTTTCAGTGCACCGGCTTTAGCCGCCGGCCAGGGATTGGTCAGGGAGTGGGATCTCAGCCTCAGGCTGGAATCCTTCGACTGGAAAGAATACGGTGCCGGCGGGGTCAGAAACGTTAGGGAACGCGGAGCGCTGTACGGCCTGGAAGGGGCTGCGCTTCTTAACCTCTACCAGCAAAACCTGCTGTTGAAGCTGGACGGAAAATTTTTTGGGTCGGTCGTCGACTACCAGGGGCAGACCCAGCTCGATAGCACCCATCCCAAACAGAGCGGGCGTCCGGTAAATACCGATGTCTCCTACCTGGGGAGCGACCTCTCTGCTGATCTCGGCTGGAACTTCCCCCTGGCGTCTTTTTCCCTGGAGCCCTTTGCCGGGGTCGGGTATCGCTGGTGGCTGCGCGGTTTGCAAGATTCGACGGCACTGGACACTGACAACACTCCCTTCGCTACCTCTGGCTATACCGAGCACTGGCAGAGCGTGTATGGCAGGATGGGGGCCCGCGCCCGGTACCAGTGTGGTCGTCAGCTAACCCTTTTTGCGGAAGGGGGAGCCAAACACCCCTTTTATACCGGGAACAGTGTGGACCTTGCAGGCACAGGGCCAGTCACCGTCCATCCCGGGGGGCGCTGGAGCGGCTTCGCAGAAACCGGCATCACCTATCGGCAACTGCGGTTTGCCCTTTCCTACGAGGGGTTCCGCTACTCCCAGTCGCCCTTGGTGCCCGTCACGTTGCAAAACGGCCCGGGTTTTATGTACCAGCCGAAGTCCTCATCCGACCTCTTCGGCCTGAATGTCGGCTGGTGCTTCTGACCAAAGGCGCAAGTTTTCCGTCGTTAACCCTTCCCTTTGGTCGGGGAATTGAGTGATTGTACTTAAGCGCAGGGGCGAAAGGCAGGCGTTCCTGCACTTGACGTCGCAGGGAAGAGATTAGTTAATGGAGCAGATCGCCTACATAGGCCTTTTGGGCGCGCTCGGTTGCCTGGCCCGTTATTTCCTTTCCGGGTGGATCTACCAGTTGTTGGGAAGGGGATTTCCCTATGGCACCCTCGCCGTCAACGTGGTCGGCGCCTTTCTCATCGGCTTTATCATGGAGTTCTCCATTCGGAGCGCCCTGGTGCCGCCGACCCTTCGGATCGCGCTCACCATCGGTTTCCTCGGGGGGCTCACGACCTTTTCAACCTTTAGCTTTGAAACTTTCCGACTGCTGGAAGAAGGAGCGTTCCTGATCGCTTTCGGCAACGTGCTGCTGAGTCTCGTCGCCTGCCTTGCCTGCACCTGGGTGGGAATCGTCGTGGCGCGGGCACTCTAGGGCCGGTCCCCGGCGTGCTGCCCGATTGTTAATGGGAAAGCAGAGCGCGACAATGGTAACATTTAACAAAAAATAATGTATTGGCGCCGGGGCGGTTTAACCCGCCCGATAAGGGAGAAACAGGCATGGATTTCAAAGAAACACTTGGTGAACAGGCGCTGCTGAGAATCTTCATTGGAGAGAGTGACAAGCACGTCCACGTCCCGCTTTACGAGGCACTGGTGGAGCTGTTCCGGACCGAGGGTTTCGCGGGAGCGACTGTGCTGCGCGGCATTGCGGGTTATGGCGCGCATCACATGTACCATACCGACCGGCTTTTGCGCCTCTCTTCCGACCTGCCGATGGTGGTCGAGGTAGTGGACGACAGGGAGCGTTTCGAGGCTGTGCTCCCCAAGGTTGAGGCGATGATGAATGGGGGTATGATCACCCTGGAAAAGGTCTCCGTCTGGCGTTATGCGCGCAAGCGGGAGGCTTGAAAGCTTAAACCCATCTGCTACACTTCCCTATATTCATGAAAAAGGAGCGTACGATGGGTCTGCTGGACAATGTAAGTCCCCTCTGGATCGAAAACCAATTCACCCTATGGAAGAGCGACCCCGAAAAGCTCTCAGAACAATGGCGCGCTTTTTTTGCCGGTTTCGAGCTCGGCAGCTCGGGCGAGGGAGCCCCCGTCCCTGCAGCACTGGCCACCGAGGATGCTCTGAAGCATTCGGCGGTGCAGTCATTGATCTACCGCTACCGCGACCTCGGGCATCTGCTCGCCTGCACCGACCCGCTTTCCCCCTGTAAGATGGACCACCCTTTTCTCGCCCTCTCTGCCTTCGACCTGGAAATCTCCGACCTGGAGAAGACCTTCCATACCCGCCGCTTCATGAAACAAACCGCCACCCTGAAGGAGATCGTGCAGGTGCTGCGCAGCACCTACTGCGGCTCCACCGGCGTCGAGTTCATGTATATCCAGGACCCGGCTGAGCGGCAGTGGCTCATCGACCGCATGGAGCCCTCCTGTAACCGGGGGGACTTCAGCCGCGAGGAGCGTCTCACCATCCTGCGCAAGCTGAAGGAGGCCGCCTTCTTCGAGCGCCAGCTGCAGAAGAAATTCCCCGGCCAGACCCGGTTCTCGCTGGAGGGGGGTGACGTGCTGATCCCGCTTTTGGACACCGTCGTCAGGAAGGCCGCGGATCTCGGGGTGAGCGACATCGTGTTCGGCATGCCGCATCGCGGGCGTCTCAACGTATTGGTGAACATCTTCGGCATGCCGCATGAGAACATGTTCGCCGAGTTCTCGGACAACGCCGAGTACGGCGTGGTCGGCGAGGGGGACGTGAAGTACCACAAGGGGTTCTCCTCGGACCTCACCCTGCCCGGGGAGCGTTCCATCCATCTGACCCTCACCGCCAACCCGAGCCACCTGGAAGCGATCGACCCGGTCGTGGAAGGTAAATGCCGGGCCCGCCAGGACCGCATGGGCGCAGACGGCGAGGCGAAGGTGTTGCCGCTCCTCATCCACGGCGACGCGGCCTTCGCCGGTCAGGGTGTGGTGGCGGAAACACTCAATCTTTCCCAGCTTGAGGGGTACCGGACCGGCGGCACGCTGCACATCGTGGTGAATAACCAGATAGGGTTCACCACCGCGCCGGCGGACGCCCGGTCCAGCCTGTATGCCACCGACGTGGCGAAGCTGGTGCGGGCCCCGGTCTTTCATGTCTATGGTGACGACCCCGAGGCAGTACTGCATGCGGCGGAACTGGCGCTCAGCTACCGGGACAACTTCAAAAAAGACGTGGTGCTGGAGGTTATCTGCTACCGCAGGCACGGGCACAACGAAGGGGACGAGCCGTATTTCACTCAGCCGCTCATGTACGAGCAGATCAAACTGCGCCCGCAGCTGCACGCCATTTACCAGGCGGAGCTCCTCAGTGAGGGGTTCAGCGAGGCGGAACTGAAGGCGATCGACGCCGAGGTCGCAGCGCAGGGGCAAAGCGCCACCGAAAGAAACGCGGTCACTATGGAATCGTCGTTCCTGGCGCGCTGGAGCGGGATGAAGCCCGGCCAGCCCAAGGAGCATGTGTCGACCGAGGTCGCCGCGGTAACTTTGCAGGAGCTCTCGGACAAGCTCTGCATCATCCCCAAGGGATTCAACGCGCATCCCAAGGTCGCAACACTGCTTGCCAAGCGTCGCGACGCAGTTGCCAAGGGGGGGCCGCTCGACTGGGGCTGCGTCGAGACGCTCGCCTTTGCGACGCTGCTGCATCAGGGGTTCCCCATCCGGCTCTCCGGCCAGGACGTGCGGCGCGGAACTTTCAGCCACCGGCACGCGGTGCTCAATGATCAGGTCGACGGGAGCACCTATCTGCCGCTGCGCTCGGTCGCCAATGACGGAGCGGTCTTCAACGCTTTCGACTCCATGCTTGCCGAATACTCCGTGCTCGGTTTCGATTACGGCTACTCCCTGGAGGCGCCGGATGCGCTCACCATCTGGGAGGCCCAGTACGGCGACTTTGTCAACGGTGCCCAGGTGATTCTGGACCAGTTTCTCGCCAGCGGCGAGGCGAAGTGGGAGCGCTGCAGCGGCCTCGTGCTGATGCTTCCCCACGGTTACGAGGGGCAGGGGGCCGAGCACTCCAGTGCCCGTATTGAACGCTTCCTGGCGCTGGCGGCGGCCGAGAACCTGCAGATCGTTTATCCGAGCACCCCGGCCCAGCTCTTTCATGTGCTGAGAAGGCAACTGCTGCTGAAATTCCGCAAGCCTCTGGTGCTTTTCACCCCGAAGAGCCTGCTGCGGCATCCGCTGTGCGTTTCCAGCCTGGATGACCTTTCCAGGGGAGCCTTCCATGAGGTGATAGCCGACCCCGCCGACAGCGAGGTGCAGCAGGTGCTGATCTGCACCGGAAAGATCTATTACGATCTTTCCGAGCGGATCCAAAGGGACCAGGTGAAATGGACTGCGCTGGTGCGGGTGGAGCAGCTGTACCCGTTGGCCGTCGACCAACTGAAGGACGCGCTCGGGAAGTATCCAGCCGGCACGCGTTTTAGCTGGGTTCAGGAGGAGCCGCGCAACATGGGAGCCTGGCGTTCGATCAGGAACCCGCTTGCCGAGCTTTTGGGGGCGGAGCCGCGCTACGTGGGGCGCCCCGATGCCGCAGCACCCGCATCCGGTTCGCACCGTCTGGACCGGGTGGAACAGGAGCGTATCGTGGCCGAGGCGCTGCAGATCCCGTAAGGTAACGGCAACCGTAGGTGGGAACCCGGAAGGATGCGCCGCCAGTCGGGCGCTGACCGTCAAGCTGGAGCACGTCCTTGGAACCCCTCGCCCCGCGGGAGAGGGGCAGGGGTGAGGAAGGTGCCACGAAGCGGCAACGTCGCTGGTCACCGGCCTGGAACCTATCCATTTTTTTCTCAATTGAATTTATGCATCGCTATTATCCGTAGGGGGAAGCGTTATGGAAATAAAAGTACCGGCTGTCGGTGAATCCGTGTTCGAAGCGCTCATCGCGAGATGGCTGAAAAGTAATGGCGAGCACGTGGAGCTTGATGAACCGCTTTGTGAAATCGAGACCGACAAGGTAACCCTGGAGGTCAACGCTGAGGCAGCCGGGGTGCTCTCCATTTCCGTCCAGGAGGGGGAAACCGTAAAGATCGGTGCGGTCATCGGTGCCATCGACGAGCAGGGAGCCGTGGCAGCGCCGGCGGCCGAAACCGCCCCGCAAGCAGAGCCCGTGCCGGCGGCACCGGCAGGACCAGCGCCGCCCATGTCTCCCTCGGGGCGCAAGCTCGCCCGTGAAATGGGAGTCGAGCCGAGTGACCTTAAGGGAAGTGGCCGCGGCGGTCGGCTGACCAATGAAGACCTGCTGCAGGCGGAACCGGCCAAACCGGCGGCTGCCGCAGCGCAGCCCACGCCGGCACCACCGGAGCCCTCCGCACCGGCTCAGGAGGAGAAGCCCGCTTCGGAAAAAACTGCTGCAACTGCCGGAGAACTGGCCCAGGCTAAGGGTGGGGCAGAGCGTGTCACCCGCAAAGCCATGTCCCCGATTCGTAAGCGGATTGCCCAGCGCCTGGTCTCGGTGCGCCAGAATACCGCCATGCTCACCAGCTTCAACGAGGCGGACATGAGCCAAATCATGTTGCTGCGCAAAAAACACGGCGATTTCTTCCTGAAGCGCCACGGGGTTAAGCTCGGATTCATGTCGCTCTTCGTGCGCGCCTGTTGCGCCGCGTTAAAGGAATTTCCCGAGGTGAACGCGAGCATCGAGGGGGACGACATCGTCTACCACAACTTTTGCGACATAGGCGTCGCCGTCGGGGGCGAAAAAGGGCTGGTGGTCCCGGTACTGCGCAGTGCCGAGACTATGACCCTTGCCGGGATCGAGCAGGCCATCGCGGGTTTCGGAGAAAAGGTGCGCACTAACCGCCTGGCTCTCAGCGACCTGGAGGGAGGAACCTTCACCATATCCAACGGCGGGGTCTACGGATCGCTGCTTTCCACGCCTATCCTGAACCCGCCGCAAAGCGGGGTGCTCGGGATGCACTCGATTCAGGAGCGCGCCGTCGTGCGTGACGGCGTCATCGTGATCCGCCCCATGATGTACCTGGCGCTTTCCTACGATCACCGGATCGTGGACGGCAAGGGAGCCGTGAGCTTTCTGAAGCGCGTGAAGGAGTACCTCGAGGAACCGGAGGAGATGCTTCTCGAGGGCTAAACCTAAAGGCATATCGAAACACAGAGTCACAGAGGACACAGAGAAAATCACCAGGCAAATCCGGGTAAAAAACTGCCACTACTGATGGTGGGATGCCGTATTTAGTATCTTGAATTCAAACATTCGGATTATGACTGTTTTTCTCAGTGTCCTCTGTGGCTCTGTGTTTCAATTGCTTTTAGCTTCTTAAACGCAAACCTAAAAATGGGGGTTCAAGGCAATGTCTGAAGAGATTTTCGACTTAATCGTTATCGGCGCGGGACCCGGCGGATACGTGGCAGCGATACGGGGAGCACAGCTCGGCATGAAGGTCGCCGTGGTGGAAAAACGCGAGGCGCTCGGTGGGGTCTGCCTGAACGAGGGGTGTATCCCGAGTAAGGCCCTGCTCGACTCGAGCGAGCTCTTCCACCTCGCCCGGCACCGCTTCGCGGGGCACGGCATTGAGATCCCGGCGCCGACCCTGAACCTCGGCACCATGATGGCACGCAAGGATGACGTCGTGAAGAAGCTGACCGACGGCATCGCCTATCTTTTCAAGAAAAACAAGATTACCAGCGTTCCCGGCGTGGCGAAGCTGATCGGAGCGGCTGCGGACGGATCGCACCAGGTCCAGGTGAGCGGCGCCGCACCGGTGACGCTCCTCGGGAAAAAGCTGCTGCTTGCCACCGGAAGCGAGGCCGTGCAGTTACCGGGACTCACCTTCGACGGCGTCGACGTGGTGAGCGCACGGGAGGCGCTGAGCTTTGATGCGGTCCCGGAGCATCTGCTCGTCGTTGGGGGCGGTTACATCGGGCTCGAACTCGGCTCGGTCTGGCTCCGGCTCGGGGCCAAGGTGACCGTCGCCGAGATGCTGCCGCGCCTGGTGGCCGGCTCCGACGGGCAGATCGCCGATGCGCTGATGCGCACCCTCAAGAAGCAGGGGATGAGCTTTCTCATGGGCGCCAAGGTAGCCGGGGTCGAGAAGCGCGACGGCCGATTGCTGGCGCGGGTGGAAATCGAGGGGGGCGTGCAGGAGATCGTCTGCGATAAGGTCCTGGTGGCGGTCGGCCGCCGTCCGCTCACCGCGGGGCTTGGCCTGGAAGAGCTCGGTGTGAAGACCGAGGCGGGGCGGGTTGTCGTCGATGCCGATTACCAGACCAGCGTCCCCGGGATCTACGCCATCGGCGACCTGATCGCGGGGCCGATGCTGGCCCACAAGGCGATGGAGGAGGGGGCGGTCTGTCTGGAGCGGATGCAGGGAGAGCCGAGCCTCGTCGATTATGGCTGCATCCCGGGGGTGTGCTACACCTGGCCTGAGGCCGCCTCGGTGGGGAAAACCGAGGAAGCGCTCAAGGAGGAGGGTATCTCCTACAAGTCGGGCAAATTCAACTTCATGGGGAACGGTCGGGCCCGCTGCATGGATGAAACCGAGGGATTCGTGAAGGTGCTCGCCGAAAGCGAGACCGGGCGCGTGCTCGGCATCCACATCCTCGGACCGCGCGCCTCCGATATGATTGCCGAGGCGGTGACCGTCATGAGTTTCGGCGGCAGCGCGGAGGACATCGCTCTCACCATTCACGCCCACCCGACCCTCTCGGAGGCGATGAAGGAGGCCGCCCTTGACGTCGACAAAAGGGCTATCCACGGTTGAGTATCACGCTAGATTCTGAAGGGTAGGCAGGTATGAAGGGGATTTGGGGATACGGCAGACGACTTTTTTGTCCTGCTCCCTGCATCCCCTTTATTCATGCTAAACTATGTGTGTGACTTTTAATTTTGAAGCGGAGCGCAGGCCGTCCGCGCCAGGAAACCAGGGGTGCCCCAATAATGGTGATCAGGGATCTGGGTCTCATCGGTTATTCCGAGGCCCTTGAAATACAGCAGCAATTGGTCTCGGAGGTCAGGGACGGCGGGCCGGAAACCCTGCTGCTGTTGGAACATCACGCCGTGTACACGGTTGGCGCCGGCGGCGACCTCGCCAACGTGCTCGACCCCGCTGTCAGCGCGTTGCGGGTGAACCGGGGGGGGGACGTCACCTATCACGGACCGGGCCAGCTGGTCGGCTACCCGATTCTCGACCTGGCGGGACGCGGCCGGGACCTGCACCGCTACCTGCGCTTTCTGGAGGATTTCCTGGTGCAGCTCTGCGGCGCATTCGAGGTGACAGGCTACCCCGTCAAGGGCCGGACCGGAGTCTGGACCAATGAGGGCAAGCTGGCGGCCATCGGGGTCGGGGTACGGCGCTGGGTGTCGATGCACGGCTTCTGCCTGAATGTCGCTGCGGACACCTCGGCCTTCGATCGCATCAACCCGTGCGGCATGGCCCAGTGCCGGATCACCTCCCTGGCCCGGGAACGGGGCAGGGACCTCCCCATGCAGCTGGTAAAGGAGCTGGTTCGCGCTCGCTTCGAAGCTTCCCTGGAGCAGCAGCTCCCCCGCCAGTAAATCCCTTTATTTTCGGCTTTTGCGGCAAACTCGGCAGTTTTTTCAAGGAGGCTCGCATGTCTGATGCAGATTGCAAGGTCCCTGTAAAGAAACTCCGGTGGGTGTGCGACCCCGCCTTTTTCGGATTTCAATCGACCGATGAGATCGCCATTTTGGAGGGGAGCATCGGGCAACAGCGGGCGCTTGCCGCCATCGATTTTGGGCTTGGCATGGCCAACAACGGCTTCAACCTTTATCTGGCCGGTGAACCCGGCACCGGGAGGAGCTCGACCATCTGCAGCATCCTGAAAAGGCGGGCCCGGGAGGGGGACCCGCCCAGCGACTGGTGCTACGTACACAACTTCGCCGCACCCGACGCGCCAATGGCGCTTTCGCTTCCCGCGGGGAAGGGGGCCGAGCTGGCGGCCGACATGCGCGAGCTGCTTGATTACGTACGGGCCAACATACCGAGCGCCCTGGAAAGCAAGGAGTACGAAACCAACCGGGTCTCCATCGTCGAAGAGTTCCAGGAGAAAAACGGCGAGATCTTCTCCGCCCTGGAGAAGGAGGCGGGGGAGCAGGGGTTCGCCCTGCAGCGCACTGTTTCCGGCCTGGTGGTCGTCCCCCAAAAGGAGGGGCGCAACTTCACCCAGGAGGAGTACGATGCCTTGGAGGGGGTGGAGCGCGACCGAATCGACGCCCTCGGCAGGGAGCTGACCGAAAAGCTCAATGATGCGCTGCGCCAGGTCCGCGAGAACGAGAAGGCGCTACGAGACGCCCTGGCCCAACTGGACCGCGAACTGGGACTCTCGGCGGTCGGCCACCACCTGAACCCTCTTAAGGAGAAATACGCCGGCTTCCAGAAGATTCTAAGCTTCCTGGAAAGCGTGCAGGAAGATCTCCTGCTGAACCTGGAGGACTTCAAACCCCAGGCGGCCCCCCCCCAGATCTCCGGGCTGCACCTCCCGAAGCAGGAGCCGACCTTCGAGCGCTACGAGGTGAACGTCTTCGTAGAGAACAGTCCTGATAACGGCGCCCCGATTGTCTTTGAAACCAACCCGACCTACAACAACCTTTTCGGCAGAATCGAAAACGTCATGCAGATGGGGGGGGTGGCGACCACCAACTTCACCCTGATCAAGCCGGGCGCGCTGCACCGGGCCAACGGCGGGTACCTGATCGTGGACGCCCGCGAGGTGCTGATCAACCCCTTTGCCTGGGAATCGCTAAAGCGCTGCATCAGGAACTCGGAGATCAAGATCGAGGACGTGCTCGAGCAGTACCGCTTCATGACCGTCGTATCGCTGAAGCCCGAGCCGATCCCCCTGCACGCGAAGATCATCATGATCGGCTCCTTCATGATCTATTACCTCCTTTTCTACCTGGAGCCGGA
>JGI24143J45723_1000513_pt1 | contig 19857 bp, 20 predicted proteins | sample BarGraIncu00432A_FD_45723 | JGI IMG/M metagenome (IMG submission 45723) | reverse complement strand
GCAATATAGATGTCGAACATAGTAATTTCGTCGATAGGTCGTGCTAACAAATATCCACTGCCTTTTCCTTTCGAATTTACAATCAGACCCTTTAATTTTAGTGCTAATATTATTGAATCAAGATATTTCAGCGAAATATTTTGATTCTTTGCAATGTCTTTTTGCAACTTGCCATTTTGGTCTGTTGAACTTGATATTTCAATCATAGTTCTCAGACCGTAACGTATTTTTGTGTTTACTCTCATGATTAAAGAAATTTTTCCTCAAAAATAAATTAAATGTACCAATACTAGTCCACAAATTGGATCATATTTGTAAATTTATTGATTAAAATTATGAGAATGCACAATATTATAAAATTTATACATATTTAAATTGTTTTTTATCAAATCGGCTTCTCATCAATGTGTTTTTGCATCCGTATATGTGATATAATCATAATCTGGAAACTGCTTGATTGCGGTCAAAATTTACTAAAATACTTACAAGAGCATTTCATAAGAAACACTCCGCAACTAAACTAAAAATTCCGAACTAACATAAATTCAACTTAGTTGCAGTATAAAATCGCTATAATCCTTTATAGTTAAGGCTTTTATTCTCTCCGAAATCGCAACTTTGCAGCCAAGAGGCATTTTCTAAATATAAATGTAAAAATTTGTTTCATTTGAGAAATAGTAATAAAATCTGATAAGAAGAAAGCTCGGCTTAAAGCGGTCAGGTTTCACCTGATAGTTTTTTATGGGCAGCTCCACAGTGCAATCACCAGCCGCCAAGAATTCCAGTCCCTCGTTCCTCTGGGCTTGCACGGTCTTTTTGTTGGCTTCTGCACAGTCCACGCTTCGTTGTTTCTTTCTGTCACACTTTTTGCAAAAGGCAAAAAAGACGTTTGCGCTCCAACCGCCACCACCGTGCTACACTTGCGCCAGAAAAAAAAACAACTCAAAGCTATTATATATAACTTGTAGTTATATTCGATCCCCGCCTTCTGCGATAAATAGGGGATTAATATAACCTAATTATGTATAATAGTCGCACAAAATCAACGCTTTGCCCCGCTCCCCGAAAACCTCAAGAGTTCCCCACCACCCATTAGTTGTTACAGTATCAAAAAATAGGTCGAGTTTTATGTCCATGTGCTTGCGGTAGGTTCATTCTCTTCATTCATTTCGTTTCGGGGGACAGTGATCGTTCCTCACTGCCGTCCACCCTTCACTACATTGCGTTTAGTTCATTTCACCCACCTCAGCACCGCGCTGCATAATTGGCTTCTTAATTCCTCTCCACAATCAACCCTTTCATTCCATTTTGCTGCTCCGGCTGTATCCACTCACAAATATTCCTTACACAACAGCCAGTTTTGCTCCATTTCATTTCCCAACCCATTGTTTTGTTTCATTCTGTCGCCACGTATGCCACTTTCCGACGCATTACAAAAGGTTTATTTTCTCAACAGCGACGAGTTTGCCCATTAAAATGCCTAAAGGCCGAACAGCCAGTAATTACGCCTTTTCGGCGCATTCTTATGTGTATCATAAATATAAGAGAGCCACAAAAAACCCCATCACCCATAATTTGTGCAGAAAATAAATACATTCAGAGTTTTATGGCAATGTGCCTGCGGTATATGCAATCATTCCAGCTCCATTTCGTTTCGGGACTTCTTTCATATCGTAAACTCATTCTCTCCGATCCCCTTCACTACATTTCACTTTCATTTTATGCAAACACCTCAGCACTGCACAGCTTCGGTAGTTCCTTCCTTCCCATTCCGCAGGCTTCATTAAATCAGTCAGAAACTATCCAAGCCTTTTTCCCACGCATTTCCAAAGGTATGTTTTTATTTTCTGCGGCGAGTTAGCCCCTAATAATGAATATACCTAATATTTTCACTGCCTTGTAGTTTTTATAGTCACTTCGCCCAATTGTATTTTATTACCTTTTCTTGCTGTCAGTCAGTGGATTCCATATCTGTTACATTGCGCTACGTGAACTACAGTTTTACCTTTTCAGAACCCCTTGCACAATATTTTGCCTCCATTATTTTCATCATCTCATCACACGGCATAATAAATGCTTTAATTTCAATGCTTTGTTTCAGTTTTTTGCCATTACCAAGCCGTTTTCCAACACAATTCCAATGGATTGTTTTTTTTGAATGCGACGAGTTGGAGCAAGGATTATATCTTAACAAAGTGAATTGTAAGATTCCTTTAATTGAAAAGTGAGTCCCAGACCGCTCCGGCAAACCTGAGAATAATGCCCCAAAAACCACTTATAACTTTTATGCGTGTCTATTTTATTGAGGTAGAATAAAAGTCATAACAGGTTTTCCCAGTGGGGACAGCGGTCACAACACGTTTTTTTCTCGCCTGACACTTCGAGCCCCGGTATCCACTCAAAAAAATGCGTTGTGATCGGGTTTGATAATGTTGAAAAGCAAGAATAACTTTTTTGAAATGATTCTTGCTTTTATTAGGATACCGATAACGGAAAAATTATTTCCTGCTTTCCAACATTTGAAGAAATTCAAGATTCATGTTTTATGTTTCAACTCGAAAGGAATGCCCCAAAACAATATGCCTGTTTTTTTGAAACTAAATCGTTGGGAGCAAAAAAAAGGCAAACTATTTTTTAATAGGGACAACGGTTAAACTACATTCAGCGAATGTATTATTTTGCTAATCGCCCTGAATAATAATAATTCATCCGCTAAAAGAAGTTCTTGTCTATAGCACTTCGTGCAAAACAATACATGTTTACACTTCGTGTCAGGGAAAAGAAAGTGTTTACTGATTAGAGTAAAAAACAAAAAAAGAAAAACGAGAAAAACTTGTTCGGGCTAGATTTGTCCACCTAAAGTAATTTCCCGCTTTTCAATAATTGAAGATTCAATTACTTTGAAATGATTATTGTTACTAAATTCCTACAAAAAACCAATTAATACTTTTATTTGAACTAAAATAATTGATCTCTGATTTTCAGTTAGTTAAATTTGATGTTCTCCTTCCAGTCCCGGTTCCGGTTACATTCTCATTTGTAAAAGGAATGCTTAATTTAAATTCCTGATTAAAATTATCACGAATGGTAATATCAATTACCTGTTGAACCAGACAAGTTGAAGTATAATAAAGACGGAATGTTTCATTGTCCAAATCATATAAATCGTTAGGAACGAAAACAATACCGTTTTCATTTTTGAGGAACCCCTTACCTTCAGGTTGAAAATAACCAATGGTATACCTGGCATCTTTATATTTGCCGGAACGATTCAATTGGCAACGGATTTCTACCGTTTTACCCGAAATGATTGTCTTTTGCACCGGCAAGGTGCTAAGTGAAAACTCATACATCTGCTGAACATTCATCTTGTCGTTACATCCAACAAAAAGCAATGACACTAGAGCTACTATGCTTATTATAATTGTCTTTTTCATAAAAAACGTTGTTTTAATTGATGATAATTTTAAGACCGGCACCCAATTGAGTTGAAAATATACCTATGGACGAACCCCATACAGCATGCTCACGGGCATTCACTAAAAGTATTATACGGTCGGTGATAAATGTTTCAAGTTCCAGTGTCAATGCACCCCCAAACAGAAAAGCATCCTGGTTAAGAAGAGTTGCTCCATCAAAAAGCATTTTATTACCCCAATTACTTGTTTCGTATCCTGCCAAACCCGATGCACCGATGGATAAAAGTAAAGTCTTGCTTGGATCGGAAAGAAAACTATAGTAATAACCTCCTTCGCCGATAAATTGAGCCATCGGTATTTTAATTTCCCCGTAATCAAGCTGCTTTTGAAGAAATTCAGCTCCAACAACCCATCGGCTATCGTTTTGAGTGTAGGTTGCAACAGATACGCCACTATAAAATGCTTTTTTGAGGTTCATACCATTTACTGTTCCAGCATTTAGTTGAATGCCTTGTTGACCTGGCAAATAGCGTTGTGCGTTCATGTATCCAAATGAAGCAATACATACGATAAACATTAATATTATCTTTTTCATATTACTTGATTTTTAATTCATTGACAACATTAGCACCCACAATATCACTACTTTCAACAAAAAATCGTTGATGGCGACCACCATTTTTCTCGTTAAGTTCCACAACCAGCTCTTTGTCTTCCGGGATAGTAAACTTATCAAGGGCAAAGACGGTTCGTTCACTGCTTTTTCCACCAACACGTGTGATATAGTTAAACGCCCGAATGGGATAAATAACCGTTTCTTGAATAGCAGTACGTTTCATGACTTTTTTATCTACAATTTTGAATGTGATAAAATCCAAATCAAAAGGAACATTGGACGAATTATTAATTTGAGTATAAAAATAAAGCAGTCCGTTATGGGTATATATTCCTTTCAGCAAATATTGAATACCAAAACTCATGCTGCCGATTTGATTAATTTCTCTGTGATCGTTTTTATAAATTGATTTTAGAATCAGATGTACCATCATGGGAGATTCATTTCCCAGTTCCTTGAGATAGACTTCCAGCGCATTGTTTGGATGGGATACCGTATCACCATCGTGTATAAAATCCTTCATTTCTACACTCATCAAGAGCGGCTCGTTAGCGTACTTCACGTTGAAAGTATAAAAGCTTCCTTCTTCAGTAATCACTGAAAAATTGGTTCCCATTTTAAAATTCCGAACGGCTGCTTTTACCCGGATAACGTTTTCGGCTCCTTCGGCTTTGCCCGCAATGATATTGGTGGATCCCAAATCGATATACCGAATGGCTGAAGGGAAAATAATATGGACAGTCTTATCAAAAGTGACTTCAAGCCCATATGGAGGAATCATTTTGTCGTAAGTAATTTTCTTTGTAAGCCCTTCATAGAAGTCCCCTTTGGTTGTTTGTGCAAAAGTGGAAGAGATGATTCCAAGAAGTAGAACCAGCAAGAATCTTGTTTTTTTCATTTTAGTTGGGTTGTTTGTGAGAAGCGAAGCTCCCCTCTGTTTTATAATTTGTTGAATAGCTATTCTTGATTTATCAGTAGCAAGACTTTATACCCTGCCTTTAATTTAACAGAAATGGTTTGGAATTTCTTGGACAAGTACTGAGAACCGCTTTGGATGAACCCTTTTCCTAATCCGGATATTAGTTGTTGACTGGCAGACTGATTAAAGGAAACGCTTGAACCCACGTTTGAACCAATATTCCCCGCCATTTCTTTAAAGGCATTTATTTCCAACGATCCCGGGATAAAAATTCCTTCCTGACCATCGGTATCATACACCGTTAATTCCACGGGAATAATTGTTCCCAGGTATTCCAGTGATTGAATCGAAATATCCAACCGGTCGCCTTGTATCTTGACTTCACCGGAAATCATCGTATTTTGAGGAATATGGGTTTTCCCAACTTGCAAAGGTTCGAGCAATCGTAACCGGACACTCTGACCATTTATAAGCGAGCAATTCTCATGTATGCAAGCTTTGATTGTGTTTCTGTCTTCCAATAAACCTGTACCAAAGGCTGTATTAAATCCTCTATTATGAGGGTTTTTATTGCTGCCAATTCCAAGGGAATCTATTGTTTGTGGCAAACTTGAAACTGTTTGCTCAATTTGTTGGTTGATTCTCGAAATCTGCCTTTTTTTCTTAGTGCTTAGAAGCGAAGAACCAACTAATTGATTATTCTGCCCTCTCACTACCTGCCCTTGATTTTGACCTTGTGGAATATACTTGGCAGCCATTTGATAGGATTTTTCCATCAATTCAATTTGGTCTGCCATGGCATTTTTACGACTGTCATTTTCCTTAATCCTTGCCGATAGATCATCCACCTTTTGCTTCATCTTTTTATTTTCAGGTTTTTCACCTGATGATTCGAAGAAATTACTCAAATTTTTGTTTACTTGCCTGTAGGCATTGTTCGAACTTTGAATTTTTGCAATAGGTTGTCTGGTACTGACATTTTCGCTTGGATGGTTAATTTTTGATTCCGGTTCGTTATTCAATTTTTCGTTATTTAACTTTTCGTTATTTAATTTATTAGCATCCGAACTTTTCATTTCTTCTGAGAACATGGAAGCCAGACTTTGCAACGAATGTCTTTGTTCTCCCTGGTTCTCTTCCATTTTTGCTTGTTCGAAAACTGCTTTTTTATCCCCTGCCAACACATTGTTTTTTGGCATGGGAATAGTGGTATTAAAACCTTTCGTTTCTTTTTCTTTCTCCGACTTCGAAGGAGAAAAGATATACCACATGCATAAACCGAAGATGATGAACATCAAAGGAAAAATGAGCATCTTTTTTTGCCTTATTTTTTGTTCGACTGTTAGCGGTTCTTTTTGAGGTTTGTCACCCTCATTAGTTTCTTTCATACTGTTTTAAATTTAGTTTGTGAATATTATCGGTTGCATGTAGTTGCAGTTGATTGATATGACCTATCTTGATTTGTTGCCTATCCGCTTTGTTGATATTGTAAATGGAAGAAAAAGAGATATAAAGCGAAACAATTCCAAAAACGGAACATAGAATCAATATCGAAACAAGTCTTTTCTTAGGCGAGAGAGAAGCACAATAGTTTTGCAATTTTTCTTCTATCCGACTTCTGAATTGAAAAAATTTCTTTGTTATTTCGTTTCTCATTGCTTCATCTGTTTATGACTTTTAGGTCTTTGTTTTCGACTATCTCAAAATTTTCAATACTAAACCCCTGGGGATTATTATCACTTCGCACAGAATTTAGTAGCTGACAATGGGTTATCAAGCTCCGCTCAGTTACATTACTCTCACGGATAATCATTTGCCGGGCATAAGTCATGACCTGATACGGGTACTTATCGAAATTGCAGACCACACTATCCACTTGAATAGCCTGATTGATATTTCCCGAAACGATTCGGGCATAATATCCTTTTTCAGAGAGATCCGAATAGTAATTGAAGGCACTTCGATCCGAGAGAAATAAGGCTCTTTTGATGTTACTTTCAATCGCATTCTTATCCGGCGAGAGGGTGAAGAAAAGTTCATGAAAACGTTTTACATGTTCCCGGGCTTCAACCGGCCTGTTTTGTGAAAGATCTTGAGAAAGAGCCAGCATCAACGACTTTCCATTGTCTAGCACATATATTTTCTGACGTTGTGCTTCCGCAAAGGTGTAGGAACTCCATACCGAATAACCGGTAACAGTTCCACACAAGCATAGAAAAATAATGCTAAAGAGTCTGATCTGCTTAAAACTCGATTCTATGTTTTTTAATGATTTGAATTCCATATGTCTTTTATTTAAAAAGTTATTTTCCAATTAGTCGACCGGCTACATTTCCTGTTGCGGCTCCAGCTGCACCTCCCGCTATCGAACCCGCTTTTCCAGCCGTATTGCCGACATTACGACCATAATTTCCCATTCCTCCTGCCTGAATAATCCATCCTGCTACTGTTGGAATAGTAAAGTATCCTATGATTCCAATAATTAAAAAAATGATGTAAACAATGTTGGATGAATCTATGGAGTAATTGGGATTATTCTGCAACTGCGAAATATCATTCTGCAACATCAGTACTTGTATTTTAGCTAAGATAGTACTAAACAAATCGGATACCGGAAGCCATAGATAAACACTCACATAACGTGTGATCCATTGGGTCATAGTAGACTGGAATCCATCCCATACGCTTATGGCAAAAGCAATGGGACCAAGGATAGCCAATACGATTAAGAAAAAAGTGCGAATGGTATCAATCACAAGTGAGGCTGCTTGAAACAATATCTCTATCAGTTCCCGAAAAAAGTCCCTAATGGATTTTTTCATGCTGTACATTCCCTTTTCAATATACATTCCTGTCATGGTGGCTAAATCGCCAGGACTCCAGCCCAACTCATCAAGTTGCTTATCAAATTCTTCATTGCTTACAAGATATGCAGTTTCAGGATTTTTCATGGCAGCATCATATTCTAATTTATCTTTTTGCTTTTGATAGCCCTCCATATCAAAAGTTTGTGACTGGAGCATTTGGTTTGTGCCTTGAACAACAGGACTTAGTATCCCGTTGATAGTACCCAAGACAAAGGTTGGAAAGAACATAATGCACAATCCAATGGCAAATGGGCGAAGCAGCGGATACACATCAATTGGTTCCGTCCTTGCTAAAGATTGCCACACCCGGGAGGAAACATAAAATAAAGCTCCAAGACCGGCTATCCCTTTTGCCACTCCTGCCATATTGGAGCAAAGAGGCATCATTTCTACATATAGACTCCGCAGAATCTGGTGCAGTGTTTCGAATTCAATAGATAACAACATAGCTTACCAGTATTTTTCGTTCGTGTCATATAAAGCTTTTACTCTGTCCGTGTCGCCACTCCTTTGGGAACGAAGGAAGCTTACAGCAATATTTTTGTTGGTATAATACGTGACCAGGTTACGGTATTTCTTAACCGAGTTGTAGGTCCGGTCAATAATATCTAATCGCTCTTTATCTGTCATGGATAGTCCGTTGGAACTTACAACAGCTTTTAATTCGACTAGAAGATCACCACTTTGCTCTAATAGTTTGGCGTAACCAAAAGCAATGGCACCCAACTCTTGTACGGTATAGTTTTTGTCAATGAGCATTTTTTGAAAGCTATTGACATAAATGTCCGAAATCTCACCGACCATCAAGATGGTTTGCTGTACTTTCTTTGCATCCTTGACTAAATTACTGATAGTCTTCAAAGCATCATAATACTTCTTGCCCTGCTCATAGAGTTTCACTGTTTCTTTGAAATTGTTCACCATGTTCGAAGCGGTTGTTGAGGTCTCAATTACTTGTTTGGTCGTGTTAACGATGCCTTGAACCATGTTGGTAGGATCAAACGTGACAAATTGGGCTTTCGAGGAAATAACGCAAGTCATTAGGAAAATGGCTGCTAAATAGATTTTTGTTTTCATTTTAAGAATGGATTTTAAGAATGGATTTTGAAAATGGATTTTGAAAATTAATTTTAAAAATAAATGCTACTGAATTATTTCTAAATATGAAATGAAATGACATAAAATCATGAGCAAAACTGGTCATCATTCTTTAAGGATTTGTTTTGTTTCGCAAAGCTGTTTGATGGCTAATTCGATATCACCATCCAGCTTTTCAACGAGATTGAATAGCTCTACTTTTTCTGATTCTTCGGTAGTATATGTAAGATATTCCTCCATGGACACTTCCGTGGCATAGACGGCAGATTGAGTGCCTCCCAGACCTATCCAAACCTCTTTATATAGCCGGTTCGGGTTATTCGCCAGATTGATGGAAAGTATCTGTGCTTTCTCCTTTTCTGTAAGTCCAAGCAGTGCCTGAATAGCATCAAACTTATTCATGTACTTACGCTGATCCAAAAGAATCTTACAGTCAGAATTGTTGATGATGGATTCTTTGACAATAGGAGAAGCAATAATATCTTCTACTTCCTGAGTAACCACAATGGCTTCTCCGAAATATTTACGAACCGTCTTGAAAAGGTATTTGATGTATTCGGCCATGCCTTCTTTGGCAATTGCCTTCCAGGCTTCCTCAATCAGGATGACCTTTCGAATTCCTTTAAGTCGTCTCATCTTATTGATAAAGACTTCCATGATAATGATGGTGACAATGGGAAATAAAATGGGATGATCCTTGATGTTGTCCAGTTCAAAAACGATAAATCGCTTGGAGAGTAAATCAATCTGTTTGTCGGAGTTCAGTAAGTAATCATATTCGCCGCCTTTGTAATAAGGTTCTAGCACATTCAAAAAGTTGGCAATGTCAAAATCTTTTTCCCGAACTTTCTTTCCATTCAACACCTCATGGTAATCTGTTTTTACGTATTCATAGAAGCTATTAAAACTAGGTGATATTTCCCGGGATTTAATTTTATCGATGTACAAACTCACTGCATTAGAAAGAGCCACTTCTTCAGCACGGGTCGGAGGTTCATCATCTCGCTTCCATAAAGTTAGAATCAATGTTTTGATACTTTCCCGCTTTTCAATATCATATACGCCATCTTCGGTAAAGAAGGGATTGAACGCTATAGGATTTTGTTCTGAGTAGGTAAAATAAACACCATCTTCACCCCGGGTCTTATGATGGATCATCTCACAAAGTCCAAGGTAACTATTACCGGTATCGATTAGCAGGACATGAGAACCTTGTTCGTAATACTGCCGTACCATGTGATTGGTGAAGAATGATTTTCCACTGCCTGATGGTCCGAGTATAAATTTATTTCGGTTGGTGGTTATACCTTTTTTCATGGGCAAGTCCGAAATATCCACATGGATTGGTTTTCCTGTCAATCTATCCACCATTTTTATTCCAAAGGGAGAAACAGAACTCTTGTAATTCGTTTCTTCGGTGAAAAAGCAAATACCCTGTTCAATGAACGTATAAAAGCTCTCTTCTGCCGGAAAGTCAGCTTGATTACCCGGAATACCTGCCCAAAAAAGGGTAGGAGTATCCACGGTATTGTGCCTGGGTTTACATTCCATAAGTGCTAGTTGACTACCCACATCATTTTTGATGTGTTTGAGTTCCTCCCTGTCATCACTCCATGCCATCACATTACAATGGCAACGAATAGAGGTAAGTCCGTAGCTGTGGGCTTCATTCAGGTATTTGTCAATCCACTCCTTATTGATTTGGTTGCTCCTACTGTACTTTGATAACGAATGCATATTACGCCCCATTTTTTCGAATTTTTGGAGATTCTCGACACTATCATCAATGAATAGGTATTGATTATAAATGTGATTACAGGAAAGTAGCAATCCCACTGGAGACGCAAACGACAACCTGCAATCGGAACGGTCGGTGGATAGTTTCTCGTATCGGATATCAGTTCCTACGCTTGCAGGCAAATCATCCACATCCGACAAGGTATGCAAACAAAGAATATTATCTCCAATGCACATTTCTTCAGCTTTGAGGGTAATATCTTTGAGCGTAGTGGTATTCTCCTGTGACAGTGAAAAGTATTTTTCTACAATTCCGGCTTTGTTTTCAGTTCCTACAATCTCATCAGTGTTCAGTCGGATAAGGGTAATGAATCCGCCATCGTTGACAATCCGTTCAAATTGTCCCACTGCTTCCAGAAATCTTTCAACAATCTCTTTGTCCCGAAAATCTTTGGGGATAATGGAGCCCCGGCACAAAGTCGAAAAATTACTCTGCATCCGGGAACGCTCCTTGGTAGTCTTGGTCAAAAACAGGTAACAGGTATGATTCAGGTAAGGACGTTCATTAAAATGACGTTCAAAACTTCGGGATAGAAAACTCATATCTTCTTGTTTGATCTCCGGTTCGTATTGTTCCTTGATATACCAATCCTGCTTGTGCACGATACAATAATCAGGAAGCACCTTTACCGCTTTTGTCCAGGAAGAATGGATTGCTTCATATTCCTTACCTGTAACCGTAAAGAGTTCAGGTAGTTCCACTTTAAAGGCAACCGTTATATCGGCGTCCTTTGAAATGATACAACCCATTTCCACTCCCCAAATCGGGAATTTGCTTTCAAGTGTTGCTGCTTTTAATATGTTTCTCATACTTCTTTTTGATGAATGTGTTTGAATAGACGAGGAAATCTTTTACGGTTAAGAAAGTACTTTGGGTGATTTCTGATTGCACCTAACTTCATAAGTCCGTATTCACCATATTTGTGATTTAGTGCGAAAGTTTGCCATACAAGAACAGATGAAGCGATAACACCAAAACCAATACAGAACCATTGGCCTATTCCTGTCAAATACAGAATTACGAACAGGACAAAAATGGTAAGTAGTCCGCCTGCAAAAAGGAAGAGGTACTGGCTTTTCAGACCTTTGAACTCCACCGATTTGCCGATACCTCTATTCATTGGATAATCTGCCATTGCCTTACAAGAAAAAGGAACGTAAAACGGTAGCTGCCACAATCAGAAAGATACAGGCTCCAAACCAGGATGCTGCTGTTTTGCTGGTATCAGGATCACCCGAAGAAAACTTACTGTAAACTTTTACACCGCCTATCAGTCCGATAACGGCCCCTATGGCATAAATTAATTTGGTAGCCGGTTCGAAATAGGATGTAACCATGGTGGTAGCCTCAGTAATGCCTCCGGAACCATTTCCTTGTGCCTGGAGAGAAGCATAGGCAGTTAGTATGCAAACTGCTGTTAGAAATACTTTTTTGTTAGTCATAATATATATTTTAAAATTTTCAGTAATCGATATGGATTTAAATAATTTATATAAGTGTTTATAGATTGCGTTTAAGTGAATCTACACACCATTAGCCATAATTGATTTTCTTCATGTTGTTTGTTTATTATAGAAAATTGTTTATCTCGAATTGCTGAAAGTCAAAATCGTGACTTTCGGGATTCATTGCGTTTGTCTCATTAGAATTTATGTTGTATTTATTCAGCATCTCTGTTACCCGTTCTTTGCCTCCGGAAATTTGTGAAACCATGAGTTGAAATAGTTCGGTTTGTTCCATCTGCTGAATCGTAGTCACGGCATTGAGTTCTGCTTCTAGTGAAGATCCGCTTTGCTTCATAACCTGAACAAGATTTTCCATCTCATCATATGGAATACCTGTTGCAGGTCCGGAAGTTTCATCTTCCACAAAGCAATCCAGATCTTCCTCGTCGAGTAATTCCTCATCATCATATTCAGATTCTATATCTAAATCCATGAGTTCGGGAGAGTCGGAAAATACGCTGTCCAATTCACTTTTGGCGACCACTGGCGACCTTGTATTTTCATTTGATGCAGTAAATGTAGTGGCGTTTTCAATCGGTTTTTCATTATGACTTAGGGTGTCATCGTTTGTCACAATATGGCTTAATTGAGTTTTCGTTTTACCCATTATTTCGTCATCGTCCGAATAAGTTGAAGCAACGTTGGGTGGAAGTTTTACTTTTGGATAAAAGAACTTTTTTATTCGCTTACGTTGCAGATAAAGCAGTACCCAAACAAGGTACAAGAGAATGGATATTAATAACAGGTATCTCATTACGTTATGGGTTTTTTAAATTTGTTTTCATACAGATTATTAATTTCCTCTTTGTGACTTTCCAGATGCTGGAGGATGATATTCTCTACATAGCTGCTAATGTTAGCTTTATGACCTCCAATCACGTTGACGATACTTAAAAGGGTCAAATGTGTCTCTCTGGAAATGTAAATGCTTTGACGATCCGTAAGATCTACCTTTTCAAAATAGGTCTCCCTGTATTCCGATTGTTCTGTTCGTCTTCGCTTTTGAGGTTCCTTGATTTTAGGAGTTTCTATTATGGAATCATCTTGTTTGATGATAGTAGAAAGCTCTTTTTCATTTGTTGTTTCCTTTTTCATAGGAAAACCTTGTGAAATAACTTCTCTCATAAAATCCTCATCCACTTTCGGGATCGTTGTTTGCTTTGCCATAATGTTTATAACTTAATGATGTGAGCCATCTCAATTAATAGTTCTTCCAGATTACTCCCTTTGATCATTCTCTTATCAGCAGGAAATAGGGTGGAACGAAATACTGGTTTCCGATTGCCTGATAATTCCTTGTTGTAGCGTTTGGTGTCCGGGATAAAGGTGCGAAGCAGCGGAATACTAAATTCATGGATGGATTTTTCGTAGATGTCATACAAATCGGTTTTTTCTCGTCCATCGACTTTATTCCAAAAGAGATGAAGCTCTTTCAGGCGCAAAGATGCATTACTGACTAATAGTTCATTGATTGAAAGTGCAAATGAAAGACAACTTTCCAAAACCAACCGGTCTGCAATAATGGGGGTGAAAATGTAGTCCATATTCGCAAGCGATTGTAGCACACCGGCACTATTCACTGTACCTGGTAAGTCGAAAAATACTACATCGAATTCAATGTCCGAAGACGCTAAAAAGTAGTTTGCCGATGCAATAGCATCTTCGGTCGAGCTGCAAATAATCGGATACGCCTTTTTATTTAATTGCTTGAACTGGTTATAGGCTATCAGCTTGTAATAATCATCCGTCTCCACTTGTTGGGTATCCCGCTTGCGCATGGCATTGATGCTGTATTGCGGATAATCACAATCTAGCACCGCCACATTATATCCCTTTAGATAATGCAGATAACTAGCAGCTAAAACGGTAAAAGTCGTTTTGCCAACTCCACCCTTTTGGGTAGAGAAGGCGACAAACAATGTTTCTTTCTTCATTTCAATCATTTTTTAAGTTTTTATTTCTGGGTTGTATTATTGCTTTACTTCATTCCTGAATTCAAGAATGTATGTTTGCAAGTTTTCAAGATTGCATGTTGTCAAGATTTCATGGTGTCATGTTGTCAAGACTTCTTGGTGTCATGGTTTCAAAAATGCATGTTGTCAAGAATTCTTGGTGTCTTTATGTCAAAAATTCATGGTTTCAAGATTTCAAGATTTCTTGGTGTCAAGGTTTCAAAAATGCAAGGTGTCAAGATTTCATGGTGTCAAGATTTCAATTTTTATTGAAGTCAATTATTCATTTATTCAATCATTAAAGACTTTTTTCAATCGTTCCTGATTTATTGTTGTCAAGAAAGGTGTAAAGCAATATTTCAAGCAAATAAAAACATTAAATCAATCTCATTTTCAATCTGTCTTCGTTTGGCACTCTCTGACCTATTTTGTCCTATATCCAGCTATGGTACAGCTGGAAAACAGATACTAATTTTGCCCTGTCATGAAACAAGAGAATATCAGTAGGCTATATACTCAGTCAATAATGCTAATCACATTTGCATTTGGCAAATGGCAAGTTGTATTTTGAGCTGCTTGAAATTCTTTCAGCAGCTCAAAATGACTTGCCCTTTCAGGGGAAGCGCACCCTCCGAAGTCGGTGCTTTAGAAGAAGAATTTATGGAGCTAATAGCTCAAAAGTAAAATTACAAGGATATGAAAACAGAAGTGAAAAAAACACCTCGAAAAACCATGGTAGGAAGGAATCAAAAGAGCGATCCGGCTATATTTCGTTATTCTATAAGTTTCAATTCGGTAGAACATGTCGCGTTTTTAAGTCGTTTTGATGAATCCGGAATGAAGGTAAAAGCGCATTTTATCACCGCTTGCATCTTCAATAAAACGATTCGGATAGTCAAATTGGATAAAGCAGTGATGGATTATTATATGCGATTGACAACTTTTTACTCACAGTTTCGCGCCATTGGGAACAATTATAATCAGGCGGTGAAGTCAATTAAATTTGCTTTTGAAGAGAAAAAGGCCCTTTACTATCTGGCTAAACTGGAAAAAGCAACCCTTGAACTGGTCGTATTGAACCATCAAATTATGGATATGACAGAAAAACTTGAAGTAAAAATATACGGTTCGGCAGATTCAGAATCAGAAAAGAGTGAAGCCAATTTGAAATGAAAATAAAAAATGGTTGCAAAAATAAGTTCGGGTAGCTCTATTTTTGGAGCATTGGCCTATAATCAAACCAAGGTAGAAGAGTTGCAAGCGAAGGTAATTCTTACTAACAGGATGATAGAACCCCGGGATGGCAATTATTCGATAGGAGTCAGTATGCGTTCGTTTGAACCCTATCTGGCTGCCAACCAAAAGACGGATAATCCTATTTTGCACATATCACTAAATCCTGATCCGAAAGATGTTTTGACGGATGAACAGTTATCTGAAATAGCACAGGAGTATATGGATAAATTGGGTTATTGCAACCAACCTTTTATAGTATATAAACACGAGGATATTGACCGCCATCACCTCCACATTGTATCGGTTCGGGTAGACGAGAACGGGAAAAAACTGGACCATAATTTCGAATACCGTAAATCCATGGAGATTTGCCGGAATATCGAACAAAAGTATCATTTGATAACGGCTGATATGAAAGAGAAACAACCTGAGACCCCAATCAAAGCGATTCAATACGGCGATGAAAATTTAAAAAGTCAAATTGGGAGTGTCATTCGTCCGATTGTGAAATCCTATTATTTTCAGACCATAGGAGAATACAAAGCCTTATTGTCTTTGTATCACATTACAGTTGAAGAAATCAAAGGTGGTACAGCCGATAAGATGTTTAACGGTTTAGTGTATTCTGCTACCAATGACAAAGGAGAACGAATTGGTAAATCGTTCAAATCTTCACTGTTTGGCAAGTCAGTTGGAAATGAAGCGTTGCAACAACGAATGGCTCAATCCGGAGAAATTATTAAACAGAAACAATTGAAAGAAAGAACCAGAGCTGTAGTTACCAAAGCAATGAAATTACCTTTAAATCGAGCTGACTTTGAAAAACAACTATCCACTAATAATATTAATGTAGTGTTCCGTCAAAATGAAGCCGGACGTATTTATGGAGTAACATTTATTGATCATCAAAACAAATGTGTACTCAACGGTTCACGTTTGGGCAAAGAGTTCTCGGCAAACGTATTTAATGAGCTTTTTACTTCATCTAAAGAAGATAATAACAAGCAATCACAGCAACACACTAATAACCACATTGGACACGTTGACGAACCTAATTTCAAGTCTCAGCACGATGCAGAAAATTTTGATGATTCTCTCAATTTATTCAGTATGGAGACCAACGGAGGTATTGATTCGGAGGAAGAAGCTTTTATCCGTAGAATGAAAAAGAAGAAAAAACGGAAGAAGCCGATTTGATACGATATTGAAGTTTCAAAAACAACAAACAAGAAAATAAATAAAAAAATCAGAAACTAATAAATTCAAACTATAAAACTAAAACATTATGCAACAAGAAGATGATTTAAGAGGACTGGCAAAAGTCATGGAATTTATGCGAGCCATCAGTATACTATTTGTGCTGATAAATATTTACTGGTATTGCTTTGAAGCTTTCCAACAGTGGAACCTGACTATCGAAACATTGAACAAAATCCTATTGGGTTTTCAGCGAACGTCAGGATTGTTTTCCTCTATCCTTTGGACAAAGTTGTTCGCAGTGGTTTTTCTGGCTTTGTCATGCCTGGGAACCAAAGGTGTGAAAGAAGAGAAAATATCATGGACTAAAATCTCAATTCTCCTGATTATTGGAAATCAACTATTTTTCCTGAATTGGTGGATACTTTCTTTGTTTCTGCCAATACAAGCAAAAGTAGCCTTATATATTTCAACCTTGACCATTGGGTATATTTGTATGATGATGGCTGGGTTGTATATGAGCCGGCTTTTGAAGAATAGCCTGATGGACGATGTATTCAACAACGAGAATGAAAGCTTTATGCAGGAAACCCGTTTAATGGAGAATGAATATTCCGTCAACCTGCCTACCAAATTTTGGTATAAAAAGAAACAGTGGTATGGCTGGATAAACATCGTCAATCCCTTTCGGGCTACCATCGTGTTGGGTACCCCTGGCAGTGGAAAATCGTATGCGGTGGTCAATAATTTTATCAAGCAGCAAATAGAAAAAGGCTTTGCCATGTATATTTATGATTTTAAGTTTGACGATTTGTCAACCATTGCATACAATCATTTGCTCAAACATCGGGATAAATACAAAGTGGCTCCCAAGTTTTATGTCATTAACTTCGATAATCCGAGAAAAAGCCACCGCTGCAATCCAATTAACCCAACATTTATGACGGATATCAGTGATGCTTATGAAAGTGCTTATACCATAATGCTTAACCTGAATCGCAGCTGGATTCAAAAGCAAGGCGATTTCTTTGTTGAATCACCAATTATTCTGTTAGCCGCTATTATTTGGTATCTGAAGATTTATAAGGACGGCAAGTATTGCACCTTTCCCCATGCCATTGAATTTCTGAATAAAAAGTATTCTGATACTTTTACGATTCTGACTTCTTACACTGACCTCGAAAATTACCTGTCACCGTTTATGGATGCCTGGGAGGGAGGAGCACAAGATCAACTGCAAGGTCAAATTGCATCTGCAAAGATTCCACTGTCCCGTATGATTTCACCTCAGCTTTATTGGGTGATGACCGGCGATGATTTTACCCTCGATATCAATAACCCCAAAGCACCCAAAATTCTCTGTGTGGGTAATAACCCAGACCGACAAAGTATTTATTCGGCAGCACTCGGATTGTATAACAGCCGGATTGTAAAGCTTATCAACAAAAAAGGACAACTCAAAAGCTCCGTTATCATTGATGAACTTCCGACGATTTATTTTCGTGGATTGGACAACCTGATTGCCACCGCCCGTAGTAATAAAGTGGCTGTATGTTTGGGCTTTCAGGACTATAGTCAATTAAATAGGGATTATGGTGATAAGGAGGCAAAGGTGATTCAAAATACGGTGGGAAATATTTTTAGTGGTCAAGTGGTAGGCGAAACAGCCAAAAGCCTATCTGATCGATTTGGTAAAGTTCTTCAATTGCGTCAATCCATGACAATCAATCGGCAGGATAAATCTACTTCCATTAGCACTCAGTTGGATAGTCTTATTCCTGCATCAAAGATAAGTAACCTGACTCAAGGAGTTTTTGTGGGAGCAGTCTCCGATAATTTTGAGGAACGCATCGAGCAAAAGATTTTTCATGCTGAAATAGTGGTTGATAATGCCAAAGTAGCAGCCGAAACCAAAGCTTATAAAATGATACCCGAAATAGCATCCTTTATTGATTGTGATGGAAAGGACAACATGAAACAAGAAATTGATAAAAATTATAATCGAATCAAACAAGAAGTTGCCCAAATTATTGTGGACGAGATGGAACGAATTAGAAATAATCCGGAATTGAGCCATTTGGTGAAGAAATAAAAGTCAAATAGCAACTATTCTATTCGAATAAATTTATTCACCAATCGTTTCTTATCTAGTTTTTTTGTTTTATTCCTAATGATATAATATATTAAGACAGACGGACTCTTTTGAATCAGTCTGTCTTAATAATAAAATAACTTGTTTAAAACTGAAAATTAGATCCTTATTTCTCTTAAGCAATCTCCACAACCCAATGATTTTTCATAAAATCATGAACCGTAAGTCGATGAACTCCAAGAATTCTTCCAATTGCACTTTTCGATATTTTTTTGTCCAGCAGTTCTTTTATTTCATCTTGTTTCCCTGTAAGTTTTACATTCTTTGATCTACTTCCTTTTGGACGACCGAGAATTACACCTTCTGCTTTCTTACGTGCTAATGCTTCTTTTGTACGTTGTGAGATAAGATTACGCTCAATTTCAGCTGACAAACCGAATGCAAATGCTAAAACCTTAGAATTTATATTATTTCCCAGCTCATAATTCTCTTTAATAGTAAAAACTTGAATTTCCGTTTCCATACAATAGTTTAAAATACTCATAATCTGCATAAGATTACGACCTAAGCGGGAAAGTTCAGATACAATTAAAATATCTCCTTTCACCATTACATTTAATAAAGTCCCTAATTTTCTGTTTTCTAATTTTTTTGTGGCACTAATAGTTTCTTCAATCCATTTTCCGATAGGAAGTTGTTTTACTTTTGTGTAATTAGTAATCTCGAACCGTTGATTCTCTGTTGTTTGTTTGTCTGTACTGACCCTGATGTAACCGTAAATCATTATTTTAATTGTTTTAATGTGTATGAATTAATATTATTGAGAATTTATTTAGTCAAAAAATGATAAAGGTACATTTTTAAAAACTATAAACTAAACAATAATAACACTAAACTAAATGAGCGGTTATGTCCAACTAAATTCATCTATGAATAATTATAGTTCAAATTCATGGACTGTGCTAACTGACATTGAAATAAGGATTAAAGAGAAAATTGAGAAAGTTGGAATACCATTAAAAGATTGGGATATTCAAATTAATTATGGTATTAAGACAGGATTTAATGATGCATTTATTATAGATGGCGAAAAACGGAAAGAGTTGATTGAAAAGCATCCAAAATCTGAAGAAATTATACGTCCGATTTTACGCGGCA
>JGI24143J45723_1000508_pt1 | contig 19866 bp, 17 predicted proteins | sample BarGraIncu00432A_FD_45723 | JGI IMG/M metagenome (IMG submission 45723) | reverse complement strand
AGTTAACTTGAATTTCTTCGATTTTTTTATAATGCCAAAATAATGATGAATAGAGGTGGGAATTAGGTTGGATATTATTCAAGAGTTACTACAGAATATTCCATTGCCTCGTATGGTTAAAATACGTCAAAGTTTTCCTGCAGATGCAGTGAAGGATGTAGTGGGTACTTTACGGGCTGAACTGATAAAATCACATGTCCTTGAACTCGTAAAGCCTGGGATGAGTATCGCTATTGCTGTTGGCAGTCGTGGCGTAGCAGAAATCGCAACAATCACTAGAGTTGTAGTGGAAGAAATAGAAAAATGTGGAGGACAACCATTTATTGTACCATCCATGGGAAGTCACGGAGGCGCTACTGCCGAGGGGCAAATCGATGTGCTGGCAAATTTAGGTGTGACTGAGGAAACAGCAGGATGTCCCATAAGATCATCAATGGAAGTAGTCCAACTTGGTTGTTTAGACAATGGATTACCTGTATATCTTGATAAGTTTGCGTCTAAGGCAGATGGCATTGTGGTAATCAATCGAGTAAAACCTCATACTGCATTCCGTGGAACAAATGAAAGTGGCATATGTAAAATGATTACCATTGGTCTTGGTAAACAAAAGGGCGCTGAATCATGCCATTCTTATAGCTTCAAATATATGGGCGAGAACATTGTGGCTATGGCCAAAATTACGTTAGCGAAGGCCCCAATTTTGTTTGCCCTAGGTACTGTGGAAAATGCCTATGATCAGGTGGCTAAAATAGTAGCAGTGCCGGCAACACAAATTATTGAAAAAGATAGTCAATTATTGGTTGAGGCCAAAGGAAATATGCCGCGTATTTGGTTTGATAAAATTGATGTTTTAATTATTGATCAAATCGGCAAAGATGTGTCAGGTGATGGTATGGATCCTAATATTACGGGTCGTTATCCCACGCCCTATGCCAGTGGAGGCCCTGAAGTTTCGAAAATGGTAGTGCTAGATTTGACAATAGCCACCCATGGCAATGCTAATGGTATGGGGACAGCTGATTTTGCAACACGCAAATTAGCGGATAAAGTTAATTTTAAAATGACCTATGCTAATGGCCTCACCTCGACAGTGGTTGGCCCGACACATATGCCCACCATACTCGACAATGATCATGATGCAATTCGAGCAGCCATTAAAACGTGCAATGCTCTTAATTTATCAAAAGCTAAAATCGTTCGGATCAAAGATACCTTACATCTAGGAGAAATATGGATATCCGAAGAGCTTTTGCCACAAGCGGTTAAAAATCCCCATATTACAATTTTGAGTGAGCCACAGCACATGTCCTTCGATTCGGAAGACAACCTTAAGGACTAGGAGAGATAAATATGAAAAAAATTATTGGTATAGATATTGGCACTACGGGTTGTCGGGCTGTTATTTATCAGCAAGACGGAATAAAGCTTGCAAGTAAATCAATTGAGTATCCATTACATTCACCTCATGCGACTTGGGCGGAACAAGATTCAGAAGAAATATATCAAGGTGTTCTCACTGTTGTGGGACAGGCAGTAAGTGAAGCTAATCTTAAGCCTGATGAAATTTCTGGAATGTGTTTTAGTTGTGCCTTTCATAGCCTTGTTCCAGTAGATACAGAAGGGAACGCTCTATCACCTTTGTTGACTTGGGCAGATTCTCGCAGTCATCCTTATACTGAAAAATTTAAGGCTGATTATGATACTAAGACCATTTATGCTAAAACGGGTTGCCCAATGCATCCCATGTATCCTTTCTTCAAAATTTTATGGTTTAAACATGAACGCCCAGATATTTTTGCTAAAACGGCTAAATTTGTATCCATTAAATCCTATATTTTATTTCGATTCTTTAATAAATTTATAGAAGATAAGTCTCTTGCATCAGGTACTGGAATTTACAACTTGCATGAACTTAAGTGGGATAACGATCTTTTAGAAATATTAGGTATCACCGAGGAACAGTTGTGTACTGTATATTCGACGACTCATATTGAAACGAATATTAACCCACAAGTTGCAGCAAAAATGCAGATCAGTCCTCAGACACCAGTCGTAATTGGTGCAGGCGATGGTGTATTATCTGCCGTTGGTGCTGGCGCTGTAAATCCTGGACAAGTCGTTGCGATGATTGGTACGAGTGGTGCGGTTCGTGTCGTAACTGATAAGCCACAAGTTGACCCTAAAGGGCGTACATGGTGCTATAATCTTACAGATGAATATTGGGTATTGGGTGGCGCGATTAGTAATGGAGGTATTGCCCTTAGATGGGTGAAAGACAAATTGGCATCCTCAGAGCAGTATGTTGCTGAAAAGTTGAATTTAGATACGTATGATATCTTAAGCCGATATGCCGCGGCGAAACCAGCGGGCTCTGATGGTCTAATCATGTTACCATTTTTTGCTGGTGAGCGTGCTCCTTACTGGAATGCCAACTCTCGAGGTGTATTATTTGGCTTAAATCTTAATCATGGAAAACGTCATATTATACGTGCGACCTTAGAAGGGATCGTATATCGCATGTTTAGTATTTATATTGCTTTGGAAGAAGTATCAGGCAAAGTGAATGAAATTAGAGTAAGTGGAAGCTTTACTCGCTCAACACTTTGGGTACAAATTATGGCCGATGTATTTGGTAAGGTTATTGCAGTTCCTGGAGAACCAGAAGGTTCTGCTTTTGGTGCGGCGGTCCTGGGCATGTATGCCCTAGGTATTATTAGTGACATCAAAGAGGTCACCAATTTAATTAGTATTAAGGACAGATATTACCCTAATGAAGAAAATCATAAACGGTATCAGCAACTTTATGGTATCTATGAACGTGTTTATTGGAATTTGCAGAAAGAATTTGAAGAAATAGCCGAAATTCAACGCACTTGGATTGATTAAAGGCAAATGAAATTAAATTGTAAAAAAGTATACCTACAAGCCTCATTTTATAGCTTGTAGGTATACTTTTTACTAAATTACACACTAGAATGGATAAGTTGTACGAACCACCAAGACACAATAAATAATTGGATTATTATATTTGATAGTCATAAACGGGCTCCGTGGATCGGACGGGTTTTCCAGCTCTAGCATCGATAATTTCTCCCTTATTAATAGCTAGTTTACCATTAATAATAACATAATCAATCCCTTCCGGGGAGGCATTAGGTATTCCGAACTTTGCCTTGTCATTAATGCTATTTATATCAAAGACTACGATGTCGGCATCCATTCCTTCCTGCAACCGTCCTTTTGCACTAAAACCAAGAGTCTCTGCTGGTAGTAATGTGGCTTTATAAACGGCTTCTACTAAATTTAATTGGTATCTTTCCGCCACCATCTTTTTAAAGTAACGGGGGAAACTACCAGCAATTTGAGGATGCCCCTCTCCACGGGCATAGGCACCTGTATCCGTAGATGGCATGGCATAAGGATGGTCTAATGCCAAATAAATTTCCTCTTCAATACCCGTAAAAACAACCACTGAGGCATAGGGATCATTTACACGAAGTTCATGATAGATATCCATGTTTAAACGCTGTCCATTATATTTTCCTGTCACAACTAAGATATCCTCGACATTCCAGCCGTTTAATTCCATATATTCCTCGCTGAAGAGTACAGCACCAATATGGGTGGCCCACTGAGTATACATACCACTGTCAAACCGTATATCAATACCCTCAGAGCGAGCCCTATCAATCACTGCTAGTGCTTCGTCCATGACTCCTGTACCATACTGATAGACTAGGTGGGATACCTGGATGCGCGCTCCCGTTTGCCTTGCGATAGAGATTACTTCCACGAGGGAATACATATCGATACCAGTGAGCATGCGAGTATCTACTGCGATGACTCTCCCATATCTAGCAGCGATTTTACTTAAATTGAGGATTTCATCATTGGAGGTACCTGGGGCATATGCAAGGCCAAGGGACAAACCACATGCACCTTCCTCAAAAGCTTTTTCTACGAGAACTTCCATACGAGATAATTGTTCAGGTGTGGCGGGCTTCAACGGATCTATAGCACCTACCGCCTCTCGGAGGCTTATGGAATGACCAATAAATTCGGCCTGATTAATAATAAAACCTTGTTGTTCTTGAACTTCAAAGAATGAATTTATATCTAATGGGCTTAATCCACAATTGCCTCCGACAGTGGTGGTAATCCCTTGGCGCAATGATAATTCTCCACAATAATCATCTAAATCCACATGCCCATGTATGTCAATAAAACCAGGACAGACGATCCGGCTAGAAACGTCGAGTTCAACAGTTCCGTGGATTTCGACATTCGTTATGACAGCAATTTTCCCATCCAATATACCCACATTACTAATACAACGATAATGGGTTTCGGGATCAATGACCAGACCGTTATTCAATACGATATCAAACATGTTTCATCACCACCTATATGTTCCTCACAATAACGCTTCCAGTTACTAACATTATTGTAGGGATTGTGTATATTCTAAATTGTACCATAATTTCTTGTAATTCGACATGAATTTTCACAAATGATGAGTAGGAGTGTTATCTAAATATTTTTTCCACGTGGACTTAGAGATTGAGTGAAAATTATTAAAGGAATTGTTCCGAGAGGTGCTTAATAGATGAAGTAATAAATGAATGAAAAACGATGTTAAAACAATGAAAGGAATGATCAATTTGGAAATGAAGGGTAGAGAAATAAACAATATATGCATTTATGGTATGGGTGGCATAGGCGGGTATTTTGGCGGAAAAATTGTTCATGCTATCAGTAAATTTCAAATCCAAAAGAAAAAAGTATTCTTTATCGCACGTGGTGAGCATTTAGCTCAAATTAAGAAAAATGGCTTGATTTTGAATACCCTTGATGAGCAAGGAATGATATGCAAAGCTGATTTGGCAACAGATGATATAACAAAGATACCAACACCGGATTTGTGCTTACTCTGTGTTAAAAGTTATGGCTTAGAGAAGGCCGTACAAGATTTAGCTGGGGTTATCAAAAAGGATACAATAGTAATACCATTATTGAATGGTGTCGATATATATGAAAGAATACGCAGCGTTCTCAGTATTGGAATCGTATTGCCAGCTTGTGTATATGTTGGGACTCACATCGAAAAGCCGGGTATGGTTTCCCAAGCAGGTGGGGATGGAATGGTTCTTTTGGGGAAAGATCCCCTTTACCCTGATTATTATCCGGCACAAGTAGTAGATTTATTGAGTGTAACAAAACTGAATTTTAAATGGTATGATGATGTCTATCCAGCGATATGGGAGAAATATATGTTTATCGCGGCCTTTGCTTTGATCACAGCTTGGTCAGAGAAAACACTTGGAGAAATAATGCAGGATGAGGAGTTAAGGTTACGTACAAGCATGATAATGAGTGAGATTTACGCTTTGTCAGAGAGAAAAAAGATCGGCTTAGCCATTGATACAATCGATGTAGCCATGAACAAAGCAAATAAATTCCCATTTGAGGCTAAAACCTCATATCAGAGGGATATTGAGAAAGGCAGTCTCAATGAGGGAAATCTATTTGGCGATACAATTATACAAATGGGTAAAGACGTCAACATACCTACGCCAATAACTGAACAGATATATTTTGAAATTGAGCAGAAATCAGTCAAAGGAGGTATAAGTTAAGTGAATTAAGGAATAATTAAAGCAAACTAAGAGTATTTCCCCATAAATTGACTGAAATAGTTGATGACGTGTTACAATATAATAAGTTCGATTACTATAAAAATAGCCGAAAGGGGATTTACATGAGCCCTATTATTAATAATCATATTTCAATCATTGGAGTTCCATTAGATTTGGGTGCTGATCGTAGAGGAGTGGATATGGGACCTAGTGCCATACGCCATGCAGGATTAGTAGAGCGGCTTCAGGGCATGGGTTATTCCATAGAGGAAAAAGGCGACATTATGGTTAATAGACCAGATGTCTGCCAAGGCGACTCAGACACTCTAAAATATCTTGATGAAATTGAAAGAGTTAATATCCAGCTTTGTCGAAGTGTCAGTGAATCAATGGGCAAAGGCAATTTCCCATTGATTCTCGGAGGAGATCATAGCATTGCTATAGGCACTATAGCCGGTGTACTGCAACACAAAAAGAAGATGGGGCTTCTCTGGTTTGATGCTCATGGTGATTGTAATACTGTTGAGACTTCACCTTCTGGCAATATTCATGGAATGTCTGTGGCTGTAAGTTTGGGTTGTGGTCATGAACGATTAACAGCCATCGGGGGCGTCCAAGCCAAACTTGATCCAGCAAAAATCGTGATGATTGGAATCCGGGATTTGGATCAAGGTGAAAAGGTTTTACTGAAAAAATTGGGTGTTACTGTGTACACTATGCATGAGATCGATATTTTAGGTATGGCTAAGGTGATGGAACAAGCGATACGGATTGTCTCCCACAATACCGATGGAGTCCATGTTAGTTTTGATATGGATGCTATGGACCCATTGCATGCACCTGGCGTAGGAACACCTGTTGTTGGCGGACTCACCTATCGTGAAAGTCATCTCGCCATGGAATTAATCTCCCAGGCTAACATCGCCACTAGTGCAGAATTTGCAGAAGTCAATACAGTATTGGATAATAAGAACCAAACCGCCAAAGTAGCAGTTGCCCTGATAGGATCTTTGTTAGGAGAAAGGCTCAAATAGAATAGGTACAAAAATAAAAACATAAGCACTGCCAGGTCAATAATGGGCAGTTCTTATGTTTTCTTATAAGACTGTTTTTATTTACTTATAGAGTTACTAATTTGAAATATGGGCTGTAGCGAGAGCTTTTTGTATTGCTTCAGCATTGATTCCGTTGGTCCATTCATCGAAATAACACGGAAATCTTCTTTTGCATGTTCCACACTCTATATATTGTTTCGCATCCTTTTGTTCACGGCTATCGTACATATATGGAAGAAGTTCTTGAGTGTTATGAAGTCCAGGGGCATTGGAATCAATGACATATGAATATTCATATGTCGCTTCGTATTTTAGTACAAGGTTGTTATTGGTGCAAATTGGACATTCAATAGCATCAATATGATATATAGTAGCTCACCTCGACTTTTTAATATTAGTGTACTAACATATATAAGCATCTATAACCTTAACGACATAATCATCCATTCCAGATACTGCCAAAATAGCGATATCAAGTCCGTCGTCACGGGTGATCTTAGCGTTATAACCCCGTGCCCCATTTTTATCTAGGCGATGGTATCTACTAACAATTATTTCACTCCTATTTGCCACCTCATATTCTTTGAGTATGTTTCTAATTCGGTTTTTAATGTCTCCAGTGGGGCACTCAAGATCTTTAATCCTCTCCATTGCACCTTCAAGATTTTCCATATGACTATCCTCCAATTCATAGATTGTCTAAGTAGTATTGCCTCTTTTCATCCATCCATTCTTCTGAATTGAAGTATATATGTTAACCACTTTTTTCCTTGGATAAAGGAATTCTGTTCGTATAAAACTAACGAGGAAAAATATTTGATGATAGGAAGGATGACGATCGTTCATATGGATCTTAGTATTGTAATTCCAACATTTAATGAAAAAAATAATGTTAGATTGATTACTATGAGAATAATGACCATCCTAAATCGTGAAAACTGTCAATATGAAATATTATTTGTTGACGATAGCCTTGATGATACTCCTACTATGCTAAAACAGCTATGCCAGCAATTCAGTTGTGTGCGGTATATCCATCGAGAAAATGAAAGTGGACTAGCATCTGCAGTAGTAAAGGGATTTTGTCATTCCCAAGGCACTCAAATCATCGTTATGGATGGAGATCTTCAACATCCTCCTGAATTAATACCATTAATCCTTAAAAGGCTAGTACAGGCAGATATTGTGATCCCAAGTCGCTTCGTTCCAGGAGGATCAGACGGCGGACTAAATATCGTTCGCAAACTAATATCTGGAATTGCTCGCGGGATAGGATGTATTTCTCTTAAGAAACTACGCCCCATATCCGATTCTACAAGTGGTTACTTTGCCCTTAAACGTAGTGTAATAGACCGTGCTCACTTAGATCCAATTGGTTGGAAAATTTTGATAGAGATTCTTATTAAGGGACACTATCGAACAATACACGAAATCCCCTATACCTTTGTTGCCCGGGAAGCGGGGGAATCAAAGATGAGCATAAAAGAACAGTATAACTATATTAGACACATAGCACGACTTGTAAGTCATAGCCCAGAAGATCGTAAATTGTACTCCTTTTGTATCATAGGAGCCTTAGGGGTTTTTGTAAATTTATTTTGTTTACATCTCTTTTTAAAGCTGTTTGAGATGGGACAATTATCAGCCTCAATAAACGCTTCATGTATTGCAATGATCCATAATTTTCTATGGAATAATAATGTAACGTGGCGAGAATGCAAACAACAGGTCTTATGGAGACGTATTATACAGTTCTCGCAATTCTCTTTATTTTGTGGACTTGGCATTGCAATTACCACATTATTCGCTCAAATCTTTCTTTCCTTAGGTTGGAATATATATGTAGGTCAATTACTAGGAATCTCAGCTTCAATAAGTTGGAATTTTTTTGCAAACAGTAAGTGGACATGGCCTGCTGTATACAATGAGACCAATATAGAGGAGTTGAAGCCAATCGTAACACAAGAAATACCAAGTAAGATCTCTTGGAATTAAGCAGAAGAGGTATGTACTCATGAAATGGCCTTCAAAAACTGTGTGGATCTGTTTCTTCATTCACACCTTCATTATTTTCACATCATACCTCTTGGCTGATGAATTACCATACCATGATCCTGCGGGCTTCATTGATCAGTCTCTTTATCCCCTTTCTCCCTACATTGAAAAGCTAATCAAATGGGATGCTCATTGGTATACGTATATTGCTGTACATGGTTATGATTCTCAATCAATTGTCTTTTTCCCCGCTATCATAGTGTTTATGAAAATTCTATCTTACTTAGGTTTACATATTGCTGTTGCAGGTTTAATTATCTGTAATTTATTTGCATTTTTGAGCTTTTGGATGATGTATCTTACCTTTAAGTTAGATTTCTCTGAACAGGAAGTTAAATATGCCCTCTTATCCTATGCTGTTATGCCCACGTCTTTTTTTCTGAACAGCATCTACACAGAGCCAATTTTTATAGCCGCCGCTCTTGCTTGTGTCTATTATGCAAGAGTGGGTAAATGGTGGTGCGCCGGATTGGCAGGTACTTTGGCCACTTTAACTAGAAATTTGGGGATCTTTCTTTTTTTATTTTTGGTGTACGAACTTATAAAAGACGATCCTCAATTACGTAAAAAGAAGTATGCAATCGTCCCTTTATTGTTACTCCCTCTGGCTGTGGTACTTTATATGAGTTACAATTTATACTTAGTTGGAGATCCGTTAGCATTTATTCATTCGCAACAAGGTTGGGGTAGGCATTTAGGGTGGCCATGGCAAAATATATGGGATAACTTGCCTTTAACTTTTGCTAATAATCCAGTGAATCAGCCTGGAGTTGCTTTAGACTCATTCCTTGTGATGATTAGTGCAGTGGGCTTGTTATGTACAACCTTTTTGCCTAAATTTAAGGTTCGCACATCCTATCTTATGATTGGATGGTTATGGTTTATCATTCCCTTAGCATTTTCTGCTACTGAATTGCCACTCTATAGTATGTCGCGTTTCGTACTCCCCCTATTTCCCTTATATTTATTTTTCCCTCGTCTTCCCAAAAAACTTTTTTATTGCTATATAGCCATAAGTGCAGTAGCTTTATTGTTATGTACTTCGTTGTTTTTAAACTGGTATTGGATTGGCTAACGTCTCAATTTAATAAAAAATCCGACTGTTAAAGTTGGATTTTTTTCTTTACATTAGACAAGGATTTCAATCAATAAAAAAGAATATAGACTAGTAACGGTATGCTATAAAGAAGAACGTGATAGGAGGTTATACTTTGAAAAGTACGATGAAAAGATCGGTTTGTCCATATGACTGCCCAGATGCCTGCGGACTTTTAGTGGAAACTGTGCAAGGTAAAGCAGTAAAGGTGATGGGGGATCCCGAACATCCTTATACGAAGGGAAGCTTGTGTCCGAAAATGGCTCATTACGAGAGAACTGTACACTCTAGTAAAAGAGTGGTTGAACCACTGCTGCGAATTGGTCCTAAGGGGAAAGGACAATTTAAACCCATTTCCTGGGATGAAGCTCTTCATCATATTCAAAGGAATTGGCAACAAATCATCGATAACTATGGTGCCGAGGCCATCCTTCCTTACTCGTACGCCGGGACGATGGGCCTTGTCCAACGCAATATCGGTGAGGCTTTTTTTCATCGATTAGGAGCTTCACGACTAGAGCGAACGATCTGTTCTCCCGCCAAGGGGTATGGATGGTCTGCGGTCATGGGCGAAACCATGGCACCTCATCCTGAGGAAGTAGTATTGAGTGATTTGATCATTTTATGGGGGACAAATGTACTGGCGACCAATATACATTTACTTCATCAGATAAAGGAAGCAAAAAAGAAAGGTGCAACTGTATGGCTCATTGAGACATATCAGTCGCCGGCGGCGGAAATTGCGGATAAGGTAATCTTGGTACGTCCAGGTAGTGATGGTGCGTTAGCCCTAGGGATGATCAATATTTTAGTAGGAGAACATCTTATCGATGAGAAGTTTATCACTCAGCATGTTCAGGGTTTTGAACTTTTTAAGGATAAGAATTTATCTGATTACCAGCCAGAAGTTGTAAGCTCAATTACGGGGGTTGATGTTGCAACCCTTGAGGAGATGGCCAAGTTCTATGGCCGGGCCCGGGCTCCCTTCATTTCATTGGGGAGTGGGTTGTCACGTTATGGCAATGGAGCAATGAGTGTTCGCGCCATTACTTGTCTACCGGCTGTTGTTGGTGCCTGGGCTAAACCAGGTGGCGGATTGTTAGCAGGTATTTCTACTGGAAGTGCTTTTGCGATGGATAAAGTCACACGCAAAGATTTCATGAAAAAGCCTACGCGGATCGTTAATATGAATCAACTAGGTCAGGCACTGTGTGCGACGAATCCTGTGCCGATAATGAGTTTGTATGTTTATCATTCCAATCCGGTGGCTGTAGCACCAGATCAAAATGCTGTATTACAAGGCATCGCTCGGGAAGACATTTTTACCGTCGTTCATGAACGGTTTATGACTGATACGGCACGCTATGCTGATCTCGTTTTGCCAGCGACCAGCTCCCTAGAACATAGTGATGTATACCGCTCTTACGGTCATTATTGTATTCAACGGGCATTTCCCATTATCCCGCCAGTTGGTACATCAAAGTCTAATTGGGACGTCTTCAAACTCTTAGCTCAGGTAATGGATTTCAAAGAACCATTTTTTCAACAGACAACAGATGAAATCATTGATGATTTGTTGCAATCATCGGGGGCTTGGCTTGCGGGTATAGATATGAATAAGATCCAAGATGGACGCCCCGTGGAGCTACCTTTGCCACTTGATTATAAAACCACCTATAAAACGCCGTCAGGAAAAATTGAAATTTTCAATCCACGAGAGGATGAGATGCTACCGCGTTATACGTTGCCTCACGGTGATGATGCTCCGTTCTGGTTTATGAATGCTCCAGGATTGTATTCCCTGAATTCTTCATTTAATGAACGAATTGATCTGTTAAAACTTGGGGAAGCCAGGCGCCTGATGATGAGCCCTCAGGATGCAGAGGCTAAGGATTTAAAGAATGAGCAAGAAGTCATAGCTTTTAACACACGAGGCGAAGTGGACTTTATTCTTGAGATTACTCCGAAAACTCCAAAGGGGGTAGTCGTAGTTGAAGGTGTCTTATGGATTGAGAATGCATTAGGCAACCGTTCAGTGAATGCCCTTACCTCTCAGCGCCTTACTGACCGAGGGTTAGGTAGTACTTTTTATGATACAAAAGTAGATGTTCGTGGCAAGTTAAAGCTCAGTGGCTCAACGATTACATCAATGGTATGATAATTACTATTATATTTTAATAAGAGGAAAATTGTGTTTGATATCTAACTGCTATGATCCTTGGAAGTATATTGGAATTTGTGGAAAATTAAGTCCGACAAAATCAGAATAACAGGAGATAACCACTTATCTTTATGATAGATAGTCAATTGTACATATAGGATACCATCGTGGTATAGTTAAATTAATAATAAAGAATGCCTAATAATAAGGGCAGCAGATTGGGAAATCAAAGCTGTAGTAACAAGTATTCTACAGAATGTTGCAACAAAAAGGAGACTTAAAATGAAAACAGTTCGTAAGGTAATTATTACAGAATTCGGGATCCCAGAAAAAATGAAGATTGTATTGGCTGAACTCCCTGCACCAGCTGCTGGTGAGGTACAGCTGCGTCAGACTGCAGTAGGATTTAACTTCATTGATGTATATCAACGCAAGGGCATTTACCCTCTGCCCTTGCCAACTGGCCTTGGTCATGAGGCTGCTGGTGTAGTTGAAGCAGTTGGTACTGGTGTGGATAATTTCAAGGCAGGAGATCGGGTTGCGTACATGAATGCCGGTTTAGGCGCTTATGCCGATTATCGTAATGTGGCTGCACAACGTCTAGTCAATGTCCCTGCTGGAGTAACCGATGAGCAAGCAGCAGCGCTGCTGTTCAAAGGCATCACCGCTCAGTACTTGCTGAAGAGAACTTATGCTGTCAAAGCAGGGGAAATTGTACTTGTCCATGCCGCTGCTGGGGGAGTTGGCCAAATTCTCTGCCAGTGGGCAAAAGGCCTGGGCGCTTTCGTCATAGGCACTGCTAGTTCACTTGAAAAATGCGCTATTGCAAAAAAGGCCGGCGCAGATGTTACCATCAACTACTCGGAACAAGATTGGCCAATCGCTCTGCTGAAGGCAACGGGGGGCAAAAAAGCTAACGTGGTCTACGATTCTGTTGGCAAGGACACATTTCTTCAATCCTTGGACTGCACAGCCCAGTTTGGAATGATTGTATTATTCGGAGCAGCATCTGGTCCAGCTCCTGACATTAATCCTGAATTGCTGAACAAGAAAGGGTGTCTATTCCTTACTCGACCTTCAGTATTCCCTCATAATGCCGACCCGGCAGTATTCCGTAAGAATGCAGCCGACCTGTTTGAAGTGATCTCTTCTGGAATCGTGAAAGCGAGCATCGGTGCTAGATTTAAACTCGATGACATAGTTGAGGTACATAAAGCCGCCGAAGCAAGGAAGACACAGGGAGCAACCTTGATCATTCCATGATTTTGGCAGGATATTCAATGAAGTAAAGCTTCTTAAAAAATAAGTTATTTTAAGCCACATTCCTATTGAATAGGAGTGTGGCTTTCTAACGAAAGCAGAAAGTATAAAACTTTCTTGATTCCAAGTAAGAACGACTAAGGCTTCTGCCTGCGTCTGAGGACTTGGCCGAAGCCAAGTCTTTTCTTATGAAATTGGATTATTTTTAGTTCTCTTATCCAAAATAAGACTCCCTACCAAATGAATGATACAACTTTACTTATAAGTAAAATAGATTATAGTGATCTTTACTATAACTATATTAGATAGTAAACTGTATTTGGAGGTGTTCATTATAGATATTCGACATTTAGAATATTTTGTTGCAGTCCCTCGTCAAAAAAGTTATAGTAAAGCCGCTATCATATCGTTAGGAGGAGGTCATGGCTATCAAAGACATTTGTAGAGTGAGTAACAGAGGAGTGATCTTTACATTCGACGATGATATAACGGTGTACTTAATTGATACAGATCAACGATGGTTTTTGTGCGATACTCATCTGGGGCCACAATCGATGGATTCTATTAAGAATTATATTTCCCGGCAATCAAAGAAGAAAGAAGTGATTGTATTTAACTCTCATTCGGATTGGGATCATATCTGGGGTAATTGTGCCTTTGAAAAAGGAATCATCATTGGTCATGAAACATGCAGAAAACGAATGAATGAGATTGGGACCTATGATTTGGCGAGGTTGCCTGAGTATCACTGTGGTATTGTACAGATCGTGTTACCGAATGTAACGTTTAGTGATAAGTTAACATTTGCGGAAGATGAGATTGAGTTCATCTATGCTCCAGGGCATACGATAGATTCTACGATTTGTTTTGACAAGAAAGACTCAGTACTGTTTTTAGGAGACTTAGTTGAACATCCAATCCCTTATTTGGACTTTGATGGCCTGGAAACATATATCAAAACCCTAGACTTTATTAAAAAAATTCCCGCAAAGGTCAAGGTATCCTCACATTCAGGAATCATTGACAATGCATTAATTGAAAGTAATATTGCTTATATAAAAAATATTTCTCAAGACAAGTTCATCGATCCCCTAGTTTACCATGAATGCCCCAGTGTTCATCACTTTAACATCAATAATAGACTGTTTCTGAAGTATGAGAAGATGATTAGAATAAAGCTTAGGGACAAGTTTGACTATACTCAATTCAGAAGTAATTTTGAGAATCTACAAAAAGTTAGCTATACGGATTTGCAAGAAGCATTAGACTTTTATTACACAAAATTGTAGCATTAAAGTAGGCCCTTCTTAGGAGTATTGTTGACTCACTGAGAAAGGGACACAGTGATTTATAGTATTGGCAGAGTAAAATAAATAAAAAAAGTTGTTCCTTCATCGCTGGTATTGATCTTAATAATGGCATTATGTCTGTGTGCTATTTGGTAACAAATTGGAAGGCCTAAACCTGTGCCTGTATCTTTAGTAGTTATAAACGGTGTACCCAAATTTTCAAGTACTTGAGAGGGGATTCCAGACCCTTGGTCGCTGATAGACAAAATAGCATTGCTATCTTCGAGGAAGGTACCAATAGTCAGGTTTCCACCTGAGGGCATTGCTTCAATGCTATTACGCACTAGATTTAGTAATAATTGGCGAATTTCATTTTCATCCAGCAGTAATTCGGGAATAGCAGTAAGATCAAGACTCGTACATATTTTTGATGCGGTAGCATTCACCTGGATTAAGGGAAACAATGTCTCTATAATATGGTTTAAAGAGCATATTTCAAAATGAATTGCTCTCTCATGAGACATGGCAAGGTATTCGCCAATAATGGTATTGGCTCTGTCTATTTCCTCAATCATTAATTTAAATTTTTCTTTATCGGCTAAATATCCTTCTTTCTTTTCTAGAAGTTGTAAGTATCCGCGTATCGTAGTCATGGGATTTCTAATTTCATGGGCGACAGTTGCAGCCATACTTCCCACCATGTTCATACACTCAAACCTTGAGGTCATTTGTTCTAGCTTATTTCGTGCAGTGATATCGCGAAGAATACCTTCTATTGCTAATAGTCGGTATTGAGATTCCTTGTTTAGCAAATCGATTCGATTCTTTTCAAAGTATGTCATTAACGTGCCAACAGCGATGATTAGGCACAGTATTCCGCTAATTGTATAACCCCATGGAGCAAACCAAGAGTCGCCAATAGTAAAAGGCATGGATAAAGTGTGAAGACCCCATAAAATAAATGCATAGCCGGTCATTAGGCAGCCTATTCCCTGGGGCTTAAAATAACGTATAAACGTAAACCCTATCCATAATAAGATAAAACAGCAAATATAGGTGGGTATTAGCAATTTATAAACTAAGGATGAATAGCAGACATTTAGTGCAATGCTTAGGGTGGAGATGCTAATGACCCCATATAGCCACAATTTATTAAGGGGCTTGTTTACTAAGATATGAGTACCCCATGCATACATTAGAGCGCTGATCATAATCAGTGTTTGATATGTGCCCAAGACTAAAGTGGATTGTTTCCAAGGGAATAAACCTGAATCGAAAGCCAAATACCGTGAGATAAGGATGAGCCAGCTTACTGCCCATATCCCCATGTAGCGTTCGCGATACATGGCATACAAATAGATATTGATAAGAAATATGGAAAATGCACCAAGCGATGAAATAATTACAGACAAATGAAGAAAATCCATAAATGCTCCTATTAAACACAAAATAAGACACTTAGGTTGTTAATTCTGCAATAACATAATATATCCTTCTTAAAGAAATGATTAACATTTATGGAAATTAAGACGAAATTAGATTGATATCAAAATTCTTCTTTAACTGTAAATTCGTAATGGCTGATAAAGCAACTAACGATTCAAGTTGTCAATAGAATGATACGTATACCTAGGATTACTCTCGTCTATAGTAGGGGGTGTACGTAATTTCCTCTCCATTGTAAATAAAGCTAGATAGTAAAGACCAGGAAACCTTAATATTAAAGGTTTCCTGGTCTTTACTATCTAGCTAAGTCTGCTTGATATTATATATAAAAGCACATAGCGTGTGTTTATACTTTGATGAGAGATGCATGGTTATCGTAACAAACCTATAGAGTTAAAATTAATAATTGCCTCACGTAATTCTTAGTTTGCAAACAATTGCGCACTGGTTCTTATGATGCTATAGTAATGTAAAATAGAGTAATTTTGGAGGAAATATGCAAGGCAATACAATAGTAATACAATATCTAACGGATATGATCTTCCTAACTACCAATATTGTTCTTTTATATATTTTCTTAACACCAAAGCGTCCTTTTAGATTTCAAGGGATAGCCTTTTTTGTCACGTGGGTTGTTGTATATTTATTGCGTATTGTATTGGAAACAGTAGCTCCTAATTTCTTATTGTGGGGCTTTATAACTGGCCCATTATATTTGATCCCTTGTGGTCTGATATTTGAGGAAACACTCCATGCTAGAGTTTTTGTTTTCTTTCTGATTTATTCTCTGACACAGTTTACTTATCTGATCTTTATACATATAGATAGGTTTCTTTTGCTTCCGATACCAGATAGTTGCGTTTTTTTAGGCCTTTTTCTTGAAATTCTATCCTTACCATTAATCAAAAAATATGTAGCACCCCGTATTAAGGACATCATTGGGATCATAAATCAGCAACATCCCAGTTTTACTTTATTCCCAGTGTTATCATTCATCTTACTGGCATTTTATAGTGTACAAGGAACCTATTTGTTATCCACATTTATTTCTTTAGTTTTATCAACCATACTTATTTCCTTTTCTTATTATCTAATCGCCATAGCTAGCGATCAGATCAAACGTCAGGAACAGCTAGACAATCAGCGAGAGGTAAATGAGAAACTAAGGATAGTCCATGAACGGTTAGACGCGTTGAATCAACAATTGGATTTGACTTCAAGAACGGATTACCTGACCGGTCTTTATAACCGGCGACATATGGAACAGAGAATTCAAGAAGAGTACGAACAATATCAAAGAAACAATTCTGCATTTGCACTAGTAATGGCGGACATTGATTTCTTCAAAAAAGTTAATGACATATATGGACATGATCACGGTGACGGTCTTCTAAAGTTACTATCTGAAGACCTCCGAAAATTTATTAGGGCATATGATACTGTTGCCCGATGGGGAGGCGAGGAATTCCTCTTCCTGTTACCAGCAACAAATGAGCAAGATGCAGTGGGGCTAGCAGAACGTATTATGAAGACCGTAGAAAAGCGTAGATATAGTTATGAAAGTGAGACATTATCTGTGACACTGACTCTTGGTGTTTGTGTTATTAGGCCCTGGGATACAGTTGATAGTATCATTAAGAAAGCAGACATAGCTTTGTATCAAGGTAAGCGGTCAGGCAGAAACTGCGTAATCTCATTCCAGGATATTTCTAATAAGGAATTGATATCATCCTAGAGGGGGATGATATCAATTCACATGTGGCTTATAAATGCAATTTAAACTGGATAGGGGTGCTAGAATGGATAAAGTAAGTATAGAAAGTCATGAAAATTATAAATGATGTTGATAATATGCGACCTAAACCTGTATTTGATAATAAGACCTGTATCTCATGTGGCTTGTGCGCCCAAAGTTGCCCCCCGCAGGCAATTCGCATGGTGATTAATAAGCCGATAGTAAATATTGATCAATGCATTCGCTACTTTTGCTGCCATGAGTTATGCCCCCAAAAAGCAGTACATATTAAAAGGAATTGGTTATATGAAAAAACATTAAAATAGGAAGACTGACGATACTACCTTTCAATCATGTCTTTTCCCTCATAAATCACTAAAAAAACACCCCAAAGGGTGTTTATGCTTTATATTGAGGGCAATTCTTTTCTATATAATTTCCAGACATTGTATCTAAGTAATCCATTAGATCTTCTTTTGCCCAAGGGCGTTCAAGCACTTCACTAATAATTTGATCTGCTAGGATGGGATTTGTGGTAATATCAATCATATTTCTGCCACCAGAGTTAGTAAAAAGAAGCCGACTACCAGCTGCATTTGTGCGATTTAAAAGTAACTTCCAGGTAAAACCTTTTATAACGGAAAACACCTCCTACAAAATTAGGATAAAATAATGTATATGTATTATATAACTAAAAATCATCTTTTGTCGAATTATATATTAATTTATATAGCTAGTATTTAACACGAAACCCCTTTGACAATGCAACTATCGTTCAGGCCTTTCTTAATTCTAGGAATAAATCAGTAGTCTGTTCTCTATCTCTAACCATACACATTTGTCCATTCGAGAGAATATGGTTAGTAAATAGATTTTTTCACAATTTAAGTATTGACTTAAATTAATTTTAGTATATACTTAAATTAAATATGAAGTATATATTTTAATGAAGGAGGGCCTCCAATGGAAGATCAGAAAAAGCCTAAAAAAGTAGGTCGTCCTAAGGTCAAAGAAAAAAGAAAGCCTCGATCCATCAAGGCGACAGAAGACGAATGGAAGCTAATATCAAAATTATTGGATCAAATTGAAGGCCCAAAAGCAGTTGCAATTATAACCGCCTTAGAAAGTTATCTGGGACATAGCAGTAGCTTGCAATTATTAGGGAAGGAAAGAGACCCAAAGGTCATAAGTTGAAACTGCGTTGTCAGGGTCTATATGATAGAAAACACTTTTTTGTGATGGGAGAGATGCCATCTAGTCAATATACAAGAAAAGGATGTGTATTACGATTTTGAGAACATGTTATATGGAGGAACTAGAGCAAATTCGGATGCAAGTACAGACAATGGGGGAAATAACGCTGGATTTTGTTGCGGCAGCTGTGGATTCCCTTGTAGGATTAAATGCTGATACTGCTAAGAACATTCGCAGATCTGAGAAGGAAATGGATAAGTTATATAGTAAATTGGATGAGACGTGTATAACAATTATTGCTACTCAGCAACCTGTGGGTCGCCACTTGCGCTTTCTGATATCCAGCCTTAAGATCGCTAGCGAATTGGAAAGAATAGCTGATTATGCGAATAATATTGCCAAGCGAGTACAAAAGAAAATGCCCAAGGCAGATTTGGTCAATTACACGACTGCAATGGTTACCATTAAGAACATGAGTGATATAGCAAGCAATATGCTGCACAAATCGCTGACCGCTTACCAGAATAATGATGCAACGACTATTGATGGTATAGTGATGCAAATAGATGCAGTGAATGACTTTAAGCGAAAACTGTTGCAAGAAATTAGTAGTGTAAGTATTGCCAATGGCAATTGCAGAACTCTATTGGAATTGCATACTAGCATCCGCTACATTAAGAGAGTAGCCGACCGGGCAATCAATATTTGTGAATCCGTTTTTTATATAGAAACCGGATACTATTATGCTAAAAAATGTAATACAGTAAAGATAGTGGAAAATTGCCAAAGTATTAAAGAACTTGTATAGTTTATTAATTTAAACGCTTAAGAACTGCCACTCTTGGTAGTTCTTTTTATTTTTAGTAGCAAATAAAATAATAACATTATATTGTAGATAGAACAAAAAAATACGGCTCTATTTATTATTGAAAGGGAATT
>JGI24143J45723_1000507_pt1 | contig 19926 bp, 21 predicted proteins | sample BarGraIncu00432A_FD_45723 | JGI IMG/M metagenome (IMG submission 45723) | reverse complement strand
CAACTTCACCAACTACCGGGCAAGGATTCTGTTTCATTGTGGCAAGTTGAACTTAGCGATGGCTTGAAAAATCACAGTGGATTCAACGAAGCTCCCAAATTCGATGTGACCATTGGCCCTGAGAGCATGCTTGGAGACATGCGCATCAGGCGTTTTTTTGTCGGCCAGTCCCCCTTGGCCGTCACTGGTCAGCACCCACCAAGCGACTTGGCCATCTATGGTGGGGAAGGCGATGAAGTGGGCAGCTGCCAGCCCTTTCGAGCGGCCGTAGGTTCGAGCCCGCTCATCCCGCAGGACCGGATAGCGTTCAGCCAGTTTGGCGGCGAGAGCCGGGAGCTTGGCGGGTGAGATGATGCCGCCAATCCAATACGCATTGCCCCGCAAGACAAGGGTTTGCAGGTGTTGCATAAGAACGGTCTTGCCGGTGGGGATGCGCAGGTCGAGGATGCTGAGGGTGTTTTTCACGGTGTGTGGTATTTGTAGGTAGAAGGTCATACCTGTAGCGACAGAGCGGAAAAATGGGGCGTCTGCCTGCGTTAATGGGCCGTCTGCCTCGGCAAAATGCCAGAGTGGGACGTCTATAGACGTCCGTTTGTGGGGAGACTATGAAGCCATTAAAAATTTTTGGACTAGGGCAGATACGGTTGCTATACCCATGCATAGGACTCTGATGTGCGTGCCAACGCATTGAACGGGGCCAGGTGCGCCAACACCCTCAACACTTCTCGAAGTTCAGAGGGGCGCGCCAACGCCCCGAACTTCATCATCATCTTTTCTTCCGGCGTGAACTCGGGTTGTTCCCGAGTGCCACAGCGCGTAGTGCGTCCTCAAACGGGCGCCCGCTACGTGTCGGAAGGGGGGCGGGGAGTAATCCCGACAGCGCAAGCTGTCGGAGTAATCCCCCGCCTCTACTTCATACCTCCGGGTTGCCACCCGGGGTGTCCAGCACGGCTGCGCTGAATGCGTTGAGCTGTTGTGTCGAGACCGTGCGATTGGGGAAGGGCTGGTCAGGGGTAATAACCTGACCAAGGGCTGCCAAGCCTGTGACCCCCGGATTTGTCATCCGGGACGAGCGCCTGATATGCGAGATGATTTTTTATAAGTCTGTCGGCTTGCTACCCTGCCCCCTGAACAAGGGCAGAGGCGAGACGATTACCGACATGCAGTCCAGCCGGGCGAGGCGAGGCACCAATTCGGTGTCGAAGTCCGCGACCGCACACGAGCCAGGGTCTGAACCTGGTGAGGGGTACGGGTGGTAGCAGGGGGTGAGGTGGTTCGCACCATCAAGCCGTCAGCATCACTGGGAGCAAAAGCATGTAAAAGCCCGCGAGGGCAATCGGAAGAGTGTGAGCAAACTAGGGCCTGAAGTGCCTGGATTTCATGGAAATGAGCAGAGAACAGTGTCATGAGTACTCACCCGCTTAATGGTTTCGGGGTGTGGGAAATCTGGAGATGCGCCAGAAAGCACTGCTGTTCGTGAGTGATTTGCGTTCTACTCGTTAAGACTTGCATATCGAACCAACACAAAATGGCCCGAGGGGCGTGGAAGTAACTACCACGCTGAACCGGGGGCTATAAGCCAACTGCTGGGGTTAAGGGCAGGGAGCAATCCCTGGACAACATCCCAAGATTCGCAAGGGTCTGCCTATGCGGTTGAGTGGCCGGCGAAAGCCGAGTCGGTTGAAAAGATGATGATTTGGAAGTGAACGGGCCCCTCTTTGGCGAGAGGGGCTCCGGGAGAAGATGCCTTGGCGGGTATCTTTCGAGCCATGCGGCGCTTTAATTCGGTGAGCCAGACTTGGCGGTCTGGTGAGCCCGAGCGTTAGCACGGTGCGCGGAAATTTGAGGCTTGGCTTCGAATGAACCGCGGCGTATGGACAAGGTAAGGGAGATATCCCTGATTGCGTAATTCGTTTTGATTCAAACCCCGGAGCTTTTTGCTTCGGGGTCTATTTGACGACGCAATTGAACTACTGCCGCAAATGAGGAGGCCTCCTGAAAGGGGGGCTTTTTCTTGGGTATTCAAAGTGAAGCTTGCGATGCGCTGTAGTCTGCAATCGCCAATGAAATACGTTCAAGCAAGGGATTGAATCCACTGAAGTTAATTTTGCTCGCGTGAGCTCGAACAATCTTTTCTGCGAACACATGTTTCCCATAGTGCAACCCTAAATCTAGCGTTTTGTTCGTCTTATCGAAGGACTTACCACCCAGCGTTAGGCTCAGCACCTTAGCAGAGTAGAGGTCTTCAATACAGCCCTCCGTTGCCCCGGGGGGCGGCGGGATGCACACCACATAAAGGTTGCTCCCCACTCTGTAAAATTTCTCCGAACCATCTGGTTTGACGTGAGTTTTCTTTGCAATGATGCCTTGAATTTTCTTCCATCCAGAATCCAAATCAACCAAAATTATCACGGGCTGGCGCGTTTTTGGTTCGTGGAATTTTTGCGTCTCACCCTCATAAGCCGCAATGAAGGACGCCAAGTTTGGTGCTCCGGCAGTCAAGCCCATAAGTGCATTGGTTCGTCTTTCTAGGCACGGGAACACGCGAACTGTGGGGTTGACGGGAAGAGTTGTTGTATCGGCCAATGTTGGATACAGCAATGCCTGCTTCTTTATCGCCGCGTACAAGTGGACCTTGTCAGTCTTTCCCTCGGTCAATATGACTGGGCATTCCATTAAGAAGAACTCGCGATAGAACAAGAATTTTCGATACTGCTTTTCTTGACTCGTCAGGTCGTCTACTTTGAATGCAGTTTTGTACTTGTGGTCATGTGATATTGCACCAGCGTTCGGCACCCCACCCTGGGCACGAATATCTATCCAATCGATGAAGCCAAGCATTCCTTGAAGTTGCTTGAGAGGGTCAACAGCCTTCGTACATTTGTTGTCTACCCGGGCTTGCGCAGCGGTGTCCAGCTTGAACGCGCCAGTGGATACGAGACTATGAACCATTGTCCGAACTTGTTTTCTGTATTCCCTAGTAACGTTGACACGTTTATTAACGACCAAGCCTGTAACCTCTTGCCTCGATTCGAGGTATTGAAGGCGAGTTTTATTAGGATTCTCTGCAAAGCCAGAACGAGTTAAAACCTTCTTGAGCTTATCCCCGAGTACCCAGTCATGACTATCACCAGGCACTAAATTCCGAGCAACAGCTTCCGGAAAATCATGCTTACGTGTGGAAAAAGTGATGTCATCCGCATACCTGGAATAGCGCAATCCATATTGATTGGCAACATCAATAAGCTTCAAGTCCATGGAGCGCGCAACCATGTTTGCAATGATTGGACTACATGGAGACCCTTGAGGAAGTCCGTTATTGCGGCACGCTATCTGGGCTATTAGGGTTGCGACATCTGGATGAAGCGCGAAACACCGGTCCTTGATGAAAGTGCCTCTGACACGTCCGAAATTGACCGTTCCGAAAAAGTCGTGAAGGTCAAGATTTAGGACCCACCGTTTATTCCTATGAGTCTTCGCATTGGTGATGATTGATTTACCCTTGACGAACCCATGAACGAATGGGGTTCTACGGGTTCCGGCATCATCGAGTTCCTTCAAACAATTAGCCAGCAAATTCGATAAATTTGACTGGAGTCGCTTTAATTTTTCAGTCGGAGCGGAAATCGTTCGAATGCCCCCGGAACGCTTTGAAATTTCAAATTCAAAATACCGTTGACTATCAGTCAGCTTGAACAGTAGATACGTTATTCCTTGTGCCTTAAAGTTGAGCAATTCTGCCAACTCAACGAGGGTTGACGCTTCACGCAGCTTTTGCAACTGCGACATGTGAGAGCGATGTATCAAATGAGGGTGACCCCCAGAAACTCTTATGCGATGCAAGACACAGCACATAACGGGAGTAACCAGGCGGGCAAAGAGCAATCTCTGTACCCGTTTTTTCCATGCCGCCGAAGCAGCGGCAAAAATCTATCTGGGGGTCAGCCGTTATGTTATCCCAAATAGAGTTCGTCTCGTGACGGACTTCGGGTGATTCACGATTCCCCCTCTCAATGTTTGAGACGGTCCTTAAGAGGGGCCTCTTGGCAATGTCGGGAGTATTCATGTTGGCAGGCTTATATGGTCGCAACAGATTGCTGCTCCACTAATGCTTGGGCGAGTTGGGATTGCCTCTGACGCGCCGCGGCAAGCTGCTGGCGCAGGTCGGTACATGTGCGGCGTAGAAAGGCTACTTGGAAAAGTATGCGGGACTGTTCGGCGAGTGGAGGGAGTGAAAATGCCAACCGTGAAACTTCCGTGCTGTTAATGTTCTTAACGCCCGATGTTGTTCTTATGGGAGCTTCAATTTGCGACCTTATTTCCAATGTTTGCATCACCAGAACAAGGTAGCTGGGCTCAATGAATTCACGTCTAAGGCGCAATCTCATCAAATAGCCTGCAAATGCAAACCCTTCCGACTCAGCATCAACAATCGCTGTACTGCCCACAAGGGAAGCACTTCCATTTGAACGAATCACAAGGATGTCACCCTTTTTGAGACGTAACTTCACCATCTCACGTTCATCCAGAACACCGAATTTCAGGTCTGCTGTATCGACAGCTCCGCCTTTGAGATTGGGTATACGAAGCACCGGTTTGCCCTTCACCTCGTATCCGCATTTGACCGAAGTTCCATAGCGAAGCTCCAGTAAAACGTCCTCCAAGGCAATTCGTGACCAAGTTGCTGGAATCTCGCTTATAGATTGCTCTCGGTCACCAATACTCACCGGCACATCTCTAGGTGATTGGGTCGAGAGTAAGCCACGCACTGCGAGTTGGGTGATTGTTTGCTCTAGGGCTTCGACGGCCTCGGGCCTGTCCAGCAACAAGTCGAAGCTCTCCGCCACCCGCTCCCAGTTCTCTGCCAGAACATGGGCAGATTCACTGGCCGCCAAGGCTCCGAACAACGTGGTGGTGAGGCGTGCATGCTGCTCATCAGCCAGTCGCCCGTTTTGCTCTAGGGAGTCGCAGAACTTCATCAGTTCTTCGACGCGGGCGACGATGCGGGATTGCTCTGCAGACGGTGGAAGTGCAATCACCCCCTGGAAGAAATTCGCATCATTGATGGCGGGATAAGCAATCCCCACCGCTTTACCAGTGACGAATTCGGTAAAGGGAGCGCTTCGCAGATAGTGCAATAGATATTTGGACAGTAGGCCCCCATGGGGATGCATCACGGCAAATGCCGTACTGGCAATCGCAGGCGGAGAATACTGTACATCGAGGACGGCGATGTTCTTAAGATATGGTCGGATAGTGGAGTACAGCACAGTGCCAAGAGCCACATTTTTTCTGGCTCGTGAAGGAGCATCGGCTGCTTCTATGACTTGAACTGAGTCGGTGATTCTCCCTCGTAAATTGTCGATTGCACCTACATCGATGTACGTGAACTTTCCTGATGGAGTGTCTTGTCCATGGGTGTAGGTGACAGCTGGCAACCGCGCCCATTCCCAACCAATGGGCAGCGCAAACGGCTTTTCATCGTCATCTATCTCTGCAACAGGTTTGTCCTTCTTGAGAATTCCCGATGCAATCAAACTGGCTTTTTCTTTCCGCATCTTGTCAAGCAGAATGCCAGCTGGTTCATCTCGTGCATCTTGCTGGACTAGTCTCCCCTTGACTGCCAAAGTCAAAATCAATTCTCGCAACCTTGCCACCCCACCCGGTGCCGCGGCAAGTAGGTCAAAGCTCTTGAGCAACAACGACCCACTCATGCAGCGGTCCCAATGGACTGCGCCAAAATGCTCTTGAGTTGGTCGCGCGTGTCCTGAATTTCAGCCTGCAGGCGCTGGTACTCTCCCAGCAGTTGCGCCGGGTCATGGCTGGTCAGCTCCGCCGCGTGGGGGTTCTTCTGGTCCAGGTTAAAACCGGCGGCCTTGATGGCGTCGGTGCCGACCTTCCAGGCGAACTCGTTTTCCACCCGGCTGGCAAAACCGTCTGTCTCGGTCCCCCACCAAGCCTTTTCGACCTCAAACTCTTCAATGCGGATGGGCTTGGTTTTGTTGTAGTTCTTGGCGCCTGCCGGGTACTGATGTTCGTAGTACCAGATGTCCTTGGTGGGCTGGCCCTTGGTGAAGAACAGCAGGTTGGTCTTGATGCCGGTGTAGGGGCTGAACACTCCATTGGGCAGGCGCACGATGGTGTGCAGGTTGCACTCCTGCAGCAGCTGCTCTTTGATGCGACTTTTGACACCCTCCCCAAACAGCGTGCCATCGGGCAACACCAGGGCAGCACGGCCCTGATTTTTCAGCAGATGCTTGATAAGCACCAAAAACAGGTCCGCCGTCTCTTTGGTCCGCACATCGGCCGGGAAGTTATTTTCCGTGCCGGGCTCTTCAACGCCGCCAAAAGGGGGATTGGTGATGATGATGTCCACCCGGTCCGCTGCGCCATAGTCGCGCAAGGGACGGGTCAAGGTGTTGTCATGGGCAATCTGGCTCGGGACCTCCACCCCGTGCAGCATCATGTTGGTGGTGCACAGCATGTGCGGGAGCTGCTTTTTCTCGACGCCGCGCACGCTGCGCTGCAAGATGCCCTGGTCGGCCTCGTTTTTAACCTGTTTTCGGATGTGCTCCAAGGTGCAGACCAGAAAGCCGCCGGTGCCGCAGGCAGGGTCCAGTACCACCTCCCCCAACTTGGGGTTGACCATGTCGACCATGAACTGGGTCACGGCACGTGGCGTGTAAAACTCACCGGCGTTGCCCGCTGATTGCAGGTCTTTCAGGATTCTTTCGTACAGGTCGTTGAACTGATGGCGCTCGGCCTGCCGGTTGAAATCAATGGCATTGAGCTTGGTGATGACCTGGCGCAGCAACTGGCCGCTTTTCATGTAATTGAAGGCATCCTCAAACACGCTGCGCACCACATAACCCCGGGGATTGCGCTCGGCATCGCCCACGATGGTTTTGAGCGTGGGAAAGAGCTGACCGTTGACAAAGTCCAGCAACGCGTCGCCCGTGATGCCTTCGGCATCGGTGGCCCAGTTGCGCCAGCGCAGGTCTTCAGGGATGGGGCTTTTGTAGCGGTCCCTGGTGATTTCCAGCTCTTCTTCCTGGGCGTCGAACACTTTCAGGAACAGCAGCCAGGTCAGTTGGGAAATGCGCTGAGCGTCGCCGTCGACGCCACTGTCTTGGCGCATGATGTCTTGGATGGATTTGATGACGGAAGAAATATTGGACATGCAGGTGTTCTAACGGAGAAAAAATTAGGCGGAGCGAGCGGAGTAAAGCTCGGTCTCCAGCAGTTGTAAGGCTTGAATGTACTGGGGCTTGCCCCCAAAGCTGCGCACCAACTCGACCGGGGAGCCCAGGTCGTTCAACGGGGGGACACTGAGCACGTCCATGCTCTCGATGGTTTGCACGCCCTGGTCCGCATACTTGTCGATAAGGGCGTCCAGCACCCGGCGGGCAACTGGGCCGTAATGGGCAAAGACATTGCGCTTTTTGACCCGGTTGGCCCGCTCACGACGGGTCAGGGGTGGCATGTCCCACGCCACATACAGCAGCAGGTCAAAGGGGTCGAGGTCCTTGCCGACCTCCTGAGCTAATGCGTCCAGCAGCACCCCTTGGCCCTCCAGCTCCTGCAACAAGGCGTCCTTGCGACCGGCATCATTCCAGGCTTGCAGGAACTGGTCCAGTGAACTGTATTTCGCCGCGATATTGATGCGGGTGTAGTCGCGCAGGCTCTCGGTAATGAGCTTGCCCTGGGCATTGAGGTACTGAACCCGCTCGCGTGCAACAGAGACGTTGACGGTGCCGCCAACGATGTAACGCCTGATTTCAGCGCCACCCCCTTCACTCGGACCAGCAGTCGTCCACCCTTCGGGCAATTCACCGCCCGGGGTGTCCGCGCCTTCACCCGCGCCAGGCGGATTCCCCTCCACCGGAGAGGGCTCCGGTGGCGCGACGGGCTCGTCACCCTTGGGCTCGTACACCTGCACGGGGTCGCCGTCGAAGTCTTTGTCGGCAAAGATGTCGGTGGCGCGCTTGAAGTCGAGGATGGTGAACCAGGTCTTTCCCAAATCCTCCCGCAACCGGGTGCCCCGGCCAATGATTTGCTTGAAGAGCGTCATCGACTTGATGTTCTGGTCCAGAACGATAAGCTTGCAGGTCTGGGCGTCCACGCCCGTGCTCATGAGCTTGGACGTAGTGGCAATGACCGGGTAGGTCTTTTCCGGGTCGATGAAATTGTCGAGCTCCAGCTTGCCTTCCGGGTTGTCACCGGTGATTTGCACCACGTATTTGGGATGGTCCTTGCAGATGTCTGCATTGGCGTTGGACAGGGCCTGGCGCATGCGGCTGGCATGGTCGATGTCTTCGCAAAACACAATGGTTTTGTCGAACCGGTTGGTGGCCTTAAGGTATTCGGTGATTTTGGCCGCCACCACTTCATCTCGCCGCTCCAGAACCAGCTTGCGGTTCATGTCGGTGGTGTTGTAGATGCGGTCTTCAATGACGTTGCCCAGCTTGTCGGTCATGCCCTCGGTGGGGCGCCAGCCAAAAGTATCCTTATCTAGGTCTATCCGGACGACTTTGTAGGGGGCCAGGTAACCGTCTTCAATGCCTTGGCGCAGGGAGTACTCGTACACCGGCGCGCCAAAGTATTCGGCGTTGGAAATTTCCTTGGTTTCCTTCGGCGTGGCGGTGAGGCCGATGTGGGTGGCGGACTTGAAATAGGTCAGGATTTCACGCCAGGCCGAGTCTTCATCCGCGCTGCCCCGGTGGCACTCGTCGACCACGATGAGGTCGAAGAAGTCCGGTGAGAACTGCTTGTAGATGTTCTGCTCTTCCTGCGTACCGGACACGGCCTGGTACAGGGAGAGGTAAATCTCATACGACTTGTCGACCAGCTTGGTGATTTTGTTGACGGCGACGTCGAGCTCTTCAATAAACTGCTTGCCCGTGGTCCCATCGACCCGCTCCACTCCCTTGGCATTGGGGCTGAGCTTGGCCATGGCACCCTTGAAGGGGCGAAAGTCATTGACCATGGTCTGGTCAATTAGGATGTTGCGGTCCGCCAGGAACAGGATGCGCCTTTTGGCACCGCTTTTCCAGAGGCGCCAGATGATTTGGAACGCGGTGTACGTTTTGCCGGTGCCGGTGGCCATGACCAGCAGGATGCGTTGCTGCCCCTTGGCAATGGCCTGCACCGTCCCATTGATGGCGTTCATCTGGTAGTAACGCGGGGTCTTGCTGGGGGCGTAGGGGTACTCAGTGACTTTGCGTACGTCGGCGTTCCAGCCCTTCCAGATGCAGTAGCGCTCCCACAGGTCCGCAGGGGTGGGAAACTGGTCCAGTGTCAGATTGGTCTCCAGGGTGCCGTCGGCCAAGGTGGCATCGCGGAACACAAAACCATCGCCATTGCTGGAAATCGAGAACGGGATGTCGAGCATCGCGGCGTAATTGATGGCCTGCGCCATGCCGGCACCCACCGCATGGTTATTGTCCTTGGCCTCGACGACGACGAGCGGGATGCTGGTCTTAAAAAACAGGACGTAATCGGCGCGCAGAATGGATTTTTTGTCGCGGGAGGCGTGATTACCACGGACGACAACACGCCCAGGTCGCAACGTGTACTCCCGGTATATCTGTTCGATGGTTTCCCAACCCGCCTGCTGGATGGCAGGGGTGATGAACTTTTCGCAAATGTCGGCTTCTGACAGCTTCTTCTTATCCACTCCGCTTCCTGACTCGTTCGGCCTCCCATTGGGAATGCCATGGTTGTATTTTTGTGTATCCCTGATTATTGACGAAGACGACTTTGGTCAACACCCGCTTCGCTCATTGGCTATAAAGCCAGAGCACACACGCCATCCATGTCATTTTTAGGGCGACCGCCCAAATAGGAGCCCGGAATACCGAAAACATTTTTTTGTTCCCGGTGGGGGTTTACCTGATATGGCCTAAGTGAACACCCCCGAAATTGGTTATTGAAGGGTGCCTTGAAAGAATTGTTTGTAATGCATGGAAAGCGTGCCTTTGGAGCACCCGATAAGGTCCGCGACCTTATTCATTGTCGGTATTTGCCCCAATGCTGTGAGTTGCCCAATGGCGGCAACAATTTGTTCTTCACGGCGCTCCCGCTTGACTTTCGCTGCAGCGGCCGCCCCATGGGCGCCCCGCCAGGCCTGTAATTCACTGAATGCAGCGGTCAGAGTACGCTTGCCGCAATTGGCCCATGTCCAACGTGCCACGCTCCTGCCAATCGCTTTGCACTCCGCCAGGGGTAGTAGACCGCGGCCTGCCAAAAAGGGAAGGTGGTCGTAACTGACAGCGTTGATACATTCAGCCTCCGCGATGACCTTTTGTTCCCAATTTTCATATCCGGCGGCTCGATACGCCTCCAAGTTCTCGTAGGCCCAGAACCGGGCACTGTCAAACAGGAAGACGTTGCGTCCAATCTCACCTCTGGGGGTCCGGTTGTATGCATGGGCCGTCTTGGTCGTGAGCTCAACGTAGTCAGCGAGCTCATGCAAGTCGCGGGCTTGGTCCGGGCCCTTGTAAAGCATCCACTGGACATTAATGGGGTTTTTGCACAACTGACCGGTAAAGCCCGCATCGGCGCCCAGTTTCAAGGTCATGGCGCTTTCGATAGCTGCAAGGTATTGCTGAGGTTTTATACGCGCATGCTCATGCCTCGCGACCGGCGTTTCCAGCTCATAACCAAGGTGCGCACTATTTTTATCTCTAGAGATAGCGGCCCATGACGGTGCCGGTAGGCCAAGGTCATTTTCCCAAGCGTGGGTGTCAGCCAGGTAGCGCAGCGGAAGATTGTGAAACTGATGCCGGTCCTGATGCCAATCCAGGTCGAACACCAGTCTGGAATACACCATGGGGCTGTTAGGCTGAATGTACGGGTGCGTCAGTGCATTCGCAGCCGTACGAATAACGCTGTGGTCCTTTGACTCACTGCAGCGCGGTTTACGGGCCAGACGGTTCTCGTCAGCAAACAGAGAAATTGAATTTGCGCGTGCTAATTCCTGCCGGTTTAAGTGCGCAAAAAGGGGTGTCGCCATTGTTGGCCTCCGAAGCGGAGGCCGGGTGCTATACGTCGCATTGGATTTGTCCGCAGCGCCTTATTCCCCTTTGCTTGGTCGGCTTGGGAATAGGGCGTTTTTTCAGGCCGCGCAGTGCCGCCTGTGGACTTCGTATAGCGACTACCTTATTTTGAAAATGGCAACCTGGGCTGTTCTCACAAACGAACGTTTGTGAGACGCTTTTCAGCCCAAAGAGAAATAGTCGAATGTGACGAGGTTGTGCGCCTCACAACTCCGTCTCGAAATCAAAGCGTCATAGCATCCTGTAACGCCCTCGACTCCCCACCACTTGCAGGTGAAACTGCGCATATCTTGAGCCGTGACCATTTCATTGCGTTTTGAGCGCCGTTGGGTCGCGCTATGTCCGCCTGCGAAACATCGGTTCGGTGGAAACGACGACGCGAGATGGCATTGTGTAGAGGCAGCCTCGCGCCGTAGTGTGATTAAATGTCCACACATCATCGACCTATGAGAAATAGGCAAAGTCAGAGTACTTCTCGACTGAAATCACGTTCGATACAAGGGGGATTTGTGGCGGAGACAATAAATATCGGCGAGATTGCCGGGAGAATTTCAAAAGACATCTTCAAGCACTTCTTGTGGGAGACACACCAGAAGCGCGACGATAACTTTCAGTGCACCAACGAAAAGCATATGGGAGAACGTGGCAAGCCGAAAGACACCCACCCGGGCGATGTTGTGTTTTTCTACGAGGACCCGTACCTGGGTAAGCGTATCTACTTGCACACTGACCTCAAGAGCTACGCCGCCGACTCCATCACCGCGACTAGTCTTCGGGGTGCATTCAAGTCCCTGTGCATGACTATTGAATGCGCAAAACAGTCAACAGAATGGCGCAAAAAATACTCGGTCGACGCATCGGAGCCGCATGAAGTACGGGGCATGCTGTTCGTCTACAACCACGACAATGGCTATGACAAGCCCTTTTATGATGCCATTGAAAAGGTGGACTTGCAGGGGCTTCCAGTGGCGCCCGGCTCACGGTTGCATTTTCTTGGCCCTAACGACATTCAGCGCCTTTACAGCATTGGCAACGACATCATCCGGTTGAAGGGCGAGGAAGGGCTTCCGAAGGAATATACGTATTACTACCCAGACTTGGTGATGTGCCGACGTCAAGGCGATGTCTGGAATCAGCCAGCGACCATTGAGTCACTTACCGGGCCGTACATCATCATCAAGCACGGGCGGACGGACACCTGCGGCACCGGTTACGTTATCTATTACAACCGACCAGGCGAAACGCCGGAGGAGTTTGAATACTTTCTGGACAGCCTGTCGCGCTACCAGATGCTGGAATCTGGCGAGAAGATTCGCATACGCGTCACCAATTGCGATGCGATTGATGACTTAAAGAGCGTGTTTCAAACCGCGAAGAAGAAATACGCGAAGGCATGGGGGTTCGACCCTGCGCGTGAGGCCATTCTGGACCAGATTGACATTGACCGAATTACCAGTGTGACCAGTACCTACAACCATGGTGATATGGGGTGGCGAGAATGAAAAAACGAGCGCACGGGCCATCCCTTTACTACGCAACAGACAAGAATGTTTTCGACGCGCTAAATCAGCACAAAGTCGATACGCCGACGGTCATGAAGCTGTTTCAGCGGAGAAATATTATTGTCGGCAAAAAGACTCAGAGAGAGGACCTTGCAAAATACTTTGCTACGCTTACCCATGATTATTATGACCACAAAGACATCGCGGCACGCATAGGGATAGCGCCTCGTCGAGAGCGAATTACATCCATGGATGTGACGGGCGTAAGCGAGATGGACGAGCTTCAAGTAGCGTTTGAGCAGCTAAAAAATGAGCTGGAAGCGGCAGGTGATGCCATACAAATATCCCGTGATGGCGAGAGCTTGACTATGCATGTGCAATATTCCACCGTAGATTACAAGCGCAACGAGTTCGCACAGGTGCAGGTTCGTGATGGGACAGTTGAGTTCGTGAAGTCGCCAGATGGATATATCGTACGCAACACCCAGAATGAATATCTGAATGATGTTCGCGAAACCCTACTGGGAAAGATTGAGAAGGCGTCGGATGCTCCATTGACGAAGGTAGTTGTATCGTTGTTCGACGTTCCCTCCCCCAAGCTGCGCTCAAAGTTTTTTCACGAATTAGTGAACCGACTGCCTGGGTACGTGCTGCGCGATGTTACCGATGTCAATATCTACAAGGCCAAGCCGGAGCCCGATGAGGATGATGAGTCGGACGACAACGCATCCAGCGACCCGGATACGCACGTGGAGCGGGTCCTGTTGCGTGGAAACGGCGTGACCCGGTCCGAGCTGTTAAATGGGCTTCTTGACGAAGAAGATTATTACATTACCAAGATTGGTTGGACTGCGACAGAAGCCAAGGGTCTCGGAAACGTCTACGACATTGAGGCCGTCTTTTCAGACCCCAAGGACGCAACTGGTTTTTCTTTCATCCTCAGTGGGGTCTTTCCCGTCGAAGAGGGGAAGGCTTCGACCCGTCGGCGAGCACCTCATAAAAATGAAATCGACGCCATTTCTCGTGTTATCGAGGCAATGTCTCGTGACCTCGTAGCAAAGCTTCGCCAAGAGTTTGTCGATTCGAGCGCCGGAGGCTTGTGATGCTTACAAGATACCGCTGGTATCGAATCCAGCTTCCTCGTGGCGATTTCGACTTGCCGAAAATCGTCGCACGCAACCCTATGACGCAGGATGAGAATTTTGGCTTTTCGCGGGTAGAGGATTCAATTGGTGCGCCGACATTTCGATTTCTCTGGCGTACAAAGGTTGTTGTAACCCGGTTTGACGACGAGGGCACGCCCATCTACGAGGAGGTGGCAAGCGTCAACTTCACGGACTTCGCGATTGTTACGGTTGAGGGGTCTATCTTCCTTCGCATGGAGAATCCAGGTCGAAATATCCGGGACTTGCTTAACGCATTGGAATCCCTGGTTGGTCTCGGTTTCACGAGCAAGGCACTGACGTTCGACAAGGCTAAGCCAACCACAATATTTGAGAGCGTCGAGGTCACCAAGCTGGTGGGCTTGAAGGTGGTCGGCGCGGTCGTCGATGAAGACCTGGTCGCACGCATGGAATTCGCATCCAAGAGGGGCATGGTTGTCGATGAAATGAAGTTGCTTGATGGTCTTCGCTACAAAGTTGACTCCGCAATGTACGAGTTTATTTACGAAAGTGTCCGAGGACAAATTGCCTTTTCATCCAGTGGAGTTGTCAAAATAAGCGGGCAGTTAGCCCCAAGGCTGCTGAATCTGATAGAGCGTGACTTGCCCAAGTTGGAGTGAAGGGGGCAGGAAAGGTCTGCCTTTGCTGCGGCGTCCGTGAGCACCTTGGCGTCTGGGTGCTCGTACTCGTCAGCCTGGTCACCAAGCGCAGCGAGCACGTATAGATATGCCGCGGCGACGACGCAGTCTGCTCGTGACCGCCACGACACACTCTTGTATCTCGAATCCCCTCAAATAGACCGTATCGAGTTCGCGCCGGGCTTGTGATTTTTCGTTTTCATCAGGTATTTTTGTCTCCAGACGCGGGGCCCCAATGCCACGGCGCCCCTTCACTGGCCCAATCTAGGTCAGACGCCGAGGGATAGTGCCGCAGCAGCCGACGTGCTTCGTCCCTGACATGCTTCGGAACCCTTGGCATACGCGCAGGACTCCGCAATTCTTCTAGAAATTCTTTCGTTTGCAGCACCGCCCGGGTGCGCTCTTCAGGCATTGTCATTTTGTCTCCCAAGTTTTTCACTCAGCTCCGCCGCCGGTGGCGCAAGCCAAGGCAAGTAGCGGCGCAAGAAAGTGCGGCGGCAGGCACGATAGAAAGCGCGCTCAACCGTCGCGCAGTCGTGGGCCTGGTACCAAATTGACACGCCGTCAAGGTCTGCCGTGACGTCGTAGCCGTCACCGCGTTGCGAGCGCCAGCCAATTTGGGCGCCCCAAAGTGAAAACAGTTCATGCGCCACGGTGGGTCACCCTTCAGCCCCAAGTAACTTTGCAATTGATATCAACACGCTGTACGAGTTGCCGTTATCGGGGATAGCCGGGTCGTAACGGTGCTCCAAATATTCCACCGCTGGCCCAATTTGCTCAGCAGTCAACCCCGCCTTTTCCGCCGCAGCAGTGAGCACCCGGGCGTCGGGGTGCTCATATGCGTCGGCCCGGTCCCCGAGCGCAGCCAGGGCGTACAGATAGACCGCTTCAAACGCAAAGTCACCCCGCGACCGCCAAGGCGTCGCCTCACGCCGCGCGTCTCTCATAAACGAATCCGCTATCGTGCGCCGCCCTTGGGATTTCTTGTCTGCGTTAGTCATTTTTTGGCACCAATTTTGTCAAGTCCAACTTCAATTGTCCGGGGTATTTCATGCCTTCTGGAAAAAGGTGGCACAGAGCCAGATTTGTCCGACAGCGCTTTGTGCACCATCTCAATTTCGACTAAGCCAGGGTAATGCTTCAGCAGCGCTTTTGCACGGCCCAGCATCCACCGAGGCGTCCTGGGCGGCTGTTTAGGGTCCAGCATTGCTTCCAAAAATTCTTTGGCGCTGACTAGTGTGCGGGTGCGCTCAAAAGGCATTGCCATTGCCCGCTCCTTATGAATCAGCAGTTACTTTTAGCACGACGGCTTGCAATGTGCTCAGCGGGGGGCGCGTCGCCAGGTTCGGCCGGCACAAACCCAACGCTCGGTGCGCCGCAGCGAAAGCACTTCTCTAGGCGCTCTATATCGTAATTGTTGGCAACAGCAAACTCGTGCGTAATTGCAATGTGGACCCAGCCACAGCTCGGACATTTGTATTCGCCAATTTTGAAGTCAAGCATGGTCATGGCGACACCCCCGGAACAACAACGACTGCAAGCGTGCAACCGTAAGGCGCATCATCAGGCCCCGCGGGCACAAAATCAGCAGACGTAGAACCGCATCCAAAGCACCTGAAGAATGGCGCCATGTCGCCCAACTCACCAACTGCTTCCTCCGCGTCAGCCAGTGAAATTGCTGCGTGCACCCTGCCGCAGCGCTGGCACTTGCATTCCTCAAAGCTCATTTTTGTCCTTGTTTGATAACAACAAATCGCAGGAATCAACGGTGAAAACGCCAACGGTGGCTCCAGCCGCACTAAAAAACTCCACCTCGCAAGCGCCACCCCCGGGGTACACCTGCACCACAGTTCCTCCGTCCCCCGGAGCAAGCCCCAGGTTCGGCAGAGGGCGCTTGACTGCGACTTGAGCGCCCTTCGCAAGGGCTTGATTGATAGCAACGTCTGGCCGCTCAATGAGCCCATCCGCCACGTCCTGCCACATCAAGGCGCGCGCAGCCGCAACGGTTGCTACTCGCGGTTCGCCAGACTTTCCCATCCGGATGTTGCTCATGTACGCTCCACTGTTCCGATTTTGTGGTCCATTTCGTTTAGCTCTTTTGTCATCAAGCCTCTGGCGGCTTGGAGCGGGTCAGCAGCGTTCAGCACAGCAGCAGCGTCAGCAGGTGTGCACCTATGGCAAAACAGTTTTATATGCTCCGGGGGGCTGTTTCGCAGCGCTTCGAGAAGCTCGACGGCAGACTCTGGCCAAGCGCCGGGCGCATCAGTTCGCAGCGGCTCAAAATCGTCATTGTTTGCTACTGTCATTTGCACATCTCCCTGAGTTTTTGTTTGAATTCATCTTGCACGGAATGGTCGCTTAGACCTTCGTACATATGCGTTTGGATGTACCGCGCCGCGTGCTCCGCGGGCCATCCCTCGACGTTGTCGTCGAGAGCCAACCAGGCGCGTGGTTTGCGCCGCACGACGTCTTGCGAGACCTGCATGCCCCTGGGCACCACTGCAAACTCGTCCTGGTTCATCCTCGAATGAAATGTGGCACCGACAACTCGAGAACGCAACGCAGGCCGTAGGTTTTTAGCGCTCTTTGTGCAGCCATACCGTCTTACCCAGGACGTCGATAAGACAATTTGAACTTGCGGATACGGCTCCAACATTTTCTCAAGCAGCTCGGCATGTTGAAACAGCACGTAGCCCTCGGGCGCAGATAGGTACGCCCCGACGCGAGGATGCCAAAGAACATTCTCGTGGTGCAGCACACCGTCGAAATCGAGGTACAGCACGAGTTCGCCGGCGCCCCTCATTTCTGCTCCATCGACGACTTGATTTCATCAGTAACGTCCACCACGTCCATTGCAGAATTTATTTCAAGCCAGCGGTGCCAAACGTACTCGCCATCGGCGTTAAAATCGGTCCGACCCCGCAACTCATAGACGCGACCCGATACGGTCACTCCTCGGCCAGTGGCAACATCGAAAGTGACAATTGCGCTGCTTGCCCGGCCTTCACGGTCCGTTACGTTGTAGCCCGCAAAATGCCGCGTACGCATCGGCCGTCCCGGGCGCTGCACCTCAAAGACGTGCCAATCAGTCAGTATCAGTTGAGCGCGCTGGGTGACAGGAGAACACGCCCAAATCCCTCCTGAAACCGCGAGAAGTTTGAGCTCTGGATTTGCCGCCTGCAGCATCTCGAGCTTGTTTTCAAGTTCATTTTTCATGCCCAACTGTAGACCCGGGCTGTGTTCTTGAACAGAGGTTCTGGTAGTGTCGGTGGGCGAAGCGTTGGCAATTGCGGAGGCCTGCTCGGGACCGTAGGGGCGGCGAGACAAGGAATTGTGGTCGCGAGTTGGCGTCGCGTCAACTCAAAAAGTAATACGGCTGCAAAGAACTTTTTGCCTGTTCTGGACGGGTGCAATTTGGATGCAGTTCCAATCGCGCCATCGATATCCGCTCCTTCCAAACTCTATCGCGCTTGGAAGGAATACCCCGCTCGAAACTTGATGAGCCGGACTGAGCCCCAGGGGGCCGAGGGTGGGACTTGTGGGCTTCAGGTCAAAGCAAGATACTGCCGGCTAAGCAGCAATTTCGTTGCCCAAATTCTCAGGAGGTCAACCATGCACTCAGCCAGCAACGCACCACCCAATGCACCGAGAAAAACCCCTAATTCTTCAGGCAAAGGCCGTGGTAATAACCCGCCAAAAGGGAAGTGACATGTAGGGGTGAGAAGTTACGGCGGCCTACGCCGAAGGAGCCCTATGCATGGCCCTGGCGCCGGGCCAGGCCCAGCAGACCAAGCAGGCCAAAGCCCAGCAGCCAGTCAATAGCCGGCTCTGGCACGGTCTCGAGTAGTGTTTTTCACTAAGAAGTTAGTTCCGGATGTCGCTGGGGCGCTAAAAAGGAAGCTTATTTGACGCCCTAGCCGTTGGCTTAAAGTGTTGCAGCCCTTCTTCAAGACCGCAGCAGCGCAAGCTTCTGCGGTCTTTCCCTTGCCGGAGAAATATCCGGTAGCGGCGACCACGACGAACCCGACAACGTGCCGGCGCAGGAATGGGCAGAACGCGAGCGCCTGTGGAACATCGTCTTCGACGAGACCGCGGGGACGCCTGCCGAATGCGGCTACAGTTCCAAGCTGCTGCCGCTGGATGGCCACTTCCTGTTTGCCACGAACGCCGAGGTCGAGCAGCACTTGCCCAGCCTGGAGGCTCGCGTCTAGGCTGATTTGCCGGGCCACCCGGAGCACATGCACATGCAAGCCGACCGCCTGGGAGGGGCTGCGCGAGAGGCTGAACGCGACTGGCCTCACAGCTCAGCTGCTCCGCGCGGGCAGTGCACCGTCCACTTCGGACTGATACGAACAGGCCAGTCTCTCTGATTGCTTGCAAGGCCAACTTTCGGGGCCTGCCCCTCGCGTAACGCGTTGCGGAGCGGAACTTAAGTGGCATACCTCCCCCCGAAGGTCAACGACTTACGGGGGCTTCCAGGGGGTCAACAGCGGGAGGAACGCCACGCCTTTTTAGTCGGTTTTCCTGTGCGTCTGTGCAGAGCCGCGAAGAAAAGGGCCACATTCATGCGAATGTGGCCCTCAAATTAGAATGACTGCGTGGTCTAGGTGTTGCCTGTCCACTTTCGGAAAAGTGAAACAAGCCACCCCTCATTTTCGACACCGGACTTAACAATATCGTCAGCGTGAGTAGGTGCCAAAGCTTTCGTGGTTATTTGTACGCCGTATTGCCTGAGCATCGGAACCAAAATATCGGAGCAATAGGTGAGCTCCTGGCTTTCCCTTTCGTCAAGAATAACTTCCCAAACGGAACCATTGTCACGGAGCTTGAGTCGACTTGGGTTTGGGAAGAGCACTCTTTCGAAAACCTCGTAGCCGACCATCTTTTGATATAGGGCGTAGAGCGCGGCCCTGTTTTTCCCTTCGTTTGCAACTACCAACCCGAACGGAATTAACTCCGCACAGGTGGGATGTGCCCCGATGAAGCCCCAGGCAGGAACAGACGTGTTCCAGACCCCACTGTCAATGAAAGCCGACACCTGTGCGCCAGTAGCGGCCAGACATCGGTCGATTTGCGCAGGCGACTTGTCTCCAGGCCATTCTCGCCATGAGTTCCCAATGACTTTAGATGCATCAAAGAAACTCAAAGAAACACCTTCGCAACACTCGCGCTCTTGCCTATTCCAAAAAGGTATGACCGCCTTCACGAAGGTGAAGGGGTCTATGGAGTTCCAAGCTGGGTTCCAGTCGTTTGGCCAGCTTTTTGCAAATTCATCAGGGCAGGGGCCCTTTCCCGCGAGGTAAGCATCCAACGCGTATTTCCTCTTAACCAGATTTCGGACGTGGTCCGTGAAATTTTCATTACGCATGTGTTCTCCAAGATGTTAAGTGTTGTCCTCTCAGGTGTAGATAGGCTTGGGCTCAAACACCAACTCCACTTGGTCACCGTTCTGAAACGTGGCTTTTCGCGTGCAGCCTGCATACTTCACACCGTCGAGCTCAAACGAATAAAGGTTCACGTCCTCAGCAGCATCCGCATTCATGGACGTGCCCACTGCTGCTCCACC
>JGI24143J45723_1000502_pt1 | contig 20034 bp, 14 predicted proteins | sample BarGraIncu00432A_FD_45723 | JGI IMG/M metagenome (IMG submission 45723) | reverse complement strand
TGAACGCGCAGTCTCAACTGGCCCGGTTACGGAGTGCGATGTAACAAACGGATATAACTGGGAATAGCTGGCTAGGTGGCTCTAACCGACTACCCCCCTAAGGTTATTCCCGCCGCACGCAGCAGCATCGCGTTCAAATCACCTTTAGTGCCGGACCTGAAGGCGAAGAACCAGGCAATCGGCTTTAAAAGCATAACAAAAAAAATCATGTAACTACCCCTTTTAAATTTATTTCTGCCGATTGGAATGCCATCGGACCATGCAGAACAAACCTTCCGACTGTGACATTCCAAAAGGACTATCATACGTCAAAACTGTTCGTTTACTAAGATTTATATTTACCAAGCAAACACCATCAAACAAATGCTCCATCGGCTGCCAGAAATGTTAAGCCAGGGGGGAGGAGATTGGGGCAGGTGGCGGGTGGGGTCGAGAGGCATTACGGTGAAAACAGAAAATTCAGCCAGTATGAAAGCAGAGGTAGTTTATTCAGGATGAGAACGGCAAAAATCTCGCAGGCACAATAATCCGAAGCAGGCATCCGGAAGTACGTTAAAAACGCGCACAGTAGTCGGTTCGAACCCTACAGCCAATGCGCTCGCGTAGCCCGGCATCAGGGGGAGTTCGAGAAGAATCCAGTTACCTGCATCCTTCGATACCGCTGCCGCACAGCAATGATACGCAGACTTCCCGGGGAGAACGGATATTTCAAAGCTGTCCATCTCCCGGGTAACGCCGGTTCCTACCCCCTTAAGATACGCCTCCTTCATGGTCCAGAAGCGGTAAAACGCCGGAATCCGCAACCGTTCTGGCAGTGAAGCAAGTGTGTCAAGCTCCCTATCGGTCAGAACCTGGCGAGCGGCCTCTGCTATCGGGAAGCTCCAATCGAGATATTCGATATCGATGCCTATTTCCCGGCCGGATGCGATTCCGATGATGGCGAATCTGCCGGAATGTGACAGGTTGAAGCCGATGGGGTTCTTCCCGGGGAGCGGAAGCAGATACGGTTTGCCTTCTGCGGTCATGGCGAAGGTGATGGCTTCCGGATGGACATCAAGGTATCCGCCCAGCAACATCCGCAGAGTTACGTGAGAAATGACATATCCGGACCTGTCCCGCTTGTGGTAGAAGCGCAGGGCCTGACCCCGTTCTTGTTCTGACAACAAACCCAACAGGGAGGTTGTTGCATCAATAGCATCGTCCAGGTTGATTTTCCAGACGTGAACCTCGCGGCTGTCGTGCAGCAACTTCCGGGTCGAATCTGTCCATGCCGACTCGACAACCACTCTCATCGGTCTGATATTCGGGACAAATGGGCGGCAATTATCGCCCCAATAGCCTTTGCCAAGGGGGGAGCAACGACAATTTGAGCATGATCCCCGGGGATGGGGTGAATTTCCAATTCGCCGATAAAGCGCTTCCACCCCTCGACGGCCTTTTCCTCCGGCGGATGTTCGGCTTCAAAATAGACAATGCGGCCCGGGAAATGCTTGGGGGTGTAGTCCAATTCCCATTCTTTCACCTTGGCGGAAAACCTCAGCACCTTCAATTCTGCATCATCAAGGGTTTCTGGGCGCGGTGGAGAGAATCCTGTAGCCACGCAAATCTCCTGCCATAACCGGGCGACTCTATGCCCTTTGTCCCGGTAGAGGCGACGCGCCCGGGTTAGCAGAATCCGGGCAGGGGTCGGCTTCACGGGATCATTGCTGTCAAGCATGGCCAGAAAATCTACCGGGTGTCCTTGTTCACGCAGTTGCCGTGCCGCTTCAAAGGCGATGACACCTCCGGCTGAATACCCAACCAGACAAAACGGCCCCTTAGGTGTCGTGTTGAGCATAATCCGGGCGAAATCCGCCGCAGCTTCCGCCAGGGGCGCCAGCAGGATTTGCTCGTTTCCCTCTATCCCAAAAACCGGCTGGGCGCTGTCCAGATCTTTGGTAATTTCACGAAAGCAGAGCGCACTATGGTTGACAGGACAGATACAGAAAAGAGGCGGAAGGCTCCCTTCGGGTCTGATCGGGACCAGTCTGACCCGGGAATCTGCTTTCACTCCGCGTATGATGACCTCGGAGAGTTCTGCAATGGTGGGAGCATGGAACAATACCGAAGGTGAAATCCGTGCACCGAAGTGTGCTTCGATCAGGCCGAAGAGTCGAATCGCCAAGATGGAGTGCCCGCCCAGGTCGAAGAAATTATCCTGTATCCCTACCGGGTGCACATCCAGCAATTCCTCCCAAAGTTGCACCAGCCTTTGCTGGGTGTCCGTTTGTGGGCCCTGTAAGGCAGCCGATTCGGCGGCTAGGTGCTGCCCTGGTTCGGGAAGAGACTTGCGGTCAATCTTGCCGTTGGAGTTCAGCGGCAGCGCTTCCAGGTACTCGAAGGCGGAAGGTACCATGTATTCGGGCACTTTCTCCTTGAGAAAAGCTCGCAATGCTCCTCTGGACAACTCGGCCCCCTGCTTCAGTACCAGATAGGCGACTAGGGCGTTGTTTCCGGAAGCGTCCAGGCGGGGAACGACGACCACGTCCTTAAGTTCCGGGAGCCTGCCGAGGACGGCCTCTATCTCTGCCGGTTCCACACGGTTACCTCTAATTTTCAGCTGGTTGTCAATGCGTCCGAGATACACGATATTGCCGTCTGGAAGGTAGCGCACCAGGTCTCCGGTTTTATAGAGACGCCCGCCCGGAAGGTCGGAGAAGTTGTCGGGGATAAAGTTGGCAGCAGTCAGCTCCGGTTGGTTCAGGTAACCCCGGGCAAGCCCCACGCCACCCAGGTGCAACTCGCCGGGGACCCCGATGGGGACCGGTTGAAGGCGGCTGTCGAGAACATAGAGTTGGATATTGGCAATGGGGCGTCCGATAGGGACCGTATCGATGGGCAGTTCCGGTGCACAGTCCCAGGCGGTCACATGCACCGAGGCTTCGGTGGGGCCATAGAGGTTATGAAGCTCGGCCGACATGCACGCTTGAAATCGGCGCTTGAGGTTATAGGGAAGCGCTTCGCCGCTGCAGACTACCCGGCGCAGCGAGGGAGCGTTGGCGCCCTCCTCCTCCAGGAAAAGTTGCAGCATGGAGGGGACGAAGTGCACCGAGGTAATCTGCTGTTCACGGATGATCTCAACCAGATAGCGACTGTCGCGATGCCCGCCAGGTCGGGCCATGACCAAAGTGCCCCCCGCGATCAAAGGATTAAAGAACTCCCAAAGCGAAACGTCGAAACTGAAGGGAGTTTTTTGCAAGATACGCTCTGAGGCGTCAAACCCATAGGCGTCCTGCATCCAGAGCAGACAATTACAGATGCCGGCATGCGAAGTTTCTACCCCTTTTGGCCTGCCGGTGGATCCGGAGGTGAAAAGGACATAGGCAAGGTTTTCAGCAGAGGCCCCACTGGCCGGGTTCTCCTTGGCCTCGCGCGAGACGGCCTCCAACTCGCCATCCAGAGCGATAGCCCCTGCGGCACTGGGCGGTGCCGTCGCGAGCAGCTGGTTCTGGGTCAGGATGACGGACGTCCTGCTTTGTTCCACCATGTAGCTCAGGCGCTCGCTGGGATAGGCAGGATCGAGCGGTACGTACGCCCCTCCCGCCTTGAGGATTCCCAGAAGTGCCACGACCATCTCTACCGAGCGCTCCATGTAGACACCCACCAGTGAATCCGGGCCAACACCGAGCTTTCGTAGGTAATTGGCCAGCTGGTTCGCCCTGATGTTCAGCCCGCTAAAACTTAGCTGCTGGTCTTCGAAGATCAGGGCCACGGCGTCCGGGGTCCGCTCCACCTGAGCTTCGAAAAGCTCGTGGAGACAGGTTCGGGGGAAGTCTTTGGCCGTTTCGTTCCACTCGACCAGCAACTGGTGACGTTCGGAAGCGCTGAGTAGCGGCAACTCGGAAAGGCACTGATCCGCGTCGGAGACGATCGCCTCCAGCAAGATCCGGAAATGGCCGGCCAGCCTCTCCACCGTGGCTGCATCGAACAGGTCGGTATTAAATTCCCATCCCCCCTTCAGTTCTCCCCTGTCCTCGGTTAAAGACAGGGTCAGGTCGAACTTGGCACTGTCGGTATCTAGCACAAAAGGCTCAACTTTTAAGCCGGGATACCCGGGCGCCTGACAGGGAGCATCCTGCAGCACCAACATCACCTGGAAAAGCGGGGTGTGACTCGGGTTTTGCTGAGGAGCCAGTTCCTCCACCAGATTCTCAAAAGGAAGATCCTGATGGGCATAGGCTCCCGACACGACTTCCCGCACCCGCCCTAAAAGCTCCCGGAAGGTCGGGTTGCCTGCCAGATCGGTGCGCATGACCAGGGTGTTGACAAACGATCCGATCAGCCCCTCAAGCTCCACCCGGCTTCGATTGGCCACCGGCACACCGACCGCAATGTCATCCACTGCGCAGTAACGGTGCAAAAGGAGCTGATATGCCGACAGAAGTGTCATAAACAGGGTGGTTCCTTCTCGACGGCTCAGCATCCGCAACGCCTCGCTCAGGGCTTGGGGAAGCACGAACTCTATCCTGGCGCCATGGGTAGTCTGGACTGCCGGCCTGGTCCGGTCAGTAGGAAGCGCCAGCAAAGTTACCGCGTTAAGCTGTTTGCTCCAGTAGCCCAGCTGGCTCTCCAGCTCGGCACCCTGCAACCAGCGGCGCTGCCAGGCGGCAAAATCTCCATACTGAAGGGGCAACTCGGGCAGAGGCGATGGCTTCCCCTCAGAGAAGGCACCATAAAGAGCCGCCAATTCCCTCCAGAAGAGACCCATTGATCGGTCGTCAGACACAATGGGATGCATCACCACCAGCAGCACGTGCTCTTCCGTTTTAAGCCGGAATAGAGTCGCACGCAGCAGGGGCCCCTGCGCCAAATCAAAAGGCCGGCGGACCTCCTCGCGTACCAGCCGCCGCACCTCCGCAGCAGCCTCTCCCTTCGGCAACTCCACCAGCGCGAACTCCAGATGAAGGGCTGAGGCTATCCGTGGGGTCGGCTCCCCAGCAACCTCGACAAAGGTGGTACGCAAAGCTTCATGACGGCGTACGGTCTCATTGAGACTTCGGTCAAGAATCAATATATCGAGGGGGCCGGTTACCAACAACGACAACTGAACATGGTTACAAGCACTCTCATGTCCCACGCGGTCCAGCAACCAGATGCGTTGCTGGACAAAGGAAAGTGACAATTCTCCGGACCGAGGTAGCATGACAGGTGTCTTCATATATACCCTCTCCCTTATTACCTTTGGACAAGCTTTAAGCCTGTTCTGACGGTTCTCTATGACAATATGCTTTTTTAAACGACGCGACGCTAATGCGACTACCGTTCGGCAGCGATCACGATCAGAATTCCGGGGACCCTGGCCAGGTAGTCGCCACCTCGGGACCTCACTCTGGCTGAATCGGTTTTCTCAACAGGTGATTTTAGGGCACTCTTCGACGCTCATCGGCTCTACATGGTGCGCCGATAAAGTTAGTGAAAGCTAATTTGCACTCAGTATACCCGAATGCATTGCCAAGTCCACCCCCTGCACAGAGCCGGCTAAATTTGTCGACTAGGATTTTGAGAGTTTCCTTGTCCGGATCTGACCAGTTGACACCCTTACGCCCATATCGTATATAAATACTAATAAACAAATTCTCCCGCGATTTTTATGTTAGACGTTGCTAGGGGCGCTGAGTCCCTAGCCCCGCCCTTCTCTCTGAGGGCGGTTGGAACTCTTAAAGTCGCAGAGGCGGATAAGACAACAACCTCTCCCGACAGATCCTTTGCAAAGAGGTGAATGTCCCAGATAGCGGCCTGATTAATCATGATCTGCAACTGCTACCATTCGGAAACTCCTAAAAGGAATCCCTACAAAAAACGCACAGCGCAGAGGCGCTCCTAGCGGGCGCCCGACACCCAAGTAACAACAGGCCAGCACTGCTAAAATAGCGCTACAGTTTAAGAGGTTAGCTGCATGAACATTCTCCTGCTCCGCCCGCACCCGGGAAACGACAGTTTCGGCCTCGGACCCTTTTTCCGCGTGGAACCGCTGGGACTGGAATACATCGGGGCCGCTTTGCTGCGCGACGGCCACCGGGTGAGCCTCGCCGACCTGCGCTTTAGCCCCGGGGTCGAGACCTGGGTGCGCCGTACCCGACCAAGACTGGTCGGGATCTCCTGCCTGCACGCGCTTGAGTATGACCAGGTCATAAACCTGGCCCGCGAGGTGCGTCGCGCCACCCCCGGGGCTTTCATCGTCGTGGGGGGGCACGCAGCGGCCGCCTTTCCAGCCCCCCTGGAAACCCCGGAGATTGATGCCATCTGTCTGGAGGATGGTGAGGAACTGCTACCCTTTTTGGTCACGGTTTTGGAAAAGGGGGGATCGGTGCATCGGGTGGCGGGCCTGCGCCTGCGGGTGCGAGAGGGGTGGATCTCTACGCCTGCGGGCGGCGAGCGCCCCGGGCTCGACGTGGTCCCCCTCCCCGCCCGTCAGCTGGTAGCGCGCTATCGGCACGGCTACCACTGCCTACTCTTTAAACCGGTCTGGCTGGTGGAAACCGCTCGCGGTTGCCCGCACCGCTGCTCCTTTTGCTCGGTCTGGCAGCTCTACGAGCGCTCCTGCCGCGAGCGCTCCCTGGAAGCGGTCGTGGAGGATTTCGCCGCTGCCGGTGACAGCATTTTCGTATCGGACGACCTGTTTTGGCATAACCCGGAACGCAGTCTGGCGCTGGCCCAGGCGCTGAAAGCGCGGGGGGTGCGCAAGCGCTGGGTACTGGTGCAGACCAGGACCGACCTCATCTGCAGAAGCGCCGACCTAATGGCGGCGTGGCGGCCACTCGCCAAGGATTTCGACATCTTTTTGGGGCTGGAGGGGGCGAGCGACCGGGCGCTAGACGGCATCACCAAGGACGCCGGGATCGGCGCCAGCATCGAGGCGGTGCGCATCGCGCGGGAGCTCGGCTACGGTATCAACGGAAATTTCGTCATCGGACATGAATGGAGGGAGGAAGACTTCCGGGAACTCTGGGATTTCGTGGAGCTCCATGGCTTGCAGCGGGCGGGGTTTACCATCCTCACCCCGCTGCCCGGCACCGATTTCTACTCTGAGATGGCGCCGCACATCCCGGCCCAGCCCTGGTCCAACTTCGACATGCATCACCTGCTCTGGGAGCCCGAACTGGGGGTGCAGCGCTTCTTCGAGTTGTATGCCGAAACCTGGCGCCGCTCCATCCTCAACACCTCCGGAGACAAGAGCCTCCTTGACTGGATGCGCCAGGTGCGCCCGGCTCAGATCCCCTATATCATGCGGGTTCTCTGGCGCACCCAACGCATGATGCAGCCCAAGGCATACCTTAAGGAGCATGGCAAGACGCATCCTACGCCTGCCCGCTCCCCCCTGCCGTCCCCCGAATAATGGGCGTTGTTAAGTTCGACGATGTTTTCCATTTAATGCAGCAAATACGTCCCTCCCTCTTGATGCCCAGCTCTTTACCGGCTGCCCGGATCACGTCCCTGGCACGCCGGATCTAGCGCAACGAGTCTGGCAGCCCCGACCAAAACTTTACCCAGACAATATTCCCCGATTTTCTCTGTCGTGGTTTGAAAAACGACGAAAGTCCGCGCCTGACTTCCAGCCTCCGTCCAGAAGCTGAAAAGCCCTCTCGCCAGCCGGAATGCCGACGGACAGCACCCTCCTAGCAGAGGTGCTTTTCTTCCGGTCAGACCACTACCTCGGCCTTGGGTGGAAATTACTTGACAATAGTACATGCGGCGAAAGATATTGAGGGACGGTTTACACTAGATCACCAAGCCGAAGTTCAGGTTTTAAACCCCTCAGGTAAAGGCGCGCCCCCACCTCTCCTCTTCCCTGAATGGTGAGGGACTTGTTCGCAGCTCTTATGAAGGTAAAAACAACAGCGTCTTGGTACATCCAGAGAAAAAAATCCTCTTGCAAAGAGTAGATGAATTCGTGCTAATATATAGCCGCTGACGCATATTGAAACAATTTGCCAGCTCAATAGTGGCACGGACCTAAAAGGTGGCAGCAATGTATAACGGAAGGGTGATTATCTGTGACGACGAGGTCGAGATACTGCGCTACCTTGGCAAGATACTGACTGCCAAGGGTCTCGACCTGGAGGTATTCAGCTCCGGCACGGCGCTGATGACCTGCCTCGAGAACCGCGGCATGGAGGAGTGTGACCTGCTCCTTCTGGACGTCAAAATGCCCGACATGGACGGCATCGAAATCTTGCAGCGCATCAAGAAAATGAAGCTCGAAATACCCGTGGTCATCATGACCGCCTATGCCTCCATCAACTCGGCCATCGAGGCGATGAAACTGGGTGCCTACGACTACGTGACCAAGCCTTTCCCGAAAGAGAAAATCTTCGGCATCCTGGACAAGGTTCTCGAGCGCAAGGGACTATTGCAGGAAAACTCGGCACTGAAGGACGAACTGGGCATCGCCTCCGCGTCGAGCCCGCTCATCTTCGCAAGCCAGAGCTTTCGCGAAGTCCATGATATGGCGCTGCTCGTGGCACAAAGCGACTCCAACGTGGTGGTACTGGGCGAATCGGGCACCGGCAAGGAGCTGATCGCGGGACTCATCCACGGCAACAGCCTGCGCTCCGGGGAGCGCTTTCTCACCATCAACTGCGCGGCCCTGTCGGACACCCTGCTGGAAAGCCAACTCTTCGGCCACGTGCGCGGCGCCTTCACCGGCGCGGTCAGCCATCAAAAAGGGCTTCTCGACGCGGCCCACAACGGCACCCTCTTTCTCGATGAGGTCGGTGACATGAGCCCCGCCATCCAGGCCAAGCTGTTGCGGGTGTTACAAGAGGGTGACTTCATCCCCGTCGGCGACACCAAGGCAAAGACCGTCAACATCCGTTTTCTCGCCGCCACCAACAAGGATCTTGAGGAAGAAGTGCGCCAAAAACGCTTCCGCGAGGATCTCTATTTTCGCCTCAACGTCATCTCCCTCTACCTCCCGCCGCTACGCGAGCGCACCGAGGATATTGAACTTTTGGCCCGGCACTTCCTGAAGAAATACGCAGGGCGCATGAAGCGCGACATCGGCGACTTCGCACCTGAGGCACTGCAGTCGCTGCGTTCCTATAGCTGGCCCGGGAACATCCGGGAGTTGGAGAATGCCATCGAGCGCGCGGTCATTCTCACCCGCGGCTCACTGATCCGGGCCGAGACCCTGCCGGTCTGGAGGAGCGCTCCGGCGGCCGAGCCGAAGCAGTCGGAGCGGATGGTGTCGCTGGAAACCATCGAACGCGAACACATTCTGTTCGTCCTGAAGGCCGCCGGCAACAACAAGAGCCGTGCCGCCCGCGTCCTCGATATCGCCCGCAGGACCCTGGACCGCAAGATCGAGGAGTTCGGGCTGGACGACGCGGGAGCATCCTGATGCCCCGGCGCTTCCCGATCCGGGCCAAACTCACCTTCGGGGCACTGGCTCCGCTTTTTGTCGCCTTCTTTCTCTGTTCGCTAACCGGCCTTTACCTCATCGACGAGAAGATCGCCAACCAGGCCCAGGAAAAGGTGCGTACCGACCTCAACTCGGCGCGCGAGGTGTACCTTAACGAACTGGGCCGCATAAGCGAACGGGTAGACCTCACCGCAACGAGCCCCTTCGCGGTCTCAGCCTTCAAAACCGGCGACCGGCAGGTCCTCGCGCAACTGCTCACCTCACTGCAGCAAAAAAAACGTCTCGATATCCTCACCGCCGTCGACGCCTATGGCCAGGTTATCTACCGCGCCCAGAACCCGCGTCTCTCAGGCGACCACCCGACCAACAGCTACTTCCTGAGCCGTGCCCTGAGCGGGTCGGCGATTACCGGCACCTCCATTTTGAGCGCCAGCCAACTCGCCGCGGAAAACCCCGAACTGGCACGCCGAGCGATCATCCCGGTGGTATCGACACCGCACTCCCGGCCGCGCGCTTCGACCGAGGAGCGCTCGGGGATGGTGATGGTCTCAGCCGCTCCGGTGCGCGATGCCGCCGGCAGGATCGTCGGCGCCCTTTACGGGGCGATCCTCCTGAACAACAACAACGTCCTGGTGGACAAAATCAAAGACATTGTCTACGAAAGGGTTAAGTTCAACGGTATCGACGTGGGGAGCGCGACGCTTTTTCTGGGCGACACCCGCATCGCCACCAACGTGCTGGCGTCGAGCGGCGCGCGGGCCATCGGCACCCGTGTCTCGGAGGAAGTCTTCAACAGGGTGCTCCTGGAGAAAAGGAAGTGGATAGCCCGGGCCTTCGTGGTAAACGACTGGTACTTTACCGCGTATGAGCCGATCCTGGATCTGCGCGGCGAGGCGATCGGCTCGCTCTACGTCGGAATGCTGGAAAAGCCTTACACCCAGATGCAAAAGAACATCAACTCGATGCTCTACGCCGTCTTGCTGGTAACGGCACTGATCGGCATCGCAGTATCCGGATTCATCGGGACGCTGCTAGCCCGCCCCATCAAGGAGCTGGAAAAACTGGCGCACCGGGTGGCGCTGGGAGAGCGCGATCTGCAGATGGAGGTGCGCTCGACCGACGAGGTGGGGGACCTGGCCAACGCCTTCCATCAGATGACCCGGGCGCTGAGTCGCCAGGAGGCAGAGATCGGCCTTTTGAACCGGGGCCTGGAGCTCAAGGTGCAGGAGCGCACGGCGGAATTGAGCGACAAAAACCGCCTCCTGCTGCAGACCCAGGCCGAATTGGCGCGGGCCGAGAAGCTGGCCGACCTCGGCATCGTCGCCGCGGGGGTCGCCCACGAGATCAACACGCCGCTTGCCATCATCCGGGGCAACACCGAAGTGCTCGAGATGTGTCTACCGCCGGAGCACGCCAACCGTGAGGAGGTGGAAATCATCAGCCAGCAGACCGAGAGGATGGCCAAAATCGTCGGAAACCTGCTGACGTTCGCGCGCCAGAAGTCGCTGGACCGCAGGCAGGTGATGATCCATGAGCTGCTGGACGACATCCTGAGCCAGATCGGGCACCAGGCGGCCATGAGCGAGGTCACGGTGGTGCGGAGCTACGCGCGCAACCTCGCCAGCTTCAGAGGAGACGCCGATCAGCTGAGGCAGGTCTTCAGCAACCTGATCCTGAACGCCACCCAGGCCATGCCCAAGGGCGGGACCTTGACGCTTGCGACCTGTTCGCTCGGTCCGGGGGGCGGTTGCGTCGTCGAGATCTCAGACACGGGGGGCGGTATCCTCCCCGAACACCTGGAAAAGATCTTCACGCCTTTTTTCACCACGAAGGACGACGGCAGCGGGCTCGGGCTCTCCGTTTCCTACGGCATCGTAAAAGACCATGGCGGCGACATTCAGGTGGAAAGCTCCGCCGCCGGGACTCGTTTTCGGATCGTCATCCCCGAGGAAAAAACCTTAGACTCCCCCTCTTGAATGTTGATACTATCTGACTGACCTTTGCGACTGCTCGACGCTCACATTAGAGCTAAAGTTTTAGGTCATTAAGACGATAACTTAACGGCAGCAGAGAGAGGGCAGCAGAGGCCTTCCCTGATTCAGACACCAGCAATTCTTGTTTTTTTAAAGAGTGTGCTGGATTGTTCCCCGTAGAGCGCTTCAAAAAACGCAGAGATATCTCAAGGAGCAATAATGCCGATAGAATGGACCAACAACTTGGCGACCGGTGTGACCGCGATCGATGACCAGCATAAAGAGATTTTCAAAAGGGTGAACTTGCTTTCTGAGGCCTGCAGCGCAGGGCGAGGGAGGGAGGAGGTGCTGAATTTACTTCTTTTCCTCGAGGATTACGTCAAGGAGCATTTCGCCGCAGAAGAAAAGCTGCAGGTGAGGTCCGGTTATCCGGGGTACGCCCAACACAAGTCACAGCACACCCGCTTCATCGCCGACATTGCCCGCCTGGCGACAGCGTTCAGGACGGAAGGGGCCACCCTGTCGCTGGTGATAATGACCAACAAGACCCTGACTGCCTGGCTAGTGCAGCACATCAGCAAGACTGACACGGAACTGGCAGCATACCTGAAGGAGCAAGAAAACGCCTGATCAGGCCCAAACTACCAAAACGTTGGCAACACAGGCCGCCTTGGCGGCCGTGCCCCAGAACAATGACTTGCCGGATTGATTGTTCGTTGCAGGTGGCACTAGCGCAGGGGCGAATGAATTATTCGCCCTGCGCCGTCTCAGAAGCTGTGATATCGGTTGTTGAACCAGAGTAGAACAACGGGACGGCTGCCAGCAGTTTTTTCAGCCAAAGGCGGTTTTCCCTGAGGAGACCCGCTAGGTATTTTAGTTCGTGGGAGGTTTCGGTCCAGACGTGGGTTCTGGCTTGCGAGCGTCCTTGCCGGCTTCCCGAGGCTTCTTGCTCCTCGACCGCGAGCGGGACCGTTCATTGCGCTCATTGGGAGCCGCAGCCTTAGTCGCCGCCTTGGGCTGATTTCTCTGCGTCTGATCCCTGGGAGCCTGCTCAACCCTATTGGGTGACTTGAGCCTGGCAATCAGGTCCCGTGCCCAATCCAGATCCCCCTCGCAGCATTCCTTTGCCACATACTGCAGGTCCTCCGGGGTGGTCTTGGTGCATTTAATCTTGAAGAGCTTCTCTATGAGTTCCTTACTCCAATAATACTCACGAATGAATTTCTTCCCGTCTATTTCATCATAGCTATAATCAGTGCAGGGGATGACACTCTTAAGCCACTGCGGTGACACTTTTAGTCGTGTCGAAGCCGTGGTCTGCTCGTGGCTCTCAGCTTCCATTTTTTTCCGCAAAATAGCCTTGTCCGGGACCTCAGAGTCGGCAGGAGCAGCGTTTTCGACCAAACGGGTTAAGTAACCGGCAAGATCCTCCAAAGCGTCCTCGGCCAGCGCGGCCAGAGCGAGTTCCGTGGTGTGGGACAGGTCAGGGTGCTGCACGCTGATGCCGATGGTGACGTCATCCTCACCCTCCTGACAACCGATGCTCACTTCAAGATCAATGGGTTGCTCTGAAAGTTGCTCGAGGGCATCGATTTCCAAAGTATCCAGCACCGCCTCCGTCAACCGGACTTTAAGTGGTCCGGATTCCGGTCTGAAGTAACCGTGCCCGTGCAACTGCCTAAAAAGATTGGAAATTATTCCTGGGAACTTTGATGTCATGGTGAAATCCTGTTGGTACCGTTTTCCTGGATTTTCGAGGACCTGAGGTTCGCATGCAATGCCAAAGGCAAGCAAGTCGTCCGTCAGACTATCTCTTGTTTAGGTCGAGGCCATAGGCGGTTCTAGCCGCATCTAACAAACCGCTACCCTAACACAAGGATGACAAATCGCATACTAAACATTTTCCAACCTACACCTAGCTGGAGGCGATGCAAAGCGTAAAGCCCGCATTGGCATCCTTCAAGGACACTAAATTCACGCCTGGAATGCTGATTCCAGAAGACACTATGCTTGCCTGAGGATCAACGTTAAAGCATAAAAAAAGGGAGCCGAAGGCTCCCATTCCATGTCGCGTCAATAAATTCATTCTAAATGTTTCATAAAAACAGCAGGCAAAACCAAGGTACTCCCATGACAAATCAACATTACATATCAACAAATCAGCATTACATATCATCCATTCTGCATTCACATAGCATATCAACATTTCAAACCGACAAGACATTCCAATCCATCAAGGCATTACAAATCAACAGGGCATTTCAATTCAACATAGCATTTCAGAACAGGGCATTTCAAACCAACAAAGCAATTGCAAAAACAACAAGGCAATTCAAAACAATAAGGCACTGCGAAAACGACAAGGCGATTCAAATCAAAGGGTATTTCAAACCAAAAGGGCAATTCAAATCAACGGTGCATTCGTCCCTGACTACCCCCCCCCTTCAAACATTCATGGCCTGATACAACTGAGCTGGCAGGAACGGCTTACTAATGACACTACTCACACTTGCTCCCAAGTCTAGGGAAGCCAAATCCTGGTTACGGATGCTGCCGCTGCAAAAAATTATGCGCGCGTCGCTGGTGTGGGCAAGTATTTCGCGCGCTGCTTGAACCCCATTTTTAAAGGGCATTTCTATGTCCATGATCGTTATGTCAGGGAGATGTTCACAGTATTGTTCCACTGCTTCCACTCCGTTGGCAGCCTCTGCCACTATTAAATAATTTTCTTTTTCGATTAGGCATCGAAGCATCAAACGCATATCAGCAACATCATCAACTATCAGGACTCTTCTTTTCACAATCAAAGCCCCCTTTCCTTTCAGACTGAGGTAAAAATAACCGGAGTGGTATCAGCTCCCATACGTCCATTCACTCTAAAGCCATTGCCTGAAACATGCCTAAAACTGGCCCCGCCAGGTTTTTTCAGCAGAACCAGATATTATCGAATACTTATTAAACTTAAGGGCTTATCGCCAAATCTCCAAGTAGTCGCGATCAGTAGGTTATAATGCAAAGAGAGGCTGATTCATTAGGCTGCTCCACTAACGCCAGGGCGGCATAGAGAGGAGAGCACGCTAAGTTAGAGATAGGGATCTCGTCATATGGCTTCCCCATCACCGCGCGCATGCAGTGTAATGGCAGGCTGTACGCGAAATGACGGCAACAGGCGCCAATAAGGGCTTGCCGACTTTCTACTAACGTTTGCCGACCTACGTAATTCGTTTTACCCTACCAGCCCACTTTATTTATCTCAAGATGTAGCATTTCAAACCGAAAAGAAGAATTATAATGAGGAGCAAAATGGGCACGGGTGGTTTCTCTCGTGCCGCGGCACTGAACGATTCATCGATAGGAACGCCATGGTTAAGAAGTCCTTTAATTGGAAGCTCTACTCGGACGCTGCCCTGATGGCGACTGGCGTAGCTTTGCTGATAGCGCTGGCGGTTGCCGGTGCACCGGCTCGAACCGGAACTGAACCCTCCAAACAGGGGTATCAGGCGCGCACTCTCTACGAGGAGTACCGGGATCATCGCGAGACCATAGGGATTGTTGCATTTGCCTTGCTGCTCCAATCGGCGGCGATCACCCTGCTTATGAGAAGCGCTAAAAGCCGACGACAGGCCGACCAACTGCTGCGTGAAAGCGAGGAGCGTTTCCGTATGCTGGCGGAAAACTCCCAGACAGGGATCTACATCGTGGATCAGTTGGAGACCATCAGGTACGTGAACCGCACCATCGTAGAGATATTCGGCTACAGTCAGGAAGAGATGATCGGCATGAGTTTTGGCTCCCTGATCTGCCAAGAGCACCTCCCCTGCGTCGAGGAAAACTTCAAAAACCGCATAGCAGGACTGCCAGCCTCCTCACATTACGAACTGCGCGGCAGGCACCGTGACGGCAGCCAGATCGATATTGAAATGTTCGAAGCCTTGAGCAGAACCGCCGGGATCCCAAGTATAATAGGTACGGTACTCGATATCTCCGCCCGCAAAAGAGTCGAGCGCCACATGCAGCAGCAGCAAGTCGACTTGGAAGAGATGAACCATACCCTCGAGCAGCGCATTGCCGAAGAGGTAGAGAGCAGCCGCGAGAAGGACCGCTTGATGATGCAACAATCGCGCTTCGCCGCCATGGGGGAGATGATCGGCAACATCGCGCACCAATGGCGTCAACCGCTCAACATGCTCGGGATTGTGATACAGCAAATGCAGATGGAGCAGGAAAAAGGGCAGCTTACACCCGAGGTCATGGAGGAGAGGGTCGCCAAGGGAATGGAACTGCTGCTCTACCTGTCACGAACCATCGATGACTTCAGAAACTTCTTCCGGCCCGGCATCGAGCCGCGCCCTTTCAGCCTGGCCAAGGCCGTCGACAAGACAGTTAATTTTTTCGAACCAAGCTGCTCAGGGCACGGAATCAAGGTAACCGTAGAGGGGAAATGCTCGCTGATGTATACTGGCCACGTGAACGAATTTTCCCAGGCGCTGCTGAACATCCTCAACAACGCTCGGGACGCCCTGCTGGAAAAGGAGTTCCGGGAACCTCGTATCGTGGTTTCCTTGCACGACAAAGGTGGCCGCGGCGTTGTCACGGTGCGGGACAATGCCGGCGGAATAGCGCCAGAGGTGATCGACAAGATTTTTGATCCCTATTTCACCACCAAGGAAGAGGGAAAAGGGACTGGGGTCGGCCTCTACATGGCAAAGACCATCATCGAACGCCACATGCAGGGAAGTATCTACGTGAAAAGCTTTCAGGATGGAGCAGAATTCACCATAATAATATAAATACGACAGGAACCCGATTCGTGGAACGATGATAGAGGAGATATGCATGAGGTGTCTGATAGTTGAAGACAATGAAATGGCTCGCGAGGGGCTCAAGTTTTTTCTGGCCGACCATGCCGAGATCGAGGTAGCAGTCAATGGCCGCGAGGCGGTCACTCAGTTTCAGCTGGCGCTCAGCCAGCAAAAACCGTTCGACCTGGTACTGCTCGACATCATCATGCCGGAAATGGACGGACAGCAGGCCCTGAAGCTGATTCGCTTCGCGGAACAGCACGACCTGGCGCCGGATCGCAAGAAAGCCGTCATCATCATGACTACCGCCCTCAACTCGCCGGAAAACATGGAAGAGGCGCTCTGGGAGGGAGATTGCACCGATTATCTGGTTAAGCCGATCGTTCGTGCAGACCTCGTGGCAATGCTGCGCAGGTATGGCCTTACCTGATTAATGCAATGGGCCATGTCGCTGGCATGCCAAAAGGGGCGGGTTAATGGATTTATCTCACGCATATCACACCGGTATCAAAAAATCCCTTGATGACGATCGCGCCATGATCGTTGCCGGGTTCCAGGACATCATCAAGCGCGGCGTCCGGACCAGCTTCAGGCTGTTAAACTACTACAAGGGTTTGCCGATCAGCTATCCGGCAACCATAGTTGAGTTGAATAATGGCATTCTTGAGCTGGATGTGCACCAGCAGCAGACGGTCGCCATCGAAAGGACCAAGCTGGCGTTCATCAAGTGCGATTACTTTGACAGCGCCATTCTTGCCGAGGTTCAAAGTGCCGATGTACGCAGGATGACGGCGTCCCTGAGAAATTTCAGGTTCGTCGAGATCATGGCCGAGCGGCGCGATGCGCTCAGGCTCGAACTGGATCCGCCGACAGAAGCTGAAATAAATCGTGACACGATCAAGCTTTCCGGCAAACTGTTCGATATCTCACTGGGCGGCTTCTCCATTCGCACCGCAGAGCGCTGCCCGGCGGGGAAAACAGAGGAGGTCCGGCTACGGATCATGGTTCCCAATCTGCTGCAAAACACCACGACCCGCATCGACACCATCGCCTGCCACCTCGACACCACCAACGAAGGAAACGATTACGTCTGTCGTTTTTCCTTTCAGGCGGACGCTCAGAGTGAAGCCACCATCTCGCGTTTCATCTTCCAGCGCCAGGTGGAAATTATCAGGGAGATCAAGGAAGCGTTGTAACTCAATCCCTGCAGCCGGCAAAGCAGTTCGCCGACCTGCTGCCCGCTAATTTCTTAAAAAGGTGCCGACCCGGCATTCGTTAACCCTCCTGTTCATTACCAGCAGAAGAGCCCTCCAAAGAGCGGCATTACTAGCGCAAACTGCATGCCTTTATAGCAAACCCCCAGTATTTACATCAGCTTCGCCCTTTCCACTCCCCGCAAACAATCCCTCTCTTGCTTTTGCATCGATTGCAATTAGAATACTCAAAGCTTAATGATATTTTTGAAAATTTGAATGGCACGCGCGACTGCGTCCACAGGCCTTCACGTCTCCGTTTCAGTCTTAGTCAGGGAGAAATCCAATGAATAAACCCGAGTTGAAGAGCTTCGCTAAGCCGGACGAGGTCAGAGAATTCCCGCTCGGAAGGCTAGAACTGGTTATCATCGGCGGCGCCAGCGTCGGGCGCGCAACGCTCAAACCGGGCTGGAGATGGTCGACTTCGGTGCGGCCCATTGCCAAAACCTTGAGTTGCGAAGCGCCCCATTTCCAATACCACATCTCGGGGACGCTCAGGGTTGCCATGGATGACGGCAAAGAATTTGACTGCAAGGCCGGCGACGTCTCACTGCTGCCGATGGGACATGACGCCTGGGTGGTGGGAAACGAGCCGGTGGTGCTGGTCGATTTCCAGGGAATGCTCGAATACGCCAAGATTTCCAGATAGATGGCCGGCATGTCGGGGGAAAAGCGCCGAACAAGGGTCGCGCCGGTTTCCCTACTGTTCGGGGCTTTGCTACTTGCGGTCCTGATTCCGGTCCCGGCGAGCCCGCACGACCTGCAGGACCAGGTTCTGGAGCAGGTTGGCGTGGACGAGCATTTGGGCGGGCGCATCCCCGAAGATCTTACCTTTCGCGATCAGGCCGGGAAAGCGGTCCGACTCCGCGAGTATTTCGCCGGGGGACCTGTCGTCCTAACCCTCAATTATTACGCCTGCCCTACCCTCTGCCCGCTGGTTTTTCGCAACTTGGCCGGAACGGCAGGCCGTCTGGGAGCCTTGACGCTCAGTAAGGACTTCAGGATAGTCACGGTCAGTATCAACCCCGATGAGTCGCCGCAACTCGCGCGGGAAAAATCCGCGACAACCTATGCCATGCTTAGTAGGACGGCGAATCCGGAAATTAGGTGGCCGTTTCTCATGGGGAGCCAGGCCTCGATCGAGCGCCTGGCCCAAAGCGTCGGGGTGCGTTACGCCAGGCTGGGGAAAAACGAATTCGCACATCCCAATGTGTTGGTCATCGCCACTCCCGATGGCCGGGTCTCCCGCTACCTGTACGGCCAGGAACAGAAGCCTCAGGACCTGAAGCTCGCCCTCATTGAGGCAGCAGAGGGCAGAATCGGCACCTCAGTTTTAATGAGCAGAGCGCTTCTTTATTGTTTTCACTATGACCCGGTCGGCAAGAAGTACGTCCTCTTCGCCTCGCGACTGATGACGGTCGCCATGCTGGGGGTGCTGCTGCTCACCTTCGGCTTGCTTGCTGCTCTGTGGAGAAAGGAAAAGAAAGCGCCGCCCGTTTAAAGACGGCTTCAGAAGGGGAGACGCATGCCGGACCTGAATACCCTGAACGGTAGCGAGGCCTCGTTGGCAAGCCATGATGTGGATGCCGTCTTCATCTTTATACTGGTCATCGCGGGGTTCTTCTTTATCCTCACCTAGGGGCTGCTGATCTATTTCGCGGTGCGCTACCGCCGGAAAAAAGGGGAAACGGCAAGCACAGTAAGCACACCCTACATTACCGGAAACCACGCACTGGAGATCATCTGGATTGTCATCCCTTCCCTGCTGCTGGTTGGCATCTTTGCCTACGGCCTGCAAGTTTTTCTCAAGATGCGGACGCCACTTCCGGGAGCCAGCGAGGTGCAGGTGACGGCATCCCAGTTTCAGTGGAGCTTTAAATATCCTGACGGCAGAACCTCGGCGAATGAACTGCGGCTTGCGCTCGGTAAACCGGTCAATCTGATCATGACCTCGCGTGACGTTATCCACGGCTTCTTCATCCCCGATTACCGGCAAAAGCGAGGTGCTGCCGGGAAGTTACACGTACCTGTGGCTTTTGCCCAAGAAGGTCGGCACCTTCGACATCTACTGTTCGCAGTACTGCGGCACCGGGCACTCATTAATGCGGGGAACGCTGGTCGTGATGCCGGAGGCAGAGTACCTTTCCTGGGAGCAGGGCGAGCAGAAAAAGCTGCTGGGAGGCACGCAGTCCCCGGCAGACCAAGGAAAGGCCGTCTTCGAGAGTGCTGGCTGCCTGGGGTGCCACAGCACGGACGGCAGCGCCAAGGTGGGCCCCACCCTCAAGGGAATCTTCGGGAGCAAGGTCGAACTCTCCGACGGCAAAACGGTCCAGGTGGACGAAGCATATCTCAAGGAGTCACTGGTCGAGCCCAACGCGAAGGTCGTGAAGGGTTTCCAGCCGATCATGCCGACCTTCAAGGCGACCCTGAAGGACGAGGAGATAGCGGCGCTGATCGACTACATGAAAACCTTGAAATAGTAACCTGAAGTACTTTCGTGGCATTTAAGCTTTGATGGTATCGCAAAAACGCCCTACGTCGCTTGCTGCGTAAAGTGATCATCCCAATAGTTTGTGGGGCAGAATCCCCCAAACCTTTGCCGGACA
>JGI24143J45723_1000501_pt1 | contig 20076 bp, 21 predicted proteins | sample BarGraIncu00432A_FD_45723 | JGI IMG/M metagenome (IMG submission 45723) | reverse complement strand
ATGGGAGCTAGCCAAGCACAATTCTTAAAAGCTGTTACAGAAGCTGAAAGTTATCCAGGCCCATCACTTATCATAGCTTATGCTCCATGTATAAGCCATGGATTAAAGAGTGGAATGTGTAATGTTCAAACAGAAATAAAAAATGCTGTAGAAGCAGGATATTGGCATTTATATAGATATAATCCTCTTCTTAAAGAAGAAGGGAAAAATCCATTTATCATGGATTCAAAGGAACCCACAAAAGATTTTAAGGAGTTCCTAAGAGGTGAAGTTCGTTATGCTTCATTAGAAAGAACTTTCCCAAAAGAAGCTAATGAGTTATTTGAAGTTGCAGAAAAGGATGCTAAAGATAAATACAAAAAATATAATAAAATGGCAACTAGTGGAATCTAAAAAATAGATTGAATTTAATGAAAAGAACCTATTAATGATTGGAGTTAGTGCTCTAATCATTAATATAAATCTTAAAATTATCTTATTTATATATGAAAGGCAAGAGGTGAAATTATGGGTTATAACATAGCTGTAATTCCAGGAGATGGTATTGGACCAGAAATTATGGTACAAACATTGAAAGTACTTGAGAAAATAGGAAAAGTATATGGTCATGACTTTAAATTTAAAGAATGCTGTGGTGGCGGTGTTGCCATAGATAAATATGGCGAACCACTACCTGAAGCAAGCTTTAATATTTGTAAAGATAGTGATGCTATATTATTAGGTAATATAGGTGGATATAAATGGAAAGACTTGGAGGTAGAAAAAAGACCTGAAAGAGTTTTATTTAGACTTCGGGGGGAACTTAATTTTTGCGTAAATATAAGACCTATATTTATTAAAGATAGTTTAAAAAATTTTTCTCCTTTAAAGGATGAAATAGTGGAAAAAGGTATTGATATAACAGTTATACGTGATATTACAGGAGGAGTTCTCTCATCAGAGAAACATACTGGCGAAGGTGAATTTGGTAGAGAAGCTTATGACATGGAGTACTATAATGAAAAAATTGTATCCGAGACAGCTAAATGGGCTTTTGAAACAGCGAGAAGGAGAAACAAAAAAGTTACGAGTTTGGATAAAGCTAATGCTTTGGTTAGTTCCGTATTATGGAGAACAGTAATGAAAGAAGTAGCTAAGGATTATCCTGATGTGGAACTTGAACATATGTATATAGATGGTTGTGCTATGGATGTTGTTAAAAATCCATCAAATTATGATGTAATAGTGGCACCAAATATATTTGGAGATGTAATTTCTGATGAAATAAGTGGAATTACAGGCACAGTAGAAATATTACCAGCAGCTACAATCGATATGAATGGTAAGGGAATGTTTGAACCAAACCAATTACACAATACGCATTATGAAATTATCGGTAAAAATATTGCTAATCCTATTGGGCTTATACTTTCAGCTGCATTGATGCTGAGATATTCATTTGGTCTTGAAACAGAAGCAAAAGCAATTGAAAAATCGGTAGCTACTGCTATAAGCAGCGGATATGCAACTAAAGATATTTATCATGAGGGCAAAAAGCTTGTAGGCACCTGTGAGATGGGTAGTATAATAGCAGATTTTATAGAGTTATAATTAATCAAGAGTAAAGGGGATAGTGGAATTTATGGAAATGACATTAGTAGAAAAAATATTTGCTAAAGTAGCAGGAAAAGAAAAAGTGTCATTAGGTGAAGTGGTAAAGATTAGGCCGAGCTATATCATGATTAACGATGGAGAAGGTCACAAGTGTGTAGATCTTATTAATAAGACAAAAGGAATTGTAAATAAAGATAACATTATTGTAATTCTGGATCATGATATTCCTGCAGGAAGTTTTGATAGTGCATCAAATCAAAAAAAATTAATTGATTTTTCTAAGGAATACGATTTGAAATTTATCCAATCAGCAGGAATTGGTTATCAAATTTTATTGGACAACTATGTAAAACCAGGGGATATTATTGTATCTTGTGGTACACATAATAGTATTTTTGGTGCAAAGGGCGCCTTAGGCTTACACTTAACAGTTGAAAATATGGCAACTCTTTTTATGGAGGGAAGTATTGACATGAATGTACCCGAAACTGTAAACGTTGTTTTAAAAGGATCACTAGAAACTGGAGTATACTCAAGTGATTTTATTTCAAAGATGATAAGTGAAGTTGGTATAAACGGTTTCGATGGTAAAGTAATTGAGTTTACAGGGGATGCAATAAGATACTTATCTTTGAATGATAAAATTGTTTTATGCAGCATGATAACACAAACAGGAGCAGTATCTGGATTCGTTAATGAAATAGCAAAGGGTAACTATGCTAAGACTTGTGAATATGATCTAGCAAAGGTCACTTCTACTGTTACTATGCCAGGTGATTTATATACTACAAAACCTGCTGTAGAATTAAATGGTTTAACTATCCAGGCTGGATTTATTGGGGGATGCAATGGTGGACGTATTGAAGATTTAAGAATTGCAGCGGACATCCTAAAAGGAAAAAGGGTTAAGCTAGGTGTGCGTTTGATGATCGGAGCAGTAAGTAACGCTGTTTACCTACAGGCAATGAAGGAAGGGCTAATTGAAACATTCCTTGCATTTGGAGCTCAGGTAACAAATCCAGGATGTGCTTCTTGTAAATCAACATCTATTGGAGTAGTAGGAGATGATGAGATTTTACTTACTACAGGTTCTCATAATTATCCAGGCTGTGTTGGAACAAAGGATTCTAAAGTTTATATAGCTTCGGCAGCAGTAACAGCAAATGCTGCTATTACAGGATATGTTTACAAATAATAAGTTCTATTAAAGGAGTGGTATGAGGATGGAAAAAAAGTTTAGTGGGAAAGTGTGGAAATTACCAGACGATGTAGATACAGATACAATAATAGCTGGAAGGCATGGAGTATTACCTACACCAAAAGATATGAGCGTGCACTGTTTAGAGACACTGAGACCAGAACTTGCGTCAACTGCAAAACCAGGAGATATTTTGGTTGCTGGTAAAAATTTTGGATGCGGATCTTCTAGGGAACAAGCACCAGCTTGTATTGTAGCACTAGGGATTAAATGTATTATTGCAAAATCTTTTGCACGTATTTTTTATAGAAATGGAATAAACAATGGCATGTTTTTAATTGAAAGCAATGATCTTCCAGATAATTGTGAAGAAGGAGATATTGTTACTGTTGAAGTAAACAAAAAAGTCACTGTTAATGGTAAGGAATTTGATATTCCTAATATACCAGACAACCTATTTGAAATTATTAAAGATGGCGGTCTTGTAAATAGATATAGAAAGCTAAATGAGGCCAATAAATAAGGAGGGGATCATAATGGGATACACTTTAGCAGAAAAAATTCTAATGAAGAATACTGGGTTAAAAGAAATTAAACCGGGACAGCTTATTATAACTAAGCCGAATATGTATATGATTCATGATATTTATACACCATTCGTAATACAAAAATTTGAGGAAATGAAATTTAAGAAGGTGGCAAATCCAGACAAAGCTATTGTTATTCTTGATCATTTAATGCCTACAAATGCAGCGAAAAACGATCCAAGACATTACAGAGCAGGAATTGAGTTATCACAGAGATTTGGAATTAAAAAACTTCATATTGGAGAAGGAATCTCCCATACACTTATGCATGAACTTGGATATGCAAAACCTGGTACAGTAGTAGTAGCTACAGATAGTCACACTCCAACTTATGGTGGAGGAGGTTGTTTCTGTACAGGTATAGGATTTACTGAAATGGCCGCTGTTTTAGGTAGTGGTGAACTTTGGATGAAGGTTCCTGAAGCTATAAAAGTGGTCGTTGAAGGAAAACTACCTAAAGGCGTTTATGCAAAGGATATTATCTTAAAAATAATAGGGGACATCAAAGCTGATGGTGGAACTTATAAATCAATGGAATTCACAGGAAGTACAATAAGAGATTTAGATATGTCTTCACGTTTTACAATTGCAAATATGTCATTAGAAGCAGGGGTAAAAACAGGTCTTTTTGAAGCAGATAAAAAAACCGCAGAATACTTCGGCATGGACTATGATGAAATTTCATGGATTAAAATAGACGAAGATGCAAACTATGTTCAAGTACTTCATTATAAGGCAGAAGATATTGAGCCACAGCTTGCTTGTCCACAAGGAGTAGATAATGTTAAACCAATTTCAGAGGTTATGGGTACAAAACTTAATGAAGTGTATATTGGTTCTTGTACAAATGGAAGTATTGAAGATATGGCTATTGCCGCTAATATTTTAAAGGGCAAGAAAATTGAAAAATACATGAAGCTTGTTATAATTCCTGCATCACTTAAAGTATATAAAGAAGCAATGGCGCTTGGGTATATCGAAACATTTATTGAGGCCGGGGGAATGGTTTCTCACCCATGTTGTGGATTATGTTGCGGACAACCTTATGGTTTGATGAGCGATGGAGAAGTGGTTTTAGGTACCAATAACAGAAACTTTATTGGGAGAATGGGAACAAAAAAATCATTAATATTTCTTTCATCGCCTGCAGTAGCAGCAGCTTCAGCTTTAACAGGTGTAGTATCAGACCCTAGAGAAATATTATAAAAATATAAGAAGGAAGGTAGAAAAATGATTACATCATTCAAACAATTAAAAGCAATGTTGTTCGAACATTTGGAAATAAGCCGTATAGGAGTAGTTGCAGCTCAAGATGAGCATACATTAGATGCAGTGGTCATGGCCGCTAAGGATGGATTAGTTTGGCCAGTATTATTAGGGGATGCATCATTAATTAAGCAACTATTAGCCAAGTTTGAATGTTCAGAAGACATAGTTGAAATAATAGATATTCCATCTCCGGAAGAGTGTGCACTAAAGGCTGCTGAAATGGTACGCAGTGGTAAACTTGATTGTATTATGAAAGGTAAAATACAGACCGGTGCTATTATGAAAATACTTGTTAATAAAGAGCATGGTATCAGAAAGAGCGATACTATGTCACTACTAGCTTTTATTGAATCACCTTACTATAAAAAGATTTTGGGAATAACAGATGTAGGACTGCTTACTTATCCAAATTTAGAACAAAAAAAAGGCATGATAGAGAATGCTAAGGAGGCGTTTACTGCCTTAGGTGTACAAAATCCTAAGATTGCAGTTTTAGCTGCTGTAGAGACGGTGAATCCAAAAATGCTGGAAACTATTGATGCTGATGAACTTAAAAGGATGAATAGGGAGGGGATTATAACAGATTGTATTGTTGAGGGTCCAATATCATATGATCTAGCAGTTGATAAATCTGCGGCGCAGGTAAAAGGGTATGAGAGTCCAGTTAGTGGAGACGTTGACCTCTTGGTGGTACCTAATATTGTAGCAGGAAATCTTCTTGTTAAAGGATTAATTTGTACTGGTGGTGCTAAAACTGCTGGTATTGTAATGGGAGCTATGGTTCCACTAGTTATTACATCACGTTCTGCCACAGTAGAAGACAAGTATATGTCTATAGTTCTTTCAGCTCTAGTGGGTAGTAAAAAAGGAGACATAAAATAATGGTAAAAAAATATAGAATACTAGCTATAAATCCTGGATCTACATCTACTAAAATTGCTATATTTGAAAATGAGGATAAAATCTTCTCTATTAATATTACTCATGATTCTGCTAACCTAGCAAACTTTAAAGGTATTATCGATCAATTAGACTATCGTAAAGAAATGATAGTTGATGTGCTTAAGAAAAATAATGTAGCACTTAAAAGTATAGATGCTTTTGTTGGACGAGGAGGTTCGCTTTATAATGTACCTAGTGGGACATATGAAATTAATGAAAGGTTATTAGAAGATTCTCGCATAGGTGTTGATGGACAACATGCTGCATCGTTAGGTGCATTGCTAGCAAATGATTTATCTACAACAAATAATAAACCTTCATTTATAGCAAATCCACCTTGCACAGATGAAATGCAGACTGTTGCAAGAGTATCAGGNTTGAAAAATGTAAAAAGATGTAGCCGNTTTCATGCTCTTAATCAAAAGGAAGTTGGAAGACGTTATGCAGTAGAACTTGGAAAAAGATATGAAGATCTTAACTTAGTTATTATTCACATGGGTGGAGGAATATCTGTAACGGCTCATAGAAAAGGTTTAGCTATAGACACATGTGATTGTTTATGTGGAGATGGACCATTTTCTCCTAATAGATGTGGAGGAATTCCAGTTGAAGATATCGTGAAAATGTGTTATTCAGGTGATTATAATAGAAAGGAGATGTTAAGTAAGATAAATGGTAAAGGGGGAATGATGGATCATCTTGGAACAGATAATCTTATTGAAGTTAATGAAAGGATAAAAAATGGTGATGATTACGCTAAAATAGTATATGAAGGATTAATATATCAAATCGGAAAAACTATAGGAAGTTATGCTACTGTTTTAAATGGTGATGTTGATGCTATTATATTAACAGGTGGTATAGCTAGAGATGAAAATCTAGTGAAAAAAATAACTGATATGGTTAAATATATTGCGCAAGTTAAAGTGTACCCAGGTGAGTTTGAAATGGAAGCATTAGCAAGTTGTACTTTAAGAGTATTGCAAGGAGTAGAAAATGCAAAAGAGTATACAGGCAAAGCAGTTTCAGATGCTTTGATTTAATTATAAAAATGAATACGTTTAGAGTATTATGAAATGCGTTAAAAAATTAAAAGAGGGGTGTAATTAAATGAGTTATGCATTAATATCTATTATTGGACTAATTCTAGCTATTGTAATCGGAGTAAAAAGGAAAGTTAATGTAGGAGTTATTTCTTTGTTTTTCGCATTTGTTCTAAGTTTTTTCGTTTTTAATATGAAGATTAAGACAGTTTATGCGAAAGGTTGGCCTGTTGGAATTTTCTTTATAATGATGGCAGCCATGTTCCTGTTTTCATTTGCGAATGTAAACGGTACGACTAAGCTTCTTGCTGAAAAATTAGCATATGCAATTAAAGGGAATGTAAAGATTCTTCCACTTGTATTTTTCTTAGCTACTGTATTTATGACAGCTTGTGGAGCAGATCCTTCAATTGCAGCATTTATGCTACCAGTAGCATTATATATTGGTGAGGAAGCTGGAATGAACCCATTAATTCTATGTGTTTCAATAATTGCAGGTGCAGATGTAGGAGGTTGTTCACCAATTGCTGTTATTGGTATAGTTACTTCAGGATTAGCTGCCAAAGGTGGAGTTACCAATTATTGGCCTATATGGGCGGCGACTGCTACAACAATGATTTTATTATGCATAATAGTATATATTGTATTTGGGGGTTATAAAGTTAAAACAGTGGTTCTTGCAGAAACCGCAAAACCTCAAAAATTTAATGTGAAACAATTACAGACTCTATTCACTATATTGTTTGTTATATGTTTGATAATTTTTGTTAAAGTAGATATAGGTGGTGCCGCATTTATTGGTGTAGCAATAATGTTAATGTTAGGAACTGCTAATGAAAAAGAGGCTATCAAGAGTATTAATTGGAATGTACTTATAATGGTTGGTGGAACCGGCGTTTTAGTATATGTAATGACAGAGGTTGGCGGCGTGAAAATGTTGGGTAAATTCCTAGCATCTGTTATGACTAAACATACTGCAGCACCTTTAATGGCTATATTAGCAGGTGCAATGACTTCTGTCTCTAGTGCTACTGGAGTTGTAATGCCCGCACTTTTTCCTACAATCCCATCAATAGTAAAAGAGATGCATGGTGCAGTAAGTCCAATAGAATTAATGCAAGTGCTTCAGGCTGGATCTCTTGGATCAGTATCATATAGTCCACTTTCAGCATTGGGGGCTATGGCAATGGCAACTATTCCAGAACATGTAAATAAGGAAAAGTTGTTTACACAATTGTTAATAATGGCAGTTGCAGGTTTGGCATTGACTGTACTTTTATCTTTCCTTGGGGTATTTAGGTTGTTTATCTAGTAAGTTTAATTTATTGTAGGTTCAATAGGGAACTAGCGAGAGAAATTAATTTAGATAAGTCAATATATTGATCAAAAAGTCTTATTAGTTTTGGTTTATCTTGATGAAAATATTCATCAAGATCTGTGTAAATATCAGTAAGAGATAATTGTTTTAAATTCTATTAGATGGAATTATATCATTTCTGTGAACTTAGTTGTGATGAATAAAAATTTTACAAAAGATGGGGTATTTCTGAATATATATGTTTACATAGCCTTGAAGTCACTTGACTACAAGGCTATGTAATTAACTAATATAAGGTAAATAAAGGGGGGCTTTCTCTTGAAAAAAGATTATAAAAAAATGCTTGGAATATTGATATCAGTAGCAATTATGGCTAGTATGTTAGGGGGATGTGCAACATCTAAAAATACATCAGCTAATATTACTAAGAATACTCAAAAAGAAAATAGCAATGGTGCTAATAAGAATGCTATAGATGTTAAAGGTGAAGCAAACACTCAGGGAGTAACAAAAAAATGGTTGGATATAGCGTATGCAGATAAGTCACAAGCTCAAAAGCTAGATATTTACTTACCTAATTCAGGCGATGGTCCTTTTCCTGTAATTGTTGCGTTCCATGGCGGTGGTTTTTTTAGGGGTGATAAAGGTTCTAAAGAGGTTAACCCTCAATTTACTGAACTTAATAGAGGTTACGCAGTTGTCTCTGTTAATTATAGGCTAACTAATGAAGGAAGTTTTCCAAATCCAATTTATGATGCAAAAGCAGCTATACGCTTTATCAAAGCTAATGCGTCTAAATATAACTTGAATCCTAATAAGATAGCAGCTTGGGGAGAGTCTGCTGGTGGTTATTTGTCTGCAATGTTAGGAACGTCAGCTGGTGTAAAAACACTTGAGGATCTAAGTATGGGAAATGCAAATCAAAGCAGCAATGTGCAGGCAGTGGTAGATTTTTATGCACCTATAAATTTCTCGACAATGGATGAACAAAATAAAGAAAGTGGTATTGCTTCAAAGGTAGACAAGGTATTAGTAAACAATGGACCAGATTCGTTTGCGTCAAAATATATGGGTGCTGATATTACTACTATCCCTGATAAGGTAAAACAAGCAGATCCAACAACATATATTTCAGCGAATACCTCACCATTCTTTATTGAAAATGGTACACTAGATCCCAATGTAGCTACACAGCAATCTGTGGACTTTGCAGCTGATTTAGAGAAAGTACTAGGAAAAGATAAAGTAACTTACTTTAAATTAGAAGGCGCAGGCCATGGTGGTAAAGAGTTTGAAACTAAAGATAACTTAGATAAAGTTAATAGGTTTATTGATAAATACTTAAAATAAGGGTGCTTTAACATCCCAAAGTATTGGCAACTCTTCCACCACATGTAAACAAGAAAAATTTATTTACAGAGTTGGTAATAATTGCTGTTTAAGCTTTGGCATTGACTGTACTTTTATCGTTCACTGGAGTATTTAGGTTGTTTATCTAGTAAGTTTAATTTATTACAGGTTCAATAGGAAATTAGCAAACTAGTTATAATTTTAATCTCAAGCATGGGTGAGGGTCATATAACTATGACTTTTACCCATTTTATTTTTTCTTTTTAACCTAAAAAATTGTTGTAAACATCTGCATAAAACATAAGAACCACTCAAGATTAAGTTATATGTGTTTAGGAATAGGAGAAGAGAATTATCATTGTTTTTTTATGATAAGGTATTCATTTATAAAAAAATAATAAATAGGAGAATTAAAATGAATTAATTCAGGGGGGAAATATGAAAAGTATAAAGGTAAAATTAATAATATTTTTAGGATTATTAATAGGAATTATATGTATAGGGCTCGGAATAGTCTCTTTTATTGATTCATCAAAGGCACTAACTTCAAATTTAGGTAAAACATTACCTGCGATTGCAGAACAAGCAGCGAGTAACGTTGGAGGAAGAATTGAGGGTCAGTTGGGTGCATTAGAGGTTATAGCGGCAAGAAATGATTTGAAAAATTTTAAAGATCCATGGGAGAACAAAAAGTTAATTCTTTTAACAGAACTTAAAAGAAGTGGAAGTATAAAAATGGGTATTGCAGATAAAAATGGTGATGTAAAATATAGCGATGGGACAATTAGTAATATCAAGGAAAGGTCAGCTTTTAAAAATGCAATATTGAATGGTAAAAATGATGTATCAGAACCAGTAGTAAGTAAAGCAAATGGGTCCATAGTGGTGGCATATGCAGTTCCAATTAAAAACAATAATAAAGTTGTTGGAGCATTAATTTCAGTACGGGATGGTAATGAATTAAGTACATTAACTAATCAGGTTAAATTTGGACAGACAGGTAATGCATTTATGACAAAAAAAGATGGAACAATCATCGCAGATAGTAATAAAGACAAAGTTATAAAAATGTATAATCCCATTGAAGAAGCAAAAAAAGATGTTAATTTAAACGGTTTGTCAAATATTACAAAGAACATGATCACAGGGAAAACGGGGATGGATCAATATAAGTTTGATGGAGTAGACAAATATGTAGGATATGCACCAGTGGCTGGAACATCGTGGTCGATAGGAGTGACAGTATCAAAAACAGAGATATTATCAGAATTAGATAGTCTAATGACTTCTATTATAATATCATCCATATTATTTATATTAATTGGAGTTGGAATAGTTTATATAATTGCCAGTAATATATCTAAAGGGATAAAATCAACTTCAAAACATTTAGATTTATTAGCAAAGGGAAATTTATGTGAAGAGGTTTCTCCTAAGTATCTAAAATCAAAGGATGAAGTTGGAGAGATGACGAGTTCAATGAAATTAATGCAACATTCACTAAGAGAAATGATTATTCGAATAAAAGAAAATTCTTCGAGTATTAATATGCAATCAGGGAATCTGTCGGCAGTTGCGCAGGAAATATTTAGCTCTTCGCAAAATGTTGCACAGGCAATAAATGAAATTGCACAAGGAACCGGCACGCAGGCCGAGGACTTAATAAATGTAACTGACATGCTAAATGAATTTAGCAATAAATTATCTGGAATGGTTAGTGAAATACAAGGTGTAGATTCAAATTCTAGGGAAATTAGTTTAATGGCAAATGATAGCAATGATGAAATGATGAAATTAAATCAATCTGTAACTAAGGTTAGTAACTCATTTAAGACATTTAACGGTAAAATTGTTGAACTTGGAAAAGATGTAAATGAAATAAATGAAATTACAAATATTATAAACGGTATTGCAGAGCAAACAAATTTATTGGCACTTAATGCTGCTATTGAAGCAGCAAGAGCTGGGGAGTCAGGAAAAGGATTTTCTGTGGTAGCAGATGAAGTAAGAAAACTTGCGGAGCAATCAAAGGTATCATCTGAAGGTATTAGTAAATTAATTAATGAAATATCTAATAATACTGATGTTATAGTTCAAGATTCCGTTGAAATGGATGATGAACTTATAAAGCAAGTTAATATTATAAACAGTTCAATAGTATCTTTTAGAAAAATTATAGTATCGGTAGATGAAATAATTCCTAAAATAGAAACTCTTAAAAATTCTGCAGAAGATATAGATAAGGATAAAAACACTATTTTGGCTAGAGTAGATGGTGTGTCAGCAGTAGCACTTGAAGTTTCAGCATCATCAGAGGAAATTGCAGCATCTTCAGAAGAAATGAGTGCTTCTACGCAAGAGGTAGCATCAACAGCACAAATGCTTAGTAGTATGACGAATGGAATGAGCGAGGAAATAAACAAGTTCAAAATATAAGAGCATGGAATATCATCAGAGAGTATAAGACAATGGATAGGATATTTGAGAGTAATTGCATCACATTTATTAGTCAATATAGTTTTTCATGGTATGGAAGAAGTTGTACTTAATTATACTAATTTATAAATTAACTCGATCGTTTGATGATAATAATCAATTATGGTATCAATACGATATTAAAATAGTGAATTTACCTCGTAAAAAGATGTTATTATGTATAAATATGGAAAAGAGTTTTATACAGGTACATTAAAAAATGAGGATTATTTCTCTTTCAATAGCATCTTTTAAAGTTTCACTATTTTCTACTTTACCACCGGGAAACTCCCACATGTTTGGAAGGGACATTATCGGTGAGCGAAGGGCACATAAGATCTCATTATTTTCATTTTCAATAATAGCTGCTACAACTTTTATTAGTTTTTTCATATAAAACACCTCTAATTAAGTTTAGCATAAAATGGGTTAGTGTAAAAGTGAAGGGATATATTTAATTACTGGTATTAAATATAACAATAAGCATCGAGTAAATAAGTGAATATTTGGCCATAATTATAAATAAAGCTAAGGTTATGGAGGAATTAGGTCAGAAATATAATATGCTTAATGACTCTGAATTTATTGAACTAGAAAAAATAGCAAACTTAATAAAAAATTTAGCAGAAGACGGGAAAATACTTCATGATAATATAGAAATAAATGCTCAGCAAAGGCAAACATTATTAAATGGTATTGATATTATTTATGGTTTAGTAAAAAAAGAAATAGAGAAGGAATGATAAAATAGTATACATTTAATTTGTGGACAAGTATACTATTTTATCATAATATTGTGGACAAAATGGGTTTAAATGTTAGAAGGGGTATCTATGAGAGTTTTTAAATGTATTATTAAGTTGTCATAACTCCCAAAATTATTACAGACCCAGTGATAGCTAGAGGGCATTCTTAGCGCCCAAAAATCATTCTTAGCTATTTTTTAATCAAAGGATAAATTAGCAAAAACATATTTCAGATTCGGTAAGTTTAATCCGGGCCTGTTATTTTTGTTTAAGCACCAATATTCTACTGATGCACCTTTGTCGGTAGCTTTTTCATACTGTTTTACCTTGTGTTTGCATGCGTAGTTAGATGTAGCCGCATCAATTACTTTATGCTTAAGTGGAATATAAATATCTGGTTTAAAATCTAAGCCAAATCCACAATATTGAAATAAACAGTCGCCTTCTAGAATTGACGCTGATATCTCAACAAGATACTGCCATGCAGACCTGTTGCTAAACAAAGTTGACGTGCTGCGTCAAGAATTGAGCTGGGCTTTATCAAATGACTCCTAAAAAACTATATTTATTATATGAGATATGGTGTTATATGAAAATACACCATATTCTTTGTGATCTAGGTTATCAGGTTGAGGGATATGGAATATTAAAGTATAAGGACAATGGGTTTTATTTATCATTATCCCAGGACTCAGAGGCTAAGATATTTATTCCAATGCTTCCGCGAGGCATAAAGTTAATAACCAAGTAGTTAAAGAAAATAATAGAACAATCCTCACTAATTTCTAACTTGCTGGTAACTTGCAAATAAGTGGATTTTAATGCTTTCAAATAAAAAAAGTGAGGTAAACACTGATATATCAATATATTTTTATTTGAATTTGACTTGCTGGTAATTTGCAATTAGTGCTATTAGTTTTAAATCAATTGAATTGTGAAGGTACTTATGTTAATGAAGAAGATGTTGAAAGTTATTGCTATAGGTTAGAAAACCTATAAATTTATTCCTAAAATTCTTTGGTTATTATTGATGTTAGAGGTTATAATTAAAAATATATGATATACAGGTTAGGGGTGTAATGAATTAATCAATGTTACAATTCAATGTTGCAAATTAGATTGTAGCATTGAAATTTAATTATATATTTGAACGATAATTGGGATCAGGAGTCAGAAATATTTATAAATACAATAAGATATACTCTGGCGCTGAGCCTATCTTCATTGAGGGGAATATTTTTAAGACGATTATTCCGCTGATCTCGCAAGCTACCCAGCAAGCTGATAAAGAAGTAAAAGAATTATTGGAGTTTTGTGTAATACCAAAAACAAGAAGCGAAATGCAAGAATTTATGAAACATAGTGATAGAGAGAATTTTAGAAAGAACACTTTGAACCCTTTAATTAAAGGTGGGTTATTGAAATTAACAATACCAACTAAACCGACAAGCCCAAAACAAAAATATTATTCTAAGAAAAGATAATACTTTATATTCAAATATTTTCTAGTAAGGCGATGACATCCAATCATCGCCTTATTCATTGTGGGAAGATCAAATTTTTAATATATGAGAGGTTAGTCTACCATGTTATCATCTGCAATAAAATCTATATCAACATTCTTCTCCCTAAGTTTACCAATATAAACCACTGCACACCTAAATGTCTTTTTATTCTTTGGAAGTTCTTGTCTCACTGAAAAATTTACGGGCTTATTGTAACATTTGCAGTATTGCATATTACTTAATTGTTTTTTGAAACTATTCAGTGGCAACACCTCATGAGTCACATTATGCTCTCTACAGTACTTTACAAACCTATCATAAAAGCATGTATAATTAAGGCGAAGCACAAAATCTTCATCTAAATCCAGCACTGAATCATAGTCGATATTTCTTAAAAGCTCATTATTAGCTGCCATACGATTCATGGTTCGAAATTTTGTTCTATAACTGTTTTATTGGAAGAACCTCCATCTAACAAGTCCTCATAAGCCCCTGTTTCTATTGATGAAATAATTTCCTTCATAGCAATACCTGTGCACTCCTGCATATTTAAATCTACATCATCAAATACCTTTTTAAGTAAGGCTATACCAATCATACAGTTAGCTATAGAGTTTTTAATTCTATCATTTTTAATGTTTTCACCAATCAGTTTTTCAAAAATTGCATTATGGATTTCTTTGATGTTTTTCTCTTCCATTTTTAGGGCCTCCTTAAAAAGACTCGCTCCAAGTTTATTAAGTAAAATAGAATTTCCCTTTAACTTTTATAGACTTTCTTTGATTGTAATTATTGGGAATCTATTGAAGATGACAAGTATATTTTAAAACTTAAAAGATTCTTGGAGGATGAGACTATTGAAGAATTACATGAATTAATTAACTTTGTTATAGAAAATAAAGTGACTTTGGAACAGGAAAGCATAATAATTTAGACAGTGACATGACGAAATCTTTTGATGGAGGAAGTGCTAGGACAATGGGATTTATATAGCTTATCCAAATTGCCAGACACTGTATGGCGAATTAGGTTGGTCACATTTTGAATTTATCTAAATATCTTACTAAGGAATTAGGATAGGGATTTTCACGATCCAATCTATTTAATATGAGAAAGTTTTATTTATTGTATAAAAATGTCCAGTCACTGACTGGACAAATAAGTTGGTAACATTACGATTCATGGTTTCAAAAATTGCGCTATGGATTTCTTTAATATTTTTATCTTCCATTTTTAAGGCCTCTTTAAAAAGACTCGCTCCAACTAAAGTTGAAGAGCCTCTTGTCAAGTTGCATTTGAGGCTCTTTTTCATAATTTATTTTTCTTCATATATAACTATAGGTTTGTTAATAGTAGTTCTATGGCTTAAGGTTTTAAACATAAGTTCCATATTATCAGCAGTCCCCTTAAACTTATAAGTCTTCTCTAATATTTTTCTACCATTATCATCTATAATCTTTGAATTTGACTCGAGTTCTGTTGCTTGTACATCACCTATAAATAGACCTGTGTCAAATACAATGTCCTTCTGTCCAATAAAAGTTACAACAGTATTTCCATTTTCTTCTTTAACTTCTTTGACAAAAAGCTCATCTGTATTCGGTACTACCCTTTCATCTTTTGTGGATTTATTTATACTTATTTTTTTATCAATAGATTTCATATCGTCTGTAGTCAAAACATTTAAGATTAAGCTCTTTAGATTTGGCTTTAAGCCATCAAAATTATAATGAAATTTAATGCTAATACCATTTGAACCTAAACCAGAAGATTGTTCCTCAATGATTCCTGTTATCACTTTCCCATTTACAATGTAGGATTCTAATAGCTCGACTTTGAGATTTCTCCTTACTTCATCTATTGGCCCACCAAACAATTCTTTACCATTTTCAGAATTTACTTGAATAGTGCCATCTATTAAAACTGACATTTGGCTTGCAGATAATGTTGTGAACTTATATTTAACTCCCTGAGATTCTATGGTTTTATTTATTTTACTATATACTGTCCGTTTTATTGCCTTATCCATATTAATTTTAAAACTTATACTACCCTCTTCTCCTTTAGAAATATCATTGGAATTAGACAAAATATTAAAGGTTAGATTTCTATCAATAACCGATAGTGGTTGAAAATCTTGTATCCATGCAATCTCTTTTTTATCATCACTTATAATGCCTTGACCACTGACCATATTATATCTCTTAAAATAACCTTTTAAACTTGATATAGATAAATCTTCAATTTTGTCCTGGCTTTCTCCTATAAACCTATACATAATAGTTAATTTATTGTTATCAAACATTACCCCATCTAAAATAACTTCTGTTCCATTTTTAAACTTATAGCTTTTATTAATTTCTTGTCCTTTCCCGAGTTCATTAAGGACTTTAAAACTACCAGAGGTTATTTTATCGTATCCTAGAATCTTTTTCCCATAATAGGCAAAGACATCATAATTTAGTACACTCATTACGGCCACTAAAATAATAGCTGCTGCAATCGTNTTATGTCTTAAAAACCAAGACAATTTATGTGAGGGTTTTTGAGTTTTAATTTCAACTAAACTCAATGCACTTCTAAGTCTTCCCTCTAAGTCATCTGGGATTTCAATATTATCTATATCCAGTTTTTTAAGNTTCAATTTCTCCTCTATATTTTTCATTAATACTCACCTCCAAGACATTCTTTTAGTTTTTTTAGNCCAGTAGAAATTCTTGATTTAACTGTTCCAACAGCAACATTACTAACCTTTGCAATACTTTCATAATCCATATCCGCAAAGTACTTCAGCTTTATTGCCTCTTCCTGATATTTATTTAATCTTTTTAAATACTTTAATATATCAAGCTTTTTTTCATAAGGTTCATAACATTCCTCATGGCAGTTCTCTATTATTTCATCCATCAATAATTCCTTGCTTCTTTTCCTCAAAATATTTTTGCAACAATTTATCAAGATGGTTTTACTCCAGCTATAGAAGACCTCATCATTTTTTAATTTGCTAATCTGTTGATATAGTATAACAATCATATTTGCCATGGCATCCATAGCATCTTCCTTATTTTCAGTATAAACATACGCAAGTTTATAGAACTCATTCTTTTTTTCCATAATCAAGGTTAAAAGAGCTTCTTTATCTCCATTTTTAGCGTTTTTAACAAGCAATAGGTTTTTCAAGTTCCTGCCCCCTTTCATTTTGTATTTTATTTTTTTACTATATATATATAAGAGTTTTTACTATTGTAAAAAGTTCATATTATTTTATTAATAAAACAAATATACCATATGGGAGATAAATAAAAATACTCATTCTGCTATTGTTTAATATATTTGGATGTTAATTCTTTCTTGTATCCAAATATTCATAGTTTTAATTTAAAATATAGAAGGGAATAAAATAGAATGTGTAGAATAAATTACGAGAAGAATTTTTTTAGGGGAGGGGAAATGATGAGCTATAAAATACTTCTATTTGATTTAGATGATACATTGTTAGATTTCGGTGCTAATGAAACTGATTCGTTAAACAAATTGTTTCAGCAANACGGATATACCTTTTCGGATGAGTTGTTTAAAGTATATAATTCCGTTAACAAACAACTATGGACAGATTATGAAAATGGAAATATTNTATTAGATGANGTGCTAAACTCAAGATTTTCAGAAACTATGATAAGACTGGGAAAAGTTGTGGATGGCATTGAATGGGAAAATAGTTATAGAGAACTTTTAGGCAATGGATGTCAGCTTATGGAAGGAGCTTTAGAAGTGTGTCAGAGCTTATCTGCAACCCATAGACTGTTTGTTATCACTAATGGTATAACCCAAACTCAGTTAAAGCGATTGAAGAAGTCAGGCTTATACGAATTTTTTGAAGATATTTTTGATTCTCAAAGCATTGGATTTCAAAAACCATCAAAAGAAATTTTCGATTACGTGATAAGTCATATTAAAGATTTTAATATAAGGGAAGCACTTATTATCGGCGATTCATTAAATAGCGATATAAAAGGTGGCATTCTGTCAGGAATTGATACCTGCTGGATTAATAGCAAGTCACAAAAATGCTCTGCAGAAATTCAAAGTACATATACGATTACAAGTTTGATGGAGTTATATGGCATATGCACCCCTAGACACCGCAAGCTACCCCGAAAGCTTATAAAGAGGTAAAAGAATTATTGGAGTTTTGTGCAATACCAAAAACAAGAAGTGAAATGCAAGAATTTATGAAACATAGCGATAGAGAGAATTTCAGAAAGAATATTTTGAACCCTTTGATTAAAGGGGGATTATTGAAATTAACAATGCCAGATAAACCGACAAGTCCTAATCAGAAATATTATTCTAAAATAAGATAATACATCATATTTATTCATAGGTACATGGGAAAAAATATATAATTCTGAGTTTAATTCCCTCGAATTTGAGGGAATTAAAAATGAATTTGGAACAAGTAATTATTACCTATAGGTAAAGAAGTGGGTTTCTTCTACTAATGTAATTGGTATAAAATCAAGTGCTGGTAGATATGGTGGAACATACGCTCATAGGGATATTGCTTTTGAAATTGGTTCATCGTTAGTAATTTGGTGATAGTAATTGTGGACAAGTAAATTTTTTACCATGATATTGTGGATAAGATGGTTATTGTTCCAGTGTGAATCAGACATAAGTTGCCTCTCTAGTTTTTAACAAGTTAAAAAGGAATTCAAATGAATTCCCTTTTAATATATTCGTATCTTTAATCTACCATGTTATCATCCGCAATAAAATCTACATCAACATTCTTCTCACGAAGTTTGTTAATATAAACCACTGCACATCTAAATGTCTTTTTATTCTTTGCAAGTTCTTGTCTCACTGAAAAATTCACAGGCTTATTGTAGCATTTACAGTACTGCATATTACTTAATTGTTTCTTGAAACTACTCAGTGGCAACACCTCATGAGTCACATTATGCTCTCTACAGTACTTTACAAACCTATCGTAAAAGCATGTATAATTAAGTCGAAGCACAAAATCTCCATCTAAATCAAGAACTGCATCATAGTCGATATTTCTTAAAAGCTCATTATTAGCTGCCATACGATTCATGGTTTCGAAATTTTGTTCTATAACTGTTTTAGTGGAAGAACCTCCATCTAACAAGTCCTCATAAGCCCCTCTTTCTATTGAAGATATAATTTCCTTCATAGCAATACCTGTGCAAGCCTCCATATTTAAATCTACATCATCAAATACCTTCTTAAGTAAAGCTATACCAATCATACAGTTAGCTATAGAGTTTTTAACTCTATCATTTTTAATATTATCACCAATCAGTTTTTCAAAAATTGCACTATGGATTTCTTTGATTTTTTTATCTTCCATTTTTAAGGCCTCCTTCAAAAGACTCGATCCAAGTTTATTAAGTAAAATAGAATTTTCCTTTAATTTTTCTAGACTTTCTTTCGTTTCTTCATCAAAATAGGAAGTTGCAAATATAACTCTAAGGCTTCTGCCTACGTTTGCCGATTCCTCAATACCTACCTCTCCAGATAAAATCACTGAAGCTCTAGGAGTAAAACTTCTATTTTTATCTAAGGTGGCTACCCCTTTTATTCCTTTGTAGTTATCGTAAGAATTTCTCATAACCCCTGATATTAAATCCACTTTAAGTTTGCCTATTATGTGAGGCTTGTACTCTTCTAATATAACAGGTATAAAATTACTACTGCTGGCGGTTTTATTTAAGGCAAAGTCTGTACATTGTGCCGAATTTAAAATTCCATCTTCCATGCACAATATAGGTGTAATAATATATTTTACTGCACTACTTTTGCCGCTACTGCTTTCGCCTTCTATTAAAAGATGGTTGTATTCAATTTTATTATGTTTAAGCTTTTCTTTCAGAAACAAACCACTTACATAACCTAATATGGCTGCAGTATTTTTAAGTATGCTAAATTTAAATAAATAAGGCGCAATTGTTAAAAGCTCTTCTTTTGTAATAACATCATTCTCTAGAATGTTAGTATTAAGTTCGGCATATTGATTTTGCATA
>JGI24143J45723_1000499_pt1 | contig 20174 bp, 19 predicted proteins | sample BarGraIncu00432A_FD_45723 | JGI IMG/M metagenome (IMG submission 45723) | reverse complement strand
AGATTGGACGACCATCTGCTAATAAGTAATAAAATTGTGTTGGCAAGTGCACAACTTTTCGAGACCCAACGCTAAACTTTTCAATTGACAAACACAATTACCTGAGTATTGAACCATCCATGAAACGCATGGATAGTGTGATAGTGGCTTCAAACTGTAATCAGCTCGTCTGCAGCAGGTGATTGATGACGCAACCCGGCTGATTACCGAGCTTGGAGACGATGCCTTTGAACTTCCCGAATATCAGCTGCTTCGTCGGGTTCTCATGGAACAGACCGAACATGATTGCGCCGGGAAACCCATTCCAAAAGATAAAAAATTCATCACCTCCGACAGCCTCCAGAATCCGTCGGATCCGAATGCAACCTTCCGACGTAAAGCTGAAAAAAATCATAAAGGCTATGTGGGTAATATCATCGAAATCTTCGATGAACAGGGTGCCATCATTACAGGCTATGATTATGACATCAACAGCCACAGTGACAGTCAATTCTGCAAAGAAACAATCAGCAAGCTGGGACATCAGAATGAAGCGACCACACCTTGCTGGCCGATGGAGCCTATGCAAGCACCGACAATCACGAACAGGCCACCCAAAACAATATCGAACTGGTTACCACTGCATTAATCGGAAAAATACCCAATCCCGTACAGGGTGATTTTATCATCGATGCTGATAAGCATGAAGTGATCCAATGTCCAGCTGGAAACAATACCTTACAAAAGTAGGTACTATGAGAAAACCGGTATGTCCCGGGCATCCTTTAATAAAAAGACCTGTGAACAGTGCCCTTTCAACGATCAATGTGGCGTAAAATTTCAGAAAAAATCAGCCTTTGTCATGATCTCCGGAAAAATGGTACAACGAGCGTCCTATCTGAAAAAAATATCGACGGAAGAATACCGAACCTTATCCAAAAAGCGCAATGATGTTGAAGGGATGCCTTCTGTTCTTCGTCGACGCTATCACGTGGATCATATCCCCGTCCGCGGATTAGTGCGCACAAAAATCTGGTTTGGCTTCAAAATAGGAGCCATTAATGCAAAGCGAGTGCTCAAAGGAGCAGCTGCTTTGCTGCAAAAATCAAACTTCAGTCAAACATTACATTGTTTTCTGGGGTGGAAATAATTTGAGTCTGGCTACTTAAAATGGGTGTTTTTGACACTCTAACCAACTGATTAAAATCAATTTTTTTCTTTCTAACCTTTCTATAAATGAAGTACCTAGCTCCAAATATTACTACAAATGGAATAAATCTGTAACATAGTTTATTTTCTTATCCCAGTTTTTTATCAATGTTTTTTTATCATCAATTTCTGTTCTCACTCTGTTCAGTTCACTTTCAATTTGGAGCAGGTCAGTCAGATTTCCAGCTTGGTTTAGATAATCCAGAAGCCTTACTTCTTCAATTTCAAATATATCCTGATAGTCCTTGGAAATATTAGCGCTGTTGATATTGGCGCTGATAACAGTTCCATACGACTGGATTTCCTTCATGGCATCATTGAATTTTTCTGAAGGCACTCGAATGGTCAAATAGCCTGAATTCTCAATAAATCCCCCTTGTGACACAGTATATTCGCCAATTTTGTTAAAAACACTTTGATAATCATCAGTATTAAGGCTAATATTTCCTAAATAGATGATCTTTGTAGTGTCAAACTGTGCAGCTGCATCTGCGTTTTCAAATAATTCTTCTGTTGTTCATCCTGATTTCCAAGTTGATATACCGATACTGATTGTAATGGTATCCTCCATAAAATCGTATCTTTGGTTTTCAAATTCTATTCGGAGATTTTCCATAAGGTCGTATACATGATCTGCTTCACTTCTCATGCAAATAATTGAAAACTCCTCCCCGCCAAATCTGGCCATAAAACGATTTTTATTATATCTTTTTTTTATCAGTCTAGCCAATGCCAATAGTACCTGGTCTCCTTTTAGATGTCCATAAGAATCATTGATTTGTTTAAAATTATCAATATCAACAATCGCCAATGCAACCCCTTTGTTAGTATTTTCTGATAATTTCACTATTTTATTCAATGTGTTCATAAAGATGGTATTTCCATAAAGACCTGTTTTCTGATCTTTATTGAGCTGCTCCTGCATCTCTAATTGGCGGACCCTGGATGAATAATTTTTATTTTTTCTTCATGAAATTTAATCATGACATTGCAAATAAGAGTAGTCGCAATTAAAATTGCAAAAGCTACAATTGCTTCAGCTAAAAAATAGACATCTTCATCTGTTGAACCGTAAGATTCTTTCTTATCAGCAAAGCAAGTCCTAAAAAAACACAGGATATTATTTCGACATGCCATGTCATCCTCTTGTCACTGAATATAACTGTAATAAGAAACGGAATGCAAAATATGCATAATGTTTCAAAAAAATTATAGTGTATACTAGCCACGACCAGACAAATTAACGCTAGTTGAACTGTGGGTATGTAGTTGAGCAACTTAGAATTTTGAGCCAGACATTTTACCAAGATATACCTAACAATAATAATTAGCGCATTATCGATGGTTGGGATGACTAAAAAGCGCATTAAATATTCTGATGCAGACTGTAAAATTAAATCAGACTTTTTTGAAATAAAATACATGAATAATTCTACTATAAATATAAATATCACTACATAAATATTTGTACGCAGAAGCATTTTTCTCCACTTTTCATATGTTTGTTCTATTTACTTCATCCTTCTTACTTTGACATTAAAAAGCAAAACAGGTTTAAATTATGACCGCTCCAACGCCATTCAGCGAACTTCTTATTTCATCCGCTACGAAACCAATATCATTACTTCATTCGCCCACTGAATAGCCCAACGATAGTTTCGAACCAAAACAGTTTCCACAAGATTCAGTTCTTTCGAAATCTTATCAACTACATCCCAATCTCCTTTTTCATAGGATAAAATCAATTCATAAATCGGATAATGTATGCCTTTATGATTGATCAATGCATCTAATATTGAAGGTGGCAATGCAACTCCCATTAAAGCATCTTCCATAGACTGATCTAGAATTGCATCCAATACACTAAACAATCCCATCATCGATGCTGTATTTTGAAGTTTTTTCATTCCTCCATGAATGGCTATGGATTCTGCAAATTTAGTACGGATTAGAGATACTTTCTTCAGCTCTTCTGGTTTATCTTTACCTAAATCCTGAAGCATTATAACATTGATCCATCTTTCCAGTTCATCTAGGCCCATATAGGTTAATGCATACTTAACGGAACTGACTAAATCATTTCCGGATCGAAAACTTGCCATACGCATCACACTGTAGGCCAAAGTAACATCCTGCTCAATGAGTTCGGTCAATGCTTCGAAGCAGGGATCATCTTTTTTTATTTCAGCGATCACACGCACATACTGGGACTTAGAAGATATTTTGTTATATGATTTTGCTGCAATACTAGGTCTGCTGAAAAAATATCCCTGAAACAATTGGAATCCCATATCTTTTGCCTCCAGATATTCTTTTTCCGTTTCAACCTTCTCTACCAAAAGAATTTTATTCTGGGAAAGGGCTTTAATGACATCTTTTTCGATTCTTTCCAAAGGAGTTGCTATTAAATCATATTTAATAATATCAGCAAGGGGCGTTAGTGGATACTCGCAATAGTTTTCCTTAAAATCGTCTAAAGCAATCTTGTAGCCCTTTTGTCTGATATCCCCCATACGATCCATCAACGCACGATCAATCTTTATATTTTCAAGCATCTCGACGATCATTCGATCAGGTTCAATTAATTCCAAAGCATTAGAATGAATAAATATTTCATCAAAATTGATAAAGACATACTTATCTTCAATCAGATTCTCCAATCCCGACTCGTATAAACCAGTAATAACCGTTGCCGTCGCGCCCTGAGATGATATTCCGCCAAACTGGGTTGATTGGCTTTCCAGTCGAAAAAGCAATTCGTATCCAAATACTTCCAGTTGCTGATTAAAAATCGGTTGCCTGGCAATAAACATGATGCATTCCTCCCTTGAATAACAACTTGATATTCGAACGCAAACATGAATTTGAGTTAATTATATTCCTGTAAAATCATTTATAAAGCAATAAAATAATACCACTTTTGATTTAAAAATGCAATATTACAGATATCATATTATAATCGTTCATTTATTCAAAAAATATTTTCTAATTCTTTCTTTGATTTCTATTTCATTTCTAACAACAGTATCCCCATGGCTCATTTTTTTACAGGGCTGCCGTATTCAAATCTACCCTTATGTAGTAAATGACCGTTTCTATCATAACATTTACCCTCTCCATGCCTAAGTCCATTATAAAAATTGCCGATATATTTTAATTTACCATTTTCATAATACTCTTTGCATTTACCAGAAGGTACAGAGGGGTCTTTCTCACATTCCATAATAGTCGATAACCTGGCAAAATTGCCTTCACATTTCAAATATCCATTATCATCATACAGCTTACCATAACCTGATGCGTAACCATTTTCAAAGTTACCTTCATATTTTAGTTTTCCAATTTCATCAAATAATTTGCCTTGACCTGCTACATAATCATTTGAAAAATGACCGATGTACTTCAATTGGCCATTTTCATAATACTCCTTACCTTGTCCGATCTGCATTCCATTAAAGAATGTTCCTTCTGCTGTAATTTTATTTGAAACATATTTCTTTCCTTTTAATAATCCATCAGACACATAATAGCCCTTTAGAAAGCCATCCTTGCAAAGGACTTTTATAATCGGCTTATCAGCCCCAATAGTTGAGAATCCTTTATTTCCACTGATTTTATCACTGAAAATCAACCATATTGAAAACAACAAAATTAAAACAACAACTATTACTGCCATAATATACCCGCTTTCAAATTCTCAATGTTTTTATTATTAAATTATAACCTATTTGCGGCTTTAACAACAATACACTACCAAATCATTTTTTGTTTTTCTTGAATATAATTTAGTTTCATTCTAAATTAACAAAAATAATATTAAACTCTGAAATCATTTTCAGCAGCAGGCTATAATAAATAATCTGATATCAAATATGAGGAAGCTCACTTAAACTTCAACAATACCTTTCTCAGTATTGTCGAAGTTTTTTAATTTATGTAAAACGATCACTTTATTTGATAACAATCTGATTTATCTTTAACAGTTTAAATCAGATTACAAGTTTGTCATATTCTTTTATATTTAATTTTGTTGTATAATTCGTGTTGGAATGAGAATATTTTTCTATTGCATCACATAAAACCATTACTAAATCCTCGTCCAAAAGATTTGGTGTTTCTTTTCGAATAATACACAGTACATCACGATAACTAAGCGCATCGCGGTAGTTTCTTTTACTGGTCACTGCATCTAAAATATCTACTACCCCGACAAGACGTCCATAAAATGGAATCTGATTTCCTGACAATTGATTTAGATACCCGCTTCCATCCATTTTTTCATGCTGATTTTGGACAATCTCCAGGCTGGTTTTCGGTAACCACTTCTGATTTTTCAGCATTTCAAAACCGATTATCGGATGTTCCTTAATGACTTCGAATTCTGATATACTCAGTTTACAGGGTTTATCAATAATTTTGCTGGGAATTAACAGCTTGCCAATATCATGAAGTATTCCACCTAAGCCAATACGATAAACCTCTGATGCTTCAATGTCTAATTCTTTAGCTAAACAAATTGCAGTCAGTGCAGTCCTTATAGAATGACCTAGCAAACAATTACTAACACAGTATGCATTTCTATATTTTTCTAAATCTCCAAATGAGGTATCCATGAGTCCCACTACCATCCACTTGACGTTCCTTTGAAATTTAACTGAAAAGATTTTTTCTTCAGTTTTATTATTAACTGATTGGTATACCTCATTTAATTGCACCGAAAAATTATAGATGTCTTTATATGCTTTAACTACTGTCATTTTAATATTCCTTCCTACTTAATCTTCCTGTAATTGTAATGCACATTCGAAGTTTGTTGACAATTGATTTTTGAAACAAGCGACTTTGTTTTTTCTTTCATATTTTTCTTATTAATGTACATTCTTTCATCGGCTATATCGATCATTAATCTCAGTGTCTCCCCTTCAAACGAATAACCTCCTGCGTACTGTATTTGCAGCTGATTATTTTCTTTGTTGTGATCATTCACCTGCAATTCAATTTTGAATAATAATCTGATTATTTTTTCTTCACAGCTTCTTCGACCCGGCAACCCAGTGATTTTGTCAATATAGGCGGCAACTTCTAATTCCCTGTTTCACGAATCAAAATAATGATATTGAAGATATTAATTAGTAAAAGCACCAGTAAAACGACACTAATTATTTGAATGATTTTATGTAATAAGTTTTTCTTCTTTTCCATTTCGCCATCCATCCTTTGCCGTATTTATATTAAATTTTCAAAAATCTTTTAATCCAACTGTACATTCATGAATCCAATATGTTAAATACTCTGTACGTTTTTATATCAATAGGTTTGGCATAAACATCGTATCGGTTTTTTTATCATCTGCTTAATAATCAGTTGTGGTACAATCAGTTTCATATTTTCCGGTACTGGTTCAAATGTTTCAAAAGCTGATTCGTCAACCACTTTTAAGGTGAGTCTTTCTAAAGATGGCGTTTTATTTAATTGATCTTTGCGTTGCTCATATTTTATTTTTGTTCGAAGAAAAATATCCAAACCATTCTTTCTAATATATGCTGAAGTATCTGAATTGTCTACAATATCCTCGGGTAGAAAATAAAGCTCTTCCACCAACCCTATCAATCCGAAAATCATGGTATATGCTTTGATATTTTCCATTACACAATCGCTTTGGAAAAAAACATTAACCTGATAACACTTACTGATCATTTTTTGTTCTCTTTTAAACTTTACTGACATATTTTTCACCTCGCTTTGTAAAGTGATCCTTTTTGAATATGAGCCAAACTATATATTATGCCATTTATATATGTTTTATATGTAAATGGCATGATTTTTCTTTTTCGTCAATATTTTTATACCTTTTATTACATTTCACGAGAATTTAAAAAGGCCCCTCTGTCATTTAGTCTTACTTAATTGCTTTTAAAGAGCAAATGCGTTATTATTAAATATCGATATAAAGAGGAAAGAGGTACAATCATGAGATTAAAAACTGTAATCATCTCCCTATTAGCAATCGTTTTAATCGGGACATCCTTCCCCCTTGGGGTGCTAGCCGATAACCGGTCTATTTTGGTTCAAACAGTTGGAACAAACGAATCTTCAACTAATGTCTCCGAAGATACAATAGGAAATGGATCAATGGTTATCCAAAATATGGATGAAGTAGCCGATATAAACAAAAATTCAAATATCAATGATGAAATTATCGTTATTTATCAGGACAAGAATGCTAATGTGAGTGATCTTGCTCTGACAACTCAAGATATTAAAGGCGGAGAAACTGTATCCGATCGAGTGGACATCTTAGAAGTAGCTGATTCTAACAATGTGGATTCCATGGTTACCAAATTATCAGAAAATCCCAACGTACTGGTGGCAGAAAAAAACAGCTATATCCAAACTTCCTCTCTACCCAATGATCCCTTGCTTTCCTCAGAGTGGCAGTTTGAGCGTATCGACGCAGATAAAACCTGGGATCAGGTGCAGAATTCAGAAACTGTAGTGGTTGCTGTTATCGATACCGGTCTTAATCTCAAGCACCCGGATCTTATTGGTAAAACAGTGAACGGCTACGACTATGTGGATGGGACCACGAACATGAAAGATTTGGCAGGTCACGGAACCGAGGTCAGTGGTTGCATTGCCGCTGTATCAAATAATTATATTGGTATTTCTGGAATAACCGGAACTGCCAATGTCAAAATTGCTCCCTATCGTGTAGGGGGTACCTACGATAACGATACCAATCTAGACGTAGGTTATATCTGCGCAGCCTTATATAACGCAGCAGGGAGATCGGATGTAAAGATAATCAACATGAGTTTTGGAGGTTATATGGCCTCTTCTGCTCTTCGAACCGCTGTGGAAAACGCCGCCAATGCCGGAAAGGTTTTAGTAGCCGCCGCGGGAAATGAAGGAAGTAATGCAGATTATTCAGGTGAATTTGCCGTTCCCGCTTCCTACAATAATGTTATTTCAGTTGGTGCCACTACCGATACCAATGAAATCGCCTATTTTTCCCAGCACAATAGCATGGTGGATTTATGTGCCCCTGGTTATAAAATTTACACCACCAACCATGATGGGGATTACCAATTAGCTTCTGGCACCTCCTTTTCCTCTCCCATCACCGCTGGAGCCTGTGCTGTCCTACTGGCTGCTGATCCCAGCCTAACCAACACAAAAGTGGAAACCATTCTAGAAAATACCGCTTTAGATTTTGGAGCCCCTGGAAAAGATGACTACTACGGATATGGAATGATCCAACTGGATGCCGCTCTAGCTGCCGTAACCCCCAGTACACCCTTAAGTATTGACAATTTTACTGCTGATAAAATTCCAAATCAAACAGTGGGTACCCCCATCGTTCTCAGCGCCTCCGCTAGTGGCGGCCAAGGTTCCTACTCCTATGGATTTTACTATGAACTTAACGGTGAGACTAATACCATCCAGGATTACAGCACTAGTAACACCGCTACTTTTACCCCCACCGTATCAGGAATCTATACTCTATATGTCGAGGTGAAAGATGGTGATAATAACATTACCAGAAAAGCAATTAATAATTTTGTAATTAAAGACTCGGTAGTCAAAACTACTTCAATAGCTTATCGAACCCATGTAGAAAATTTAGGTTGGCAGGATTTTGTTTCTGATGGAGCCTTGAGTGGCACAACGGACCAATCTCTTCGCCTGGAAGGTATTGAAATTAATGCGAACGCCCAAGGCTATAATCTTGGCGTAGAATATAAAACTCATGTCCAGAATATCGGCTGGCAGAACTTTGTGGCCGATGGGACAATGAGTGGCACAACAGGTCAATCGCTTCGATTAGAGGCCATTCAGATTGCCCTCACTGGTAAAGATGCAGATTTGTTTGATGTCTATTACCAGGTTCATGCCCAAAATGTAAGTTGGCTTGATTGGGCAAAGAACGGTGCCAGTGCTGGAACTGCAGGGTTGTCATATCGATTGGAAGGTATACGAATTCAAATTGTGCCTAAGGGAAGTGCTGCCCCTGGTTCAACAGATACACCATTTATCAGTAATTAATTCATCAATAAAAAGCTGATTTCATTAGAGAAATCAGCTTTTTAATAATCGTAATCTTTCGAGATCCATGATTGATCCAGTTTAACGGCTTAACTAAATCCAATCATCTTCCCGAATTTTTCGTAATCTATTCCTTTTATAAACCTCAGAAACTAAAAAAAACTTATGCTGAAAAGCATAAGTTTAAAATATTTGAAATTAGATAACTCGAATATTTTCGGCTTGTGGTCCTTTTTGACCTTGCGTTACATCAAAAGTAACTTCTTGACCTTCTTCTAAAGATTTATATCCATCTGATTGAATTTGTGAAAAATGTGCAAATACATCTTTACCATCTTCACCAGTTATAAAACCAAAACCTTTTTCCGAATTAAACCATTTTACTGTACCACTCATATGTGTGTACCTCCTAATTTTTATTCCCTAAATCCTTGTAATATGAATAACAACTACATTTCTAAATTAGGATGATACGTTTAAACATAAGTACCAATTAAAAAATATTACTGTTAAATTTATTTACTATTAATTTAAGCTATAATTTATAATAGCACATATTCCAAGTATTAGCAAATTTTTTATGAAATATTTTCATGGTTCTTAATAAATTTAATTAATTCTGAAATCAACGTACTTAGATACAGGTTTCTAATTTCATATTGCAAATATATTTAAAAAATGCTTTTAACCCATTGAAAATGGGTAAAATTATTGACAAGCGATGCAATAAAATAATTTTAGGAGGCGAACAAGATGTTGAATGAATTAGATGTAAAGATCATCCGATACACAGACCATTTCGAGGTATTTCAGGATGGGTTAATGGTATCAAAGAAAGAGTCCATTAGAAAGATTTTAGGCCATGGGGAATGTGAGGAATTTTACGACAACTGTGTTTATAATTCGGATGAAAAAGCAAACGAAAAGCTCGGTAAAATTATAATTGGATTATTTACTGGGGATTATGCAAAAGTGGAGTAGTAACAATGATGAACACAATACCAGAATTTGAAAGGAGTAATTAATTATGTCAAATGATTTACTGGGAGGTCTTTTAAAAGGATTAGGCAGCTTCATGCCATCCGATGATTCAGATGCACAAATTTTTTCAATCAACAACGAACTGACTGCATTACAACAACAGGAAACAGAGCTCTATGCAAAAATAGGAAGAGAAGCTTGTCAATTGCACCCCAATGAAGTCGCTTATTCGGATTTCATCGATGAGCTTAAAATAGTGAAACGAAAAATGGCTGAGCTCAGTCAGAAGTTAGAAAAATTCAAATCAGAAAAAGCGGCAAAAGATGAGCAAAACAACGCTTATCATTGCTCCGAATGTGGTCAGAACAATCCGTCGGGGACGAAATTCTGCCAGGAATGCGGGGCAAAACTTCGAGGAAATGTTTCTTTGATATGTTCAAACTGCGGCACAAAAAATAGAAGCACCGCTAAGTTCTGTGGTGAATGCGGTACACCATTGTAAAAACGAAAGTGTCCGGATTGTATTTATCAATTGTTTCTCAATGAATATTGCAATACCGGACACTTAATTATTTATTTTTTTCTTAAGAATCCAGTTTTAACACAGCCATAAAAGCTTCTTGAGGAACTTCTACATTGCCGACTTGACGCATTCTTTTCTTTCCTGCTTTTTGTTTTTCCAAAAGCTTATGTTTTCGACTGATATCTCCACCATAGCATTTTGCCAAAACATCTTTTCGCATAGCACTTATAGTTTCTCTGGCAATAATTTTTGTTCCGATGGCCGCCTGTATTGGAATCTCAAACATCTGTCGTGGAATTTCTTCCTTAAGTTTTTTGACGATTCCACGTCCTCGAGCAACCGCTTTTTCGTTATGTACAATAAAGGACAAGGCATCTACCGGTTCCCCGTTTAAAAGGATATCCAATTTAACCAGATTTGACGATCTATATTCTTTAATATCATAGTCAAGGGATGCATACCCACGGGTACGGGATTTTAGGGCATCAAAGAAATCATAAATAATTTCATTAAGCGGCAATTCATACTCAAGAATTACACGACTCTCTTCCACATAATTCATGTTTAAGTAAACACCTCGACGTTCCTGGCAGAGCTCCATGACGGTTCCTAAATATTCCGAAGGGAGCATAATATTTGCGTTAACAATGGGTTCTTCCATCGTTTTTATTTCAACCGGATTTGGAAGATTCGTAGGATTATCTACCCATAGCTCAGTACCATCTGTTTTAATAACCTTATAAATGACACTAGGTGCGGTAGTGACCAGATCCAGATTGAATTCACGTTCCAAACGTTCCTGAATAATTTCCATATGCAACAGACCTAAGAAGCCGCATCTAAAACCAAAACCCAAAGCAACGGATGTATCCGCCTCATAAAGAAGCGAAGCATCATTTAATTGCAGTTTGGCCAAAGCCTCTTTGAGATCTTCGAAACGAGAACCATCTGCTGGATAAATTCCGCAGAAAACCATAGACGTCACTTTTTTATATCCCGGCAAAGCTTTTTTCGCCGGATTATCGGTTTCAGTTATTGTATCTCCTACACGGGTTTCTCGTACATTTTTAATGCCGGCATTAACATAGCCAACATCTCCAGCACAAAGTTCGTCAATAGGAAGTAAACCCTTGGCAAAAACACCGATCTCGTCGACTTCAAAAGATTTTCCCACTGCCATCATATCGATTTTCATTCCTTTTCTGATCTTACCTTGAACGACTCGAATGGAAGCAATAACACCCCGATACTGATCATAGTAGGAATCAAAAATCAAGGCTTGTAACGGTGCATCCACATCTCCTGCTGGAGAAGGCACTTTTTTGACAATCGCCTCCAGTACCTCATGAATATTAATGCCTGCTTTGGCTGAAATAAGGGGTGCATCTTGAGCATCAATGCCGATGACATTTTCAATTTCATCCTTGACTCTATCCGGATCAGCACTCAGAAGGTCAATTTTATTAATAACCGGTATGATTTCAAGATTGTTGTCCAATGCCAGATATACATTGGCGATAGTCTGGGCTTCAATACCCTGGGAACCATCAACAATTAATATGGCACCTTCACAGGCTGCCAGACTTCTTGACACTTCATAGGTGAAGTCAACATGACCAGGGGTATCAATGAGATTTAATATGTACTCTTCACCATCATCTGCAGTATAAAGAAGACGGACGGCCTGAAGCTTAATGGTAATTCCCCGTTCCCTTTCTATATCCATATTATCTAAAAACTGTTCTTCCATATCTCTTTTACTTAAGAGTCCGGTATCTTCAATTAGGCGGTCTGCCAGGGTTGACTTCCCATGGTCAATATGAGCAATAATTGAAAAATTCCGAGTATGTAGTTGTTTGTTTGTCAATTTTATAATCCTCTACTTTCGAATCTATCTAAATTTTAATCTAAATTATTTTAGTCTGTCTTAATGGTATTATTGAATCTATTTGACTATTAGAAGAGTATTCTATCAATAAATATTTTTTTTGTCACGTTTTTTCTTGATATTTCTTCTCAAACGTGTTAGAATTGTCATGTTATAAATAAATGAGGGGGGTGAACCCATGGCTAACATTAAATCAGCTATGAAACGGGCTAAAACAAACGAAAAAAGTCGTCTTCGAAACAAAGCAGTAAAGACAAATCTTAAAACTTCTGTTAAGAAATTTGATCTTGCAGTTGAAGAAGGCAACGTAGAAGCAGCACAAGAAGCTTTTCGTTTAGCAACAAAGAAAATTGATATGGCTGCTACAAAAGGTATTTTACATAAAAATACTGCAGCACGTAAAAAAAGTACTTTGGCTAGAATTGTCAACGAAATGACTGCTTAACAACCTCATTTATATCCCCAAAACCCGTGTCTCTAGGGTCTATACAAAGATGTACTTACTCAGGTACATCTTTTTTCTTTGTTCGGAAACGGCATTTTAATGCCGTTTATTCAATCTTCATTAAAAATAGCTCCAGTGCCAAATTCTGATCAATTTCGCCCAATTTCATCTGAGCATCCAGGTCTGCACCAATAATCATTAGATTCCACAGATTATCAATGGGATAATTCTTACCATTTTTTAATATTTTATTGACTATAAAAGGGGCCACTTTCATTTCACTTGCCACTGTTTTTGGCGGGAGCCCTTTTTTTATATATATTTTTACCATGAGGAGCATCCTGATCTGTCGTAAAAGCAAGCTGAAAACGCCAAATGGCGACTCTCCCTCCTGATAAAGCTGGTTGAGCATCAACAGCGCCTGGCCTTTGTCCCCAGTCATTGCGTAATCAATCATTTTAAAAATTCCGTCTTCAATAGATTGAGGTAAGATCAGTAGAATATCTTCTTTAGTAATTTCCTCCCGATCCCCTATGTAATCAATCAGACTATTTAGTTCATGATCCACCATTTCCATGGTCTTTTTCTCATTAACCAGATACATGGACCGCTGAACAAACAGTCCCATTACGGAACGCGATATTTTTTTGCCGGCATTATTGATGCGCTTTGTGAGCCAGGCCTGGATTTCTCCTGCATCAAGCTTTTCAAAAACGACCACAGTGCTGTTTTTGGCAATGGTTTTATAGATTTTCTTACGTTTATCCGGTTGTTCCCAGTAAATAATCAAAAGTGTGGACGGGCAGGGATTTTCGAAATAGAAGGTCAGGCGTTCAAGATCATGTTTTCCCGTAATTTTATCAAACTGGGCTTCTTTTCTGATAACAATCATTCTTTTTTTACTCATCATCGGCAGTGTTTCACAGGTAGCAAGAAGTTCGGAAACATCCAAATTTTTATCACTGTAAATGGTCAGATTAAGAGCCTCTAATCCTTTGGAAATTTCCATATCAATGAGTGTTTTTTCCATCATGTGTCCAATATATTGTTCCGGACCTGTAAATAAGTAAACCGGATTGACCGCGTTATTTTTTATATTATTATTAAATTCTTTATAATTCACTATTTATCTCCATTAGTCTGCATAGGTTTTATAATGTATCCATTCTCCGTTACTGGTAATCTCCACTGCTCCATTTTTATCTGTTCTCAGTGTATTTATATCCTGTTCATCCAAACGTCTGAGCACCTCATCGCTGGGATGCCCGAATGAATTATGCGCTCCTACGGATATCACCGCCATTTCAGGATCTACTGCCGTTAGAAATTCCTGTGTGGATGAAGATTTACTGCCGTGATGAGGAATTTTTATAACTTGAAAATCTTTCTCAGCGCTTTCTTCTTTCATATCATTAAGTATCAATCGCTCTGATTCAGCTTCGATATCCCCGCAAAACAGCATGTTAGTACCTTTATAACTGAGGCACATGACAAGAGATGCATTGTTTTGTTCGTCATCTTCCTTGGGACTTATTTCCCCAGAAGGGCTGTATACTTCAATTCTGACCCCATCCTTCCCCTGGATGACGGAACCTTTTTCCAAAAGCGTGACCGGAACCGTGGATTGATTCAGAAGCGTTTCACTATTTGTGTTGATACTCATAAAAAGGTTCTTGACCGGAAATTCGTCATAGACAAGCTCTTCAATTCCCTGACAGTGATCCACATGATTATGGGTGAGGAACACCCCATCCAGTTTTTTGATATTCTTTGAGTACAATACGGGATATAGCACACTCTCAGATATTTCACTGGCTTTTGGAAAGAGATAACCCCCTCCATCAATCAGGTAGTTCAGACCATTCGGTGTTTCAATGAGAATGCTGTCACCCTGACCAACATCCAGAATCGTCACAACTAAGTTCTTTGGATAAAGCGGCAAAAGTATTAGTAACAGGCCCAGTATACACCCGACTGCAATCACCGTATTTTTTACCAGTCGGGATTTCAAAAAAAAGTATCCTGAAATCAAAAATGAAAACAATAGAAATATGCAACTTTCTACAATTGTTAAACCGCCCCGATTGATCAACAGAAAATCCAGTGCCTTCCCCAGATCATTAATGCCGTCCAACATGACTAGAATAGATTCTCCTAAAAAAGCAATGGGCATAGAAAACAGAATTGCCAAAAACGGGAAAAGACCTGCAATCAATAGGAAGATCATGCCCGCTAGTAAAAATATTCCAATCAGCGGTACCACTAATAAATTTGATAAAAAGCTTAAAAGGGTGAATGTCTTGAAATGATACAGGAGTATTGGAAGGGTGCCCAGTGTTGCACAAAAAGTCAAAATCAGACCTTCTATAATGGGGCCCATATTTTTCTTGATTCGAGGTGATTTTTTATTTCGCTGCTTTTTGCATCGAAAAAGCAACGGTTCATAAAATAATATGATGCCCAGCATAGCCCCCATGGATAATTGAAATCCGGCCTGAAAAAGCTGACTCGGCCATAGGCAAAGAATAATCAGTCCGGCCAGGCAAAGCTGATTAAGGGGATCTTTTTCCCGATGAATCCCCTGACCGAAAGTAAGGCAAACAATCATAATTGCTGCGCGAACAACCGGTGGAACAAACCCCGTGAGGGCAACATAAAATAATAAAGCTGGTAATAAAAACAGCATCCAGAATTTTTTATTTATTTTAAGTGTTATCAGTATGAAAGAGATCGCTAAAAACACATATCCTACATGAAGCCCGGAAACAGACAAAACATGAGTAACCCCTGCATTTTGAAAGCTTTGCGTAAGATCTTCACCGATATCTTTTTCTCCGAAAATAACGCCTTTGAGGAGATCTGACACATCTTCAGAAAAACAAGTGTCGCATTGAGTTTCAAAATGTCTTTTTATACTCAGGATAGTAAAATACAAAGACGACTCCCGGCTTACCCGGTCAATCCCTCCAGAAGGAGCGACTAACAATCCGTCAATGGCTTGTGATTTGAGATAAAGACCATAGTCGAACCCCCCGGGGTTTCTTTTTCCCGACGGTTTTGACAAAGTACCTTTGATGGTAAGGATATCCCCGGGATTAAAGACCTGCTGATCTTTAATTGTTTCTAAATATATTGTAACCTTTAATCCCATTGCTTTTTTGAGTGCTTCATTTTTTGTTGTGGCAATTTGTTTGGTTTTTATGTTTAAAACCATTCGGTCATCTTTTATAATCGGATAGTCGGTGACAACACCTGTTACCAAAACCTCCTTATCATAAAATGATGCCATAGGATCTGTTAAAGGAAATGCGCCATATCCAAGAATGATCCCCCCACAAAAAATTCCCAGCACAAATATAATCTGTGTTTTCTTCATTCTTTTTACTACCAGCGGCATAAGCACTAAGAGACAGGAAAACAACAGGATGGCCCATATGGAAACCCTGTAATAGGCAAAAGCAATGGACAGTCCCAGGGCAATGATCCCCCACAGTAAAGGTCGCTTCATACCCAAGCGAGCTTACAAATCTGCTAGCGCTTTTAATTCATAGGTTTTTCCAATCTCTGTGACAAATAGTGAACCATTAAAATGTTTTTTCCCTTTTTCCAAATATTTGTCTGGATCTTCAAAGGGTGCAAGATGCGTAAGAATCAGGGTTTTCACCCCTGCTTCATTTGCAATCTCGCAGGCTTCCTTGACGCATAAATGCTTATCTGAAACACAGTCTTCCAAAAATGCCGCGTCACAGAGCATCACATCAACCCCTTTAGCAAATTCAACCAGTGCCGGTGTATAGCAAGTGTCTCCGGTATAAAGAAACGTCGTTTCTCCATCGGTAATTTTTGTACCAAAATCCAGAAAGGGATGCTTAAGTTTCTTAAACGTAAAAGTTAAATTTTCCTTTTCTATTTGCAATTCTTCGGTAATTTTTTTAATCAGAAAAACTTCTTTGTAATAAAGTGATGCCACCTCCTTGGATGGCTCTGACGGTGCATAGATAGGCAGTTCAGCACTTTTTTCCTGAAGTGCATAACGAAGCACGAAAAGATCGGCAATGTGATCTGAATGCAAATGGGAGCAGATAATGAAATCAAGTTTTGAAAAGCTCATTGATTTCTGCAAATTTGCCAGAACACCGCTGCCGAAATCCAAAGCAATGTGTGTATTCTCTGATTCAAATAAATACCCGGAGGACGCTCCGCCCGGACCAGGATAAGGACCGGTATTTCCAAGTACCGTTAATTTCATTGTAGGACCTCTTTTCTCATTTTTTTAATTTATTCCAATAAACAATTCCTTTTTTAATATCTTATCTATTATACACTGATTATCATAATTTTTGTATGAAGAAAGGTGTTTTTTTAATATGCTTTTGGTATAATGAATAGAAAATTATATATACACCCATTTATGGTTACAATAAAGTATGAATACAAACATTTGTCACTAAAATATATTTCGCGACAAATTGGTATATTAGAAAGAAAGGTTGAAGAAATGATCAATTTCATTAAAAATACATTTTATGCTTCAGATGAATTGAAGCTTACCTATTATCAAACACCTCGTTCTCTTAAACCTCAGGGCGTTGTTCTGATTGTCCATGGTATGGCTGAATCTGCAACACGTTATCAAGAATTTTCAGATTTTCTCTACACAAACAATTACATTGCCGTTGCTTACGATCAACGCGGTCATGGACAAACGGGCATCGATTCAGGCGACATGGGCTTTTTTTCAAGTGGCAATGGTTGGGAACGCATCATTTCAGATGTAAAAGAAATCTCCTGTTCTCTAAAAGAATCTTATCCGGATCTTCCCCTTTTTCTCATTGGCCATAGTATGGGATCCGTGGTTGCACGAAATGCTGTCATTTCATTTCCTGAGCTCTATAACAGCGCCATTATCATTGGTACTACCATCGGGATTAACGGTTTAACGCGGAAAATAGCCAGCCTGATTGCCAAACATGAAATTCGAAAGACTGGCGAGAAGACACCTTCGGAATTGCTTTCAGGTCTCTCCTTCGGCGGCTATAACAAGAAATTCAAGCCAAACCGAACTGATTATGATTGGCTGTCTTTGAATAAAAAGAATGTGGATACTTATCTGGACGATCCTCTTTGCGGATTTACCTGCAGTTCCGGTTTTTATCGTGATCTTTTTTACGGTATTCAGTTCACCAGCGCCTACTCCAACCTAAAAAAAATTCCCTATGATTTTCCCCTATTGTTTCTATCTGGCCGAGATGATCCCGTTGGCGGCATGGGGAAAGAAGTGAAACGAATAGTCCAGCTTATAAAAAAAACAGGGGTTGAAAATGTCGATCTTATTCTGTACCCACTTCTTCGACATGAAATTCTCAATGAAGATCATCGGGAATTGGTTTATAACGATGTTCTTAAATTTATTGAAAAGTAGCAAACTATTGAAAATTATGCTAATCATTCGCAAAACTGGTTAGCATATGATATTATGACCTAAAAGGAGGCTACCACAATGGCTCAAAATATTTATGTCTTCGGGCACCAGAATCCGGATACAGATTCTCTCTGTTCCGCTATCGCCTATGCAAATTTAAAAAAAGAGCTTGGACATACCCATGTTTTTCCTGCCCGTCTCGGATCAATTAACAAGGAGACTCAGTTTGTTTTAGATACATTCCATGTTGATCTTCCAGTACTCATTAAAGATGTGAAGCCCCAGGTATCAGATCTTATTCTTACCGATTTTTCAATGGCCAATGAAAAGGATTCCGTTTCAAAAACCATGGACCAGATCATCAATCATCCCGGTCGATCCCTTCCTGTTATCAGCGATGACGGCAAACTTATTGGCATGGTCTCTGTATCTGACATTATCCCCTCTTATACAGATGCTTTTTCAAAATCGATTCTAAGGGACAATGAAACCCCCTTTGATAATATCATCGAACTCCTGGATTCCCAGATATATGGATCTCTAGAAACGAATACTGTATTAGGAGATGTTTATACCATTACCGAAATTGAAGTAGACCAAAAACTCAGTTTCGACGATATTCTGGTAACTGTTCAGCAATCAGTTTATTTGAGCCGTGCTTTTGAAACAGGAGCTGGTACCATTATTGTGTCCAATGCTTCTCCTGATATTCCTTTCCATATCCCTGATAATTATAATGGGGCTATTTTAACGGTAACTTCAGGACCATTTGAAGTCATTCGTCTTTTATGCCAGGGAATTCCAATAAAGAATTATTACAAAAAAAGCAATCTGGAATATTTCATGACTTATGAAACCATTGATGATGTAAAAAAGAATATGCTTACTTCCGACTATGAGCGATTCCCTGTAGTTAACGTGGATGGTCAAGTTATTTCAACTATTTCAAGAAGTAATTTGATTGATTTCAGCCGAAAGAAAGTTATTCTCGTGGATCATAATGAACGTAGCCAATCCATTATTGGTGTGGAAGAAGCGGAAATCATTGAAGTCATCGATCATCACCGCGTGGCTGAAATTCAAACATCAACTCCTTTATATCTACGTATTGAACCTTTAGGTTGTACATCTACCATTGTTGCAAAAATGTATCATGAAAATAAAGTACCGATTTCTAAACCCATGGCGGGACTCATGTTAAGTGCCATTATTTCGGATACCCTTCTATTTAATTCTCCAACCTGTACCACCGAAGACGAAATAATTGCCAAAGAACTTGGTAACATCCTTGATCTTGATATTAGTTGTTATGGTGAAAAAATGCTGGTCGCCGGGAGCAATCTAAAAGAAATGCCACCATTAGAGATTATTACTACGGATATGAAAATGTTCACTATGGGATCCTCTAAAATCGCCGTATCCCAAATCAACACCGGTGATTTTAGAGGAATTTTTGACAAGCTCGATAATGTGCTATGGGAAATGAACAATTTATGCCAGCGGGAAAATCTTAACCTCTCAATTCTTATGATAACTGATATCATTTTAGGTGGAACTGAGTTAATTGTTGCCGGTGAAGACAAAAAACTCGTAGATCTGGCCTTTGGTCTTCACCCTGGGGAATTCAGCAAATTTCTGCCTGGTGTTTTCTCTCGAAAAAAGCAAATCGTTCCTCCGCTGA
>JGI24143J45723_1000497_pt1 | contig 20210 bp, 17 predicted proteins | sample BarGraIncu00432A_FD_45723 | JGI IMG/M metagenome (IMG submission 45723) | reverse complement strand
GGGTATGCTCAATAAAGTGTTGGGACACTGTGGTGAAGTAGACATAAAGTGTGCCACGAGATATTAGCATCCTTTATCAACACTTTTATCGACCGGCTTGGGCAAAGGGAAGCCCACACAAGCGGGAAAGCTTGGGGAATTTCTGTCTCAGTCGGCTATGGAGAAGCCCCCAGCCCAGACCGTAAACGACGCTGAAGACCAACCGCGCCCGTTTCTCCCCCTGCCGGGAGAGCCTTTTGCCGAGCAGCTTTGCTGCGAAATAGGGGCCTGCCAACTCGTGGGGCGTCCCCTTCCTCACCCGCCTGTCACGTCGCTTCTGCCGATCGCTGACCAAACGGTCCAGGAGCCGGTCGGTCTTTCCCGTCACCGCACCGGCAATGAGCCCCGCCGCCGCTCCGACCAAGAGCGGGTGACGGGTTAGAAAGTTTCTCTCCGGGTTCAATGTGGACATAAATACCTCCCGCCCTGACTCTGCAATGACGCGGATTGATTGTTGAACACGAGTCTTCTTACCAATTGGCCTCATTGTATCCCAGCCCACGGGGCTGTCAAATGCTCGATTCAGCTCATCCACTTCAAGTCCAACAGTCCCCCTTTGCAAGAGGCACTGTAGAGGCCACGACGGTTTAAGTGCTGGAAGAGCGGAAGGCAACAGTCAATGACTGTATATAAGCCTGCAGGAGCCCCTTGACCACAGGGTATGCAACACTATAATTAGTTTAATATCACACAACACTCCGACGACAGGGCACAGTCATCCGAACAGCCCTGTCATTTCCGCTGCACTGAATAAAGAAATTCTACCATAGGGACCCACAGGAGGCATAACAATGCTCGTCAAGACCCTGACAGTTCTCGTACATGCCGAACATGACACGCTCTGGAACCTGCTTCTGGAGAGACTAAAAGATCCAGCTCGGTTTATTCCTGGTGTGACAGAGACGCGGGTTATCGAAAAACATGACAACGTTACAATCAGAGAGTTGAGATTGCATGGTGATCTGGTGAGAGAACGGGTGACAATTCGTCCACATGATAGCGAGATCCGGCACGAGTTGCTGGAACATCCACAATTCACCGGTTCCATCGTGACGAAGGTGGTTCGCACTGCCAGGCAGAGCCCTGTCGCACCTCAGCATTTGGAATATGACCTTGAGCTGACACCAAAATCACTGCTGGTCAAAGGGGTGGTGCACGGAGAAACGGAAATCCTTGCGGATCTGGAGGCAGAGATGCACAGGCTTAAATCGAGGGCGGAAGAGATGGAGACCCGGTCCTGAGGACGCAGCGCGGAGAAGTTGTTGTCAACTATTCGGAGGCAATCATGTGGAAATCCTTTGCCGTTTTCCTCTGCAGTGCGGTCTTGGCAGCAACCAGTTCAATCGCCATCCTTGCGACTCCCGCCTGGTGTGCCGGCCCGGACTGGGTACTTCTTGATGAGAACCCGGACTCGCGCTTCTACTTTGACCAAAGCGGCGCGAATAAACCGGGCACGGGAATCGTCCAGGTAAAGACGCGAGTAACCTATACAGACGAGGGGAAGGCCGATGCGCTGAAAATCCTTGAGGATCCTAAAAAATTCGCGGGGTTGTTTGAATCGCGCTACCTCTATGACCTGGACTGCAAAAAAGAGCAAAGCCGGTTGTTGGAGGTACGCCATCTGGACGAGGAGGGGGTGACGTTGAAGACGACCGATCTCGCGGCGGCCACCGAGTGGCAGGAGGTATCGCCTGACGGGCGCATGGATCTGGTTCTGGAAAAGGTCTGCGCCCCGCGACCTGCGCAAAAGTAAGGCAAACCCCGGCGTTGCATGATCCCCCCTGTGGAACAGGGGGGAAGGCGGGACCTAATCACCCCTTTCTGTATTCCTGCCTCAGCAGCAAATCCATCAAAACCAGCGCGGCCATGCTCTCGACAATCGGGACCGCCCGGGGGACAATGCAGGGATCATGACGCCCCTTGGCCTCGAGGTCGGTTTGTTCCCCTGCAAAGGTGGCCGTGCGCTGTTTTTGCCCGATGGTAGCCGGGGGTTTGAACGCGACCCGGAAATAAATCGTCTCCCCGTTGGAAATCCCCCCTTGCACCCCGCCGCTAAAATTGGTCAGGGTCCCGAGCCGCCCGCCCTTGGCCACGAAGGGATCGTTATGCGCGCTCCCCAGCATCCGGCTCCCGCTGAACCCGGACCCGATCTCAAACCCCTTGGAGGCCGGCAGCGACAGCATGGCATGGCCGAGCATCGCCTCGAGTTTGTCGAATACCGGCTCGCCGAGGCCGGCCGGAACGTTGCGGCAAACGCAGGCGACTACTCCGCCGATAGAATCCTTGTTGTCGCGCACCTCAGCAATCAGCTCCGCCATGGCCTGCGCGGCATCCGGATCAGGGCAGCGGACCGCGCTGGCGTCTACCTCCTTGCGGGTGATCCCCTCCAGATCGACCTGGCTTCCGGTAAGCCCTCCCACACTCTCAACCCAAGCGACAATCTGCACGCTGTGCTGCTGAGCCAGGAATTTTTCGGCAATGGCGCCGGCCGCGACCCGGCCTATCGTTTCGCGCGCGCTGGCCCGACCGCCGCCACTGTCAGCGCGGACACCGTATTTCACCTGATAGGTGTAGTCAGCATGGGAGGGTCGCGGGATATCAGCCATATCGTCGTAGTCGTTAGGGTGCTGGTCGCGGTTGGGCACCAGGAGCCCGATGGGAGTGCCCAGGGTGACGCCGTTTTCCACACCGGAGAGTATGGTGACCTGGTCCGTTTCGCTGCGCGGCGTGGAGAGGTCGCTTTGCCCGGGACGACGCCGGTCAAGTTGGGGCTGGATATCCGCCTCGCTAAGCTTTATGCCAGCCGGGCAGCCGTCCACGATCGCCCCGACTGCGGCGCAGTGGCTTTCGCCGAAGCTGCTTACTTTGAAAATGGTGCCGAAGGTTGAAGACATACCTGCTCCTTAAAAAATATAGGGTTAACCGTCCACGCCGCCACGGCGACGCTCTATCAATAATCATCTGCCAGTTATCGGGTGCAGCTCAGGTGGCATCGTCACTCTCGCGGGAAGAGGGATCAGTCCGTTACCGACAACCGCCGAATACTGCGGCGCCCTCAGGGAGCCGCGGCGATCAGGACCACCAGGGAGCGCCCGACCAGCCGGTAGTTGTTGGTCGAGATGGCCGGCATGGCATCCCAGGGGACGATGTCTTCCGGCGCGGCGCGCGAGGTGTCGATCCAGCGGTACCAGGTCCCGCCTGGCAGCTTTTTGGGAGAAGGGAGGCTGAAGGTAAGCGGCTTCCAGTAGGCGTTAACCATGTAGTGGAAAACGACGCGCCGGGTAGCACTCCAGGCGGTCAGGGCGATACTGTGCGACTCGTGGCTCCAGTCCGGTGTCCCGAGCCGCACGCCGTGCCACTCCAGCCGCGCCTGGCTGAGCAACTGGTTCAGCGTCAGCTGCCCCTCGGCGGTTGCGCCATGCATGAGTCGCGCGTCGATCAAAAGCTTGGTAAAGCGGTGAATGTCGGGGTGGCGCTCCAGCACCCCCCAGTCAAACCAGCCGATCTCGTTGTCCTGGCAATAAGCATTGTTGTTCCCCAACTGGGTGCGACGCGCCTCGTCCCCCATAAGGAGCATCGGTGTCCCGAGAGAAAGCAAGGTTACCGCCAGGAAATTTTTCACCTGGCGGTTACGCAACTCTTCGACAGCCGGGTTGTCGCTGGGACCCTCGACGCCGCAGTTCCAGCTCACGTTGAAGTTGGCTCCGTCGCGATTTTGCTCGCCGTTGGCCTCGTTATGCTTACGGTCATAGGAGACCAGGTCGTTCAGCGTGAAGCCGTCATGGCAGGTGATGAAGTTGATGCTCTGCTCGGGTTCGCGCTCCTGGTGCCCGTAGATGTCGGGACTGGCCAAAAGGCGCGCGACGAAGCGGGAGATCATCCCGTTGTCACCCTTCAGAAAGCTGCGTACGTCGTCGCGGAACTCACCGTTCCACTCCTTCCAGCTGTCGCCGATAAAGCTCCCCACCTGGTACAGGCCTCCCGCGTCCCACGCCTCGGCGATCAGCTTGATCCCGGCCAGCGCTGGGTCCGACTCTATGTCCCAGATGATGGGCGGGTTCTTGAGCGGCCGCCCCTCGCCGTCGCGCGACAATATGGAGGCGAGATCGAAGCGGAACCCGTCGACGTGCATCTCCTTCACCCAGTAATGCAGGCTGTCGATGATGAGTCTGCGCACGACATGATGGTTGGCGTTCAGCGTATTGCCGCAGCCAGAATAGTCAATGTAGCTTCCGTCCGGCGCCAGGGTGTAGTACACGTCGTTGGCAAAACCGCGGTAGCAAAAGGTCGGGCCCTTGTGGTCCCCCTCGGAAGTGTGGTTGAAAACCACATCGAGGATGACTTCGATGCCGGCTCGGTGCAGCGCCTTGACCATGTCGCGAAACTCTTCCAGGGGGCCCAGAGGATCCAGCCGCGAACTGTATCCCGCATGCGGCGCGAAAAATGAGATCGGGCTGTAGCCCCAGAAGTTGCACAATCCGAAAGGGGCGTCATGCGGGTCGAATTGGAAAACCGGCAGCAGCTCGACGGCGGTGACACCCAGATCTTTTAAATAGGGGATTTTCTCGATCAGGCCGGCATAGGTGCCGCGCTTTGCTTCCTCAACGCCGGAGGAAGGGTGCTTGGTGAACCCCGCCACGTGCATTTCGTAGATGATGGTGCGCGAATACGAGCGTTTGAGAGGCGTGTCACCCTCCCAGTCGTAACCGCGCGGGTCGGCGACCACGCTCTTCATGGATCTGGCCACGTTGTCGCCCGCCACGCAGGCGGCACCCCGGTCATAACCGGCAGGAACCGCCACCGCGCGACCGTAGGGGTCGATCAGGAGCTTGTCGGGATCAAAGCGCAGGCCGCGTTGGGGGGCAAATGGGCCGGCCACCCGATACCCGTACAGCTGGCCGGAGCCGATGCCGGGAACAAAGGTGTGCCAGTAATGGTAGGTGCGATTGGACCTGGGGTCGAGGGGGATCACCCGGGAAGCGACCGCGTCGTCGGCATGATCGAAGAGGAGCAGTTCGATGCCAGTGCAGTCCCTGGCAAAAACGCTGAAATTCACTCCGCCGTGAGTAACCGTTGCGCCGAGCGGAGAAGTGTTACCCTTGTTCAGCTCGGAAAGCATGCTGCTCGCTCTTTCAGGAACGCTTGTCATTGATACCCTTTTTTCTAGCTATGTTTCTGGAACTGTCATCATTGACCCTTTTCCCGCCTCGGCAGCCTCCGGGATGTTAGCCGGAACCAATCAGCACTCAAAGAGCCGTCTGTTTACAAGACACGGGGATCAAGGCGCTGGAAGAACCGTGGTAGGAACTATAGTCGATTCTACCATAGAGTCAAATCTAAAGGGACTGCTACTTACCTGAGTCAGCTCAGGGCAGCGATCGCAGAGCGAGGCCCCGCGCTTAGGCCTTTGACTGGCGCGCTCCTCTCTTACGGACGGGGTGAAAAGCAGGTGGCTCAGGCCCCGGACCTCCAGTGCCCCGCGGGGGGTCCTGCTGCTTCCCGGCGACTTTCATTGCCTGGGCGATGCAGCATACGGTGAGGAGAATGCAGAGCCAGCCTATCCAGTCGCCAAACCGCGAGTAGACGGCATCCCCCTGCAGCAGCGGAATGCGGTCAACCAGAGACTCGCGGGTCCAGATCCCGGTGTGGCTCACGATGCGTCCCACCGGGTCAACGAAAGCGGAGACACCGGTATTGGTGACCCGCACCAGGGAGCGGCGATTTTCAATGCAGCGAAAGCTGGCCAAGGCCAGGTGCTCCATCGGCTCGCTCGAGTTACCGTACCAGGAATCGTTGGTGAGATTGAACATCGCCTCAGGGGTACGACGCTCACGGCCGCCCCGCATCAGGGAACGGATCTTGCCGGGGAAGATGTCCTCGTAGCAGATACTGACCGAGAGCAGGTGCCTGCCGAGCGCCAGCGGCTCCTCGCTCTCACCGGGCCAAAACCTGCTGGCATAGGGGGACCAGGAGTACAGGCTCGGGAACCAGTCGCCCATCGGGATGTACTCGCCAAAGGGGACCAGCACGCTCTTGTCGTAGCTGCCCAGAATGCGCCCGGTCGCGTCGGTAAGAAGAGCGGTATTGCAGGTACGGACCCCGTCACTCCCCTCCTGCTGCAGGATGGCTCCCAGTAAAACCGGTGTAGCCAGTTCGCCCAGGGACGGGATGCGCCCTTCCCGGGAGGGCGACAGGTTCAGCGGGCAGATCCCTTCGGGCCAGACCACGAGGTCCAGAGGCTGGGCTTTCACCAGCACCCGGGTCATCTGCTGGTGCTCGCGGAACAAAGCCTCGGGATTCTTCATCTTGTCGCCGGCACCACGGTTGGCCTGAACCAGACCGACGGTCAGTTTTTCGGCAACCGAGGCTTGCCGGTCCCAGCTGCGGATCCGAAGCTCCCCATAACCCAGGACGGTTGCGATCACGACGACCAGCGCCGCCAGCTCGCGCCAGGCAAGGCTCCGCTTCCGGAACCAGCGGGTCAAGACGGCATAGGCGCTGGAATTGAGGTACACGACCAAGAAGCTGACCCCGAGGATCCCGGTCAGGTCAGCAATTTGAGTCAGGTGAGGCAGCAGATACTGACTTGCTCCAAGATAATTGGGAAAGAGTTCCGGCCAGAACTTCTCCAGCGCCGTCCAGACCACCGGTGCCACCCAGACTACGCTCCAGCCGGTGTCACGGGTGATGAGCCGCGTGGCCCAGGCCCAGGTGGCGAGCACGACCCCGTTGGCGGCGGCGAGCAGAAGTAGCCCCAGCGCTGCCAGCGGCCAGGGAAGGCCGGCGAAGAGCTGGAACATTCCGACCACCCAGTAGAAGCCTCCCGCATGCCCGACGGTGCCGGCGACCCAACCAAGGAGAAATGCCCGACCCGGTCGCTGCTCGCGCACCGCCCAGAGTACCGGCACCAGGCAAACCCATTCCAGGTAGAAATGGTCAAAACCGACGTAACCAAGGAAAAACAAGATGCCGCCCGTGACGGCGGCAATCCAGGGTAGCAATATGGTAATCGACCGCTTAGCTGGCAAGGTCAGTCCCCATTTCCGTTCATCGTGCGGCAAGTCTTCGTGAGGTCCGCCAAGGGGCGCTCTGGACCCTAGAAGGAACAGGAGTGGCCACCCAAGGTCAGGCCTAGCCGACTCCAAACGATTACGCGCGGGGAACATATCACAATTTACTAATAGGTTCAATCTAATACATCCAACATTACGCCGGGGAGAATTCCATCGTCCCCACGCTCCCGCGTGGGAATGCAGCCGGGGACGCTCCCGCGTCCCGGTTCACCTTCTCGTGGGAACGCACCGGCAAGGTGGCGGTTTCACCTCCGGAGTCGGACGCCGGAGCGTCCGGAAATTTCCGTTCCCACGCTGGAGCGTGGGAACGATGGCAACGCGTCTCGCAGAGAATGTCGATGGAGGAGTCAGCCAAGAAGTCGATTGTCAGCAGGTCCTCTTGCCAACACTACTGTCCCGATGCCGGATAATAATCCGGCGGCACGGAGTACATCTCTGAAGACGGCGGAGGAGGAGGGATCGCTTGCGACCGGCGCACCCGACGCACCGTCCCCGGAATCTGGTTGCCCTTTGAGTACATGCACTGCACATAGGTATTGTCGTAGCGCCGCTGTGCCTCCATTCCGTAAACCTGGCCGAAACTCGCGCCGCTGGCTGTTCCGACCAGCAAGCCGGAGCCCGCTCCTATCGCCGCCCCGGCTCCCGGGTTACCGGAGGCAGCCCCGATAGCGGCACCGAGTCCCGCGCCTACAACGGTCCCCACGGCTGCGCCTGTTGCCGTATTCTGATTGGCCGTCTCCTGAGGTTTGCCGACCTGGCGATCTGCCCACTGCCTGCATATGGCATCGTCAACCTGGAACTGTTCAAAGGTCTTCCCCGGAGCAGGCAGCACCCGCACGCTAGGACCGGTCGGAAGCGTCGCACATCCGCCCACTGCCAGCAGAGCTAAAAGAGAAAATAACGACAAGGTTCTCAGTGACTGTGTTCGCATGGGTCAATCCTCCTCGCCCGGTGGCGTCGGTGCAGGAACGACTTTCATCCAGCCTCCCGGACAACTTTTCACATAGGGATAGTAACCCTTCGGATTGTTGCAGAAATACCAGTAACCTGTCCCTTCGGACGGCGACTCTGGCATCACGTACTCCTCAGGCTGCTGTGGTACGATGACGGTTGGCGTATTGTAGTAGGGATAGTAAGGGTAATAGGGATAGAAGAAGGGGTCCCACCCCCAGCCCGGACCGAGCCAGACCCCGAAATGGCCCCCGCCGCGTCCACCGCCGTGTCCCCCACCGAAATGTCCTCCGCCGCCGTGGCCACCTCCACCGTGCCCCGCGGCATAGGCCACCTGCTCCACCTGCCCTGGCCAGGAGCCGACAAAAACCGCCAGTGCGGCTGCCAAGGCAAATACCATTAGCTTTTTCATATTCAACCCCCTCTGGGCAAAACAGAATATTCTAATTTTAGTTTAAGCCGATTGGACCCAACTGAAAAGCAAAAAGATGGCTCTCAATTCCGAGGTTTTTTGGTAGCTAAGGCAGGTTCACGCAGCGCGGGTAGCGCGCCGGAAGCGGAACATGAGACTCCAAAGTTCGGAGAACAGCATGCCGGAGAGCATCAGGATGCAGCCCAGTAATCCCCGGGAGCCGAGGACCTCGCCCAACAAAAGCCATCCCCCGAAAGCGGCGAAAACCCCTTCAGCACTCAGTATGATTGCGGTGTGTGCCGGGTGGGCGTCACGCTGGGCCACCACCTGCAAGGTGTAAGCGACGCCGACTGAAATGACCCCGCCGTAGAGGATGGGAAAGGCGGCACGCATGATCCCGCCGAGGTCGACGGTCTCGATGCAAAAGGCGGTAACCAGGCTTAACAGGGAGCAGACGGCGAACTGCACTGCGGAGAGTTTGAGCGCGTCCAGGCGCGGGGAAAGCCAACCGATCAACAACACATGCCCCGCCCAGAAAAAGGCGCCGATCAGTTCCAATAGATCGCCGAAACCGATGGTAAAGCGCGGGCTCACACTAAGAAAGAAAAGGCCAAAGGCTGCCAGAAACGCTCCAAGCCAGGTGCCAAGGGTGGGGCGCTGCCCCCAGCAAAGTCCGATCAGGGGAACGATGACAACATACAGTCCGGTGATAAATCCTGCGTTCCCTGCCGTGGTGTACACCATCCCCACCTGCTGCAGCGAGGCGCCGAGGAAAAGGGCAGCCCCCGCCAGAGCGCCGCCCAGTAGCAGGGTACGCCTGCCAGCCTTGGGCAGCATGCCGGGCGGACGGTTTCGGCGGCGCTGGCCGATGAGGACCAGGGGGAGCAGCGATAGGCTCCCCAGGGCAAAGCGAACGCCGTTAAAGGTGAACGGGCCGACAAATTCTAAACCTTGCCGCTGGGCGACGAATCCACCTCCCCAAATAGCTGCAATGAGCAATAACAATAGGTCCGATTTTAGCGCTTTTCCTAACATGAATGATCCTGTCTCTTGATTGACTTAGGCACCGCACTGGCGCAGGACCGTTACTTTTGTGCTATTTCGCCCGGAAAGTCAAGTGACAGGGGGTGATGGGGAGGGTGGTACAGGCAGGCGTTACGGGGATCTCTGACTTTCAGTTGGATCAGTTGCCCTTACTTTCAGCGGTGGTCGTCCAGTTTCTGAACCACATCCTGCGCCATTTGCAGGTGATGTTGGAGAACCGGCAAGGTCGCAACGGTCCAGGCTCTGAGATCGGGATCCTGAACCTTTTTAAGGGCTTTTTTGAAAAGTGCAATGCTGTTGAGATGGTTTTTCACCATGGTCTGCATATATTTCCTGTCAAACTCAATTCCGGCAAGTTTTGACAGTCTGGCAATCATCAGGATATGTTTTCGTTCCAACTGAACCGGCAATATCAGGTTTCTTTGCACCGCAATCGCGTTCAGTGCCTGGCTCGTGTGGGAATGTTCCAGTACCATGCGGTCGCCAAAGCTTTTCACTTCCTGCAAGTTCCCTTTGTCCTGCGCTACCCGGCCCAACCTGACCTCCATCATGCCGACGCTGGCTGCATCCTTGATAAAAGATTTACCCGCGGGCGAGAGAGCACCCTCCAGCGCATGAACTGGCTGCACGATACTGGTCATCAGCCAAAGACAAAGGAAGGCCAATACTGCAAATCCCTTTTTCATACAGCCCCCTCTTGGCACAGGAAAGGAAATAACCGACCACTAAGAGTGTAGCTGATTTACCCCGGAATGTGAACCATCACTAAGCTTCCATACAGTGAACCTCCCGCGAGAGTGTCAGGACAAATGTGATTCGCCCTGACAACCGTTGGAGGGAGTGTAGTGGCCAATCAACATCGGGACTATCCCCCCCCAAAAAAGCGCGGCTCCTCGGTTCCGAAACAAGTGCTGCCACAGCGGCAGGGAGCGTTCGGAGCTGCTCTCAAGGAAAAAGCACCGGCAGGCTTTGACTTCATATAGGGTTGGGGGGTACAATAAGGTATTGGAAAAACAAGACATCTTTAGAGAACACTAAGAGGAGCCGCCAATTTTTCTGACGAACTGTCAATCGGCGTCGCTTGCACAAGGAGTTTATTGCATGACTGACAAAAGCAGCAGTACACCAAAGGTCCACCAGAGCGAGCTAGCAAACGGAATTCGTGTCATCACCCAGCCGACTCCTGGTTTGCAAGGAGCCGCTATTGCTATCCATGTTCTGAGCGGCTCGCGCGACGAAGACCCGCGTATCGGCGGAGCCTCCCACTTCATCGAACACCTGCTTTTCAAGGGAACCGAAAAGCGCACCTCTTACCAGATCACCAACGAACTCGACGCCATCGGTGCCTCCCCCAACGCCTGCACCAGTCAGGAAGGGGTTACCTACTACCTGAAGTCCCTCAACAGCGACCTGCCCCAGGCATTCGACGTGCTAAGCGACATGTTCCTCAACAGCTCCTTTCCGGAAAAGGAGATCGATATGGAGCGTGGCGTGGTCTTAGAAGAGATCAAGCGTGCCGAGGATAACCCGGACCGCTATCTGCACAACCGTTTCGCCGCTGGTTTCTGGGAAGACCACCCGCTGGGGAGGCCGGTGCTGGGAACCCCCGAGGTCATCAGCTCCATCACCCGGGAACAACTGATGCAGCACATGCGGCAGCGCTATGTCCCGAAGTCCACGGTCGTCGCGGCGGCGGGCAATATAGAGCATAAGGCAATCGTTGCCCTGGTTGAAAGTTACCTGGGCGACACCCGGGCGCGCGAAGCGGCCCCGCCGGCCTCCGCAACGATACCGGGCAGGTACGGGCTGGCGACCGCCCGCCATAACCTGCGCGAGATGCAACAGGTACAGTTCTACCTCGGTTATCCGTCCCTGCTTCCGACCGATCCACGCTACTGGTCCATGCAGGTCCTCAGACTGGTCTTGGGCGGCGGCATGAGTTCGCGGCTTTTCCGGGAGGTGCGTGAGGAGCGCGGTCTTGCCTACTCGGTAGGAGCCTATATGCTTGAGTACCGCGACCGTCCCGGTTTCGTCGTCGTGGCAGGCTGCAACAGCGCCCGGGCGCAGGAGGCTATTGAGGTATGTCATGGTGAGGTGCTGAAACTCTCCCGCGAGAAGCTCACCGGGCAGACACTGAGCGACGCCAAGCGCCAGGCGCGGGGGAAACTGCTGCTGAGCCTGGACGACCCCTCCGACTGGCTGATACCCATGGCGCGAGAGGTCGGTTACTTCGGCAAGGGGCGCTGCATCGCAGAGGATTTGGCACAACTGGAGGCGGTAACGCCAGAGTCTATCATAGCCATTGCGGACGAGCTTTTTACCGGCACCAAACCGCGTCTCGAGTCTATCGGACCTGAACTGGAACTGACTCTCCCTTCCTAACGAGTTGGTATTTGCCCCCAGTGTCCCCAACAAAAAAGCCCCGCCAGGATTTCCCCGGCGGGGCTTTCTATTAAAGTACCTGGCAGGATTGATCACTCCCTCTTTCCGAGCCTGCCCCAGCCTGCCCGCGCGACCTCTCCTTTACGCCAAACAAGCAGTGACGACAAGGCCGGCAGCCAGCCCCAGCAAAGTCGGCCAGAGGTTGCGCCGCGCCAGGTCGGCAGGATCTACACCGGCAAAAGAGGCGGTAACCGCCAGAAAGCCCCACGGGACCAGAGTCGCACCGGTCCAGATAGCAGCCATCTGCGCTTGGGAGGCGAGAATCGCGACATTGGCGCCGATCGGCTTGCCGAGAGCCATGGCAATGCTGGTGCCGAGCGGAATGGCCGCATATCCCGAACCATCGAAGGCCGCCAGTATCCCGGCGACCGTAACCATGATGGAAACCATCAGCGTATTAATCGGCAGGTGTGCGGCAATGAAAAAGCCCCAGTCGAACATGAGCCCCTGGGCGTTTTTGTCTTTGAGAATATCTTTGAGAGAATCTCCGCCCAACCAGAAGAACCCGGCAATGATAACGACCGGCCCGAATACTTTGACAGCAAACATCCAGCCAAAGCGGGCGTGATCCATGACTTTGGCAAAAGCGTCATTCTTATACTGGAAACAGGCGCTGATCATCGTTATAGCCAGCACCGTGCCGCCAATGAGTGCAGTGGCTGCGCCGCCTTTAAGTTTTTGATCAAACATAACATACACATCGAGAATCAGAGCCAGCGGGATCAGCCACGCCATCACCTTACCGATCGGGCTCGCATTGATGGTAGCGGTAGCGGCGGCTGCCCTTTTCTCCATATCCAAGCTGCCGGCGGCGCCTTCGGCCAGGCGCCCTTTCCCGCTTTTGATCGCCTTTCGTGCGATGAAAAAGGCGCTCGACACGGCAACCAGGGAAACCGTCGCCCAGACGGGAACACTCGCCGCGACGATGTCACCCACAGGTATGCCGGTCATCTTGGCGGTGACCGACGGGGTACCCTGGATAATGAAGTCGCTCGAGAGCCCTACACCTTTACCGAAGATCGACAACGCCATGCCGGCAATCATGGGCGGCAGCCCCCCTACGATCGCGCAGGGCAGCAGCAGCGCCCCCAACAGCGCGACAGCCGGCGTGGGCCAGATGAACCAGGAAAGGACCAGCATGGCAAGGCCGATCACCCAGTAGGAAACGCTCGGATTGCTCAACAGACCGCGCAGCGGGGCGACCATGAGCCGATCCGCACCCATGTCCTCCATGGTCTTGGTCATCATGACGACCAGGGCGATAACAATGATGATATTGAGGAGGTCCGAGGTCGCCGCCATGATGGCAGTGAAAGCGACCATGATTCCGCCCACGATGCTCCCTTTCAGCAGCGACCCGACCACCAGCAAACCAATGGAGGTGGGCAGTAAGGCATCCCTGCGCGTGGCGAGGCAACCGAGGGTTGCCAGCACAAAAAGCATGAAAACCCAATCTGCCACTGATAGTGCTGCTACCTGGTGCATCCAGACCTCCTAAAGTCACGGCCAAATTTCATCGATGAAGTAACAGCTCAGGGCGATGTCTATTCGCCCCTCACAAAGGTCGGGAGAAGAGTGTAGGGGCGAATCATCATTCGCCCAACGCTAGCGTCACCGGCAGCGCACCCTGTACCCGGCAAACAGTTGCTTGTTGATATAGCGCCCCTTCTCCCACCTGTTAAGGTGTTTAGGCAAGGCTTTTTGCAAAGAAGCCAGTCATATTTGCTCTGGTGACAGTATCTTTTATCCGGTCAATGTCGGTAGTGTACATTTTGCACTCGACCATGTGATCAAACAGTACGGAACCCGAGAAGGTGTATTTTTTGGTCAATCCCGCCGCGGTTTGCATCCGCTCTCTCACGTGGGCAATCCCCTCTCCGCAGGCAAGACTCCGGGGAATCTCGATGTCGTCCAGTCCGAGCGCGCATCGGGCAGCGTTGTGTCCGGCAAGGGTGCCAGTGATGATCGCTTCGGTGTGGCCCACCAGCAGGCCGGCCTTCTCCCCGCCGCAATACACGTTATTCAGCCCCGCCACTTTGAGCGCATTGTCCCGGGGGAGCATGCCGAAATAGCGCATCGAGTTACCGATGCCGCCGGAATAGGGGTCTTCGAAACGGGCGTTTTCACAGCCCGGGATCTGGCGCAGCATATCCAGCGGGTAATAGGAGGACATCAGTTTAGCGTGTCCAGTATCGAGCAGCACGATATTCTCAGTGAACTCTTTCAAGGCATATTGCTGGCAAGCCTTTTGTCCGAGTTCAGCCATGCTCCTTTGCAAATTGACAGGCACGGGAATGACACAGACACCTGTCCTATTGAGCAACTCCTGTATCTCGCAGGAAAGGGAATCTTTGTGCAGTTTGCAGGAACCGCTCATGGCGCCCAGCGTCCCGTCAGCCTTGGCACCTATCATTTCTTCAATGCCAGCTTTGGCCGCTATGCTGAAGCGGGGACCGAAGGTGGGGCAACGATACACACACATTGCACAACCGTTGCCATGCTTTCTGCAGTTGCCCTGGGGACCGGCGGTTCCCGACACATCGACAAAGGCGTCGCCGGCAGCTTCTTTGATGTGACCAGTGCCGTAGACTTCCGCCGCCACACTGGCAATCGTGCCGTCAGCGACAATGATATCCTTGACGCGAGCCATGAGATGGACAGTTATGCCGGCCGCCAAGAGCGCCTTGCGAACGGCAGGCTCAATGGTGGAGACATCGTAGAGGCTGGCGTGCTTGTGCCCGGGGAATTCGATATTCCTATGCCGGGCCGTAGCATCGGTGATTTTAAAGAGATCTCCACCACCCATGGCAAGCATTTCTTCGGTGACGGTGAAACGTCCGTTATTGCGCATGATACCGCCGACCAGACCGGTGCCAAGCAGCATATCTGCCCGTTCAAACAGTTCCACGTCGCAACCGGCGTGACGACCGGCCAATGCAGCCGCAGTTCCAGCCCAGCCACCACCGACAACTACTACCTTTTTAGCCATGCTTATTCTCCTGACACATTGGACTGTCTGACCGCAATCCGCCTAGCGATATCTCGTACACCATACTCTGGGAATTATTACTGCCAACCTAGTCAAGATTGTTAACAAGGTAACAACAAACGCATTCGATGAATTCCAGGGAAACAGGAAGGCGCTCCATGCTCGTCTGTTTGGTTCATTTAACGGCAGGTGCGAAGGGTGAGGATTGCGGACAGCGATGGAATATAGATTGAAGGCCTCATTAAGTCAAGCAATAACCTTTATATTCTAGCAGTTTAAAGACAGATTAGTTAGAACCCGCCAAACGAACATTTTTTACCGCACTTTTGTAAGAGATGCTGGCAACCGTCCAGATAATGTACCGCAGAATTCACTGCAGCGTCCGACCGGCAAACACTCACATTGCAAGGGGGGCTTTCTACGTTAGAGTCCAACACGGCCGTCTGACCATCTATCTGCGGTCAGTTTAAGCGCCAGTCAATTGGCTTGATTCCACGCTGCATGAGATAAGCGTTAGCTTGGGAGAAATGCTTAGATCCCAGGAACCCGCGGTGCGCTGACAACGGCGACGGATGGGGAGCTTTGAGAACCAGGTGCTTTCTGTCGTCAAGCACAGCACCTTTTTTGCCTGCGTAGGCGCCCCAAAGCATGAAGACAATGCCTTGGCGTTTTTCATTCAACTCAGAGATAACTCTGTCAGTAAAAGTTTCCCAGCCCCTTCCTTGATGGGAAGCAGCGCGCCCCTGTTCGACAGTCAAGACGCTGTTTAACAGTAGGACGCCCTGATCGGCCCAGCTCTGCAAATTCCCGTGTGGGAAATCACTGGCACTTAGTCCCAGGTCGGCTCGAATCTCCTTGAAGATATTTATCAGGGAGGGCGGCGCACCAATCCCCTCCGGCACAGAGAAACAGAGCCCGTGAGCTTGATCAGGACCATGGTAGGGATCCTGTCCGAGAATGACGACAGCGACCTGTTCAAAAGGGGTAGAATTGAGAGCATTGAAATACTCACTCACCTTGGGGTAAATGGTTCTCCCCTGGGCGCGTTCCCCGCACAGGAACTCCTCAAGCGCAAGCAGGTACGGCTTTTCGAATTCCTGGCACAGGTGTGATTTCCAGTTAGGCTCAAGGTGCATTAGCGCGTCTAAGGTCATCTTGTTGATCCCCTGCGATTGGCGGCAGTTTCAGGTCGCGTCCGATCAAGAACACTCAGTCAAACTTCAGCTAAGAACTACTGATGCTTGAGGTATAGCCTCCGCCTGGCGCGGGCACCAATTCCAGGCTGTTGGTAATACAGGGAAGGTTATCCTCCTGATGATGCGTCACATAGAGAATTTGTGTGGTTCCTGTTTTCCCGAGGTGATCGATGAGTTTCAGCACCATCTCCCTGTTAATATCGTCCAGCCCCTGGCAGGGCTCATCCAGTATCAGCAGATCAGGTTGCTTCACCATCGCCCTGGCGAGGAGGACCAGTCTCTGCTCACCATAGGAGAGATTGCGAAATGGAGTGTCGATGTGCTTTCCCATGTGCAGCATCTCAAGCCAATCAAGTGCGATTTCCTGCTGTCTCTTGGAGAATTGATTGTAGACACCGATGGAATCGAAGAATCCTGAGATAACGACGATTCTGACAGTAACCCCGACCCGATAATCCTGTTGGAGAGAGGTAGAGACCATGCCAATGCGCTTCTTGATATCCCAGACACTCTCTCCCGAGCCTCTTTTTATGCCGAAGAGGCTGATGTCATTGGCATAGGCCTGGGAGTTGTCGCCGCTTACCAGACTTAAGAGGGTCGATTTACCCGCGCCGTTCGGACCGGATATTCTCCAGTGCTCACCAGGTGCTACCGTCCAGTCGAACTGAGTAAGAACACATTTTTCGCCATATTGAACCAACACGTTTTTCATGGCCACAAGCGGCACTCCCGGGGTCAGCGCTGCGATGACGCTGGCACTGTCAATCGCCGGGAGTTGGGAGGGAAGCGTGTAATGAAAGGCATGGAAACGCAACAGCGCCTCTGACTCCAGCAGCTCATCCTTTGGTCCTGCCATGAATATCCGGCAGTCATTTATGTAAGCGATGTGGGTGGTTTCAGGTACTATTTCGCTGAATCGGTTCAAGAGTAGGATGATCCTGATCCCCTGTGCCTCGCAACTGCCGATGAGATCCTTCAGCACCTGCCGAGATTTCTGGTCCAGTCCGTCAAAAGGTTCGTCAAGTACCAGCAGCTCCGGATCCTGCATCAGAGCCTTGCAGATAACTACCTTGCGCATTTCCCCGGTGGATAAAAACTTGAGGCCGCGGTCAAGAATACCGGTAAAGTCCAACTGGCGGGAAAGCTCAGCAAGTTTCTCCTGGTGCGCAGGTGTGCAGTTGACACCGGCGATAAATTGAGCGACCATCGTCCCCTGATCCACAAAGCCGATGAAGTCTGAATCATCGTGATACCTTTCCGCGTCCAGGATCTCTTTCAATTTTTCGAAGGAGACGAAACCGGATTTCATTGCAGTGCGATAGCTGCCGGATACTACTTCAAGACTGTCGCATAGTAGCCGCCCCAAAGAGGATTTCCCTGAGCCATTAGCACCGACAATAGCCCAATGCTCGTCTGCACCTATCCGAAGCGTGATGTCCTCAAGACAGGTTGCTTCATGTATTATCGCTTTGACACGCTCAAAAAAGATTTCAGGCAAAACCGTCTCCAGTACTCTGAGTACAAACCAGAAAATTATCAGTATCAACCTGCCCGCTAACTTCAGGCTGACACAATACGCTTTATTTGGCAACGCGACAATGGTCCCGTAAGAGATTCACGCCTAAGGCAACGAAGGCGGCTTCGGCCCTTATTCGGACAGGGGATCTTTCAGCAAACCTGCCCATGGAGCGAAGCTCGCCGGCGTTCCGCCAGGCAAACGGGCTCGCGCTACTGATAGGTTAACGAATGGCTGAAGAAGTCGAAGCAGCGCTGCAGCTCAGAGCGCTCCTTATTGCCCACCTTCACGTATTCAATACCATAACAGGTCTGTCCATCCTCCTCCCGTTGCCATTTGATACTGCCTTGAAGACGGATAGGAGTTTGATTCTTGAACTCCGACATGTTGTCGAAAGGGATGAGCAATTGCAGCGATAGCGTTGAACCTGCCTGAGCGGCCAGCGGTTTGCCGAGGCGCAGACGCATTCCGTTCATGCTGAAATCGGCGGTAAGGCCTTCGAGCTGTTCTCCCTCCGCCTCAACCCTGACCAGAAGATGGTTGGGCGCCCTGGGATCCTTGCGGTGCTCGTTAGCAACGGGCTCTGCGACCCAGTTCCGGTCGAAGCGGAAATATCCCAAAAGCTCAGCGAGGCGCTCCGTGACACGGTAAAGGTCCTGACTTATTCCCGTGGTGATATTGATCCTTGAACTGCTCTGTACAATCATGGAGAATAAAGATTCCAGTCGTGAGTGCAGGGCGGAAAGCTTTGTCATCTGCTCCCCGCTGACATCGGATATTTGCTCGGCAGTCATAGCACTCTCATCGATGTTATTGGCGATCTCCCGAATCACACAACTTGTGCTGTCGGCTTTTTCCATCCCCGCCCTGGTAGATATGATGATGTTTGTCATGGCCGTCATGCTTTCACCCAGCTGCTTCGACAGATCTCCGATGATCTTGCTGATTTCACCATTTGCCTCGGACGCGCTGCCGGCAAGTTTCCGGACCTCGTCCGCGACGACAGCAAAGCCTCTGCCATGTTCGCCCGCGCGGGCCGCCTCAATGGCAGCATTGAGCGCTAAAAGGTTAGTTTGGTCGGTAATATTGGCAATAGTACCGGTGATATCCTGAATACGCGCATTGGCGTCATTAAGGTGTTTCATTTTTTCTTCAGCGCGCTGCGCAGCCTCCACAGCTTTTTTCATCTCATCGATATTTTCCTGTACAGCAATCAACCCCTTTTGAGCACTGACACGGGTTAATTGCGCACTCTGGCGCACAGCATTCGACAACTGCATGACTGATTCAGAAGTACTGCGCAATTCCTCCGTGGCCTTGGTCACCTCGTCAGAGCGCTCTTGCTCCTCGGCGCTACACTGATTGATATTTTCGGAAATATCAGTGATCTGGTAGGCCGACTGGCCAATCTGCTTACTGGCCAGATGAATCTCGCGCATTTGCGAGGACAGTTGCTTCACCATCTCTTTTAGATCGTGGATCAAATTCAACCCGTCGCCAGATTTCTCTTTGATATCCAGAGACAGATTGCCAGCGGCCACCTCATGTGCCACTTCAGCAGCATAAGCAGGCTCAGCCCCCAGCAAAGCCATCAGGCGCCGAAACAGAAGGAAATTGCTGGCAAAGGTAAGCAAGATCGCGACAGCGCCGAGCCCCGCGCTGGACGAAAACATGCCATTCATCGTATGTTTTTGGGTGCGGGAGGCTACCTGCAATTTCTTCTCAAGATTTTCGGCGAACTTATCGAGTTTAGTTGCCAAAGCATCAGAAGCCGCATCGAAGCCATCGTTGGGAGCCTTCATTATGGCGTTGCCTGCCGCGCGTCCTTGGCGTATATAGGCAAAGGCCATCCGTTCGCCAATCCCATACAGCTTATCAACCGCGCCGTCCGCCGCAGCTAATTCAGTCTGCATCTCAGGCATTAGCTTTAGGAGGTGGCCTATCTCCTGGTGAGCACCCTTTTGTTCAGCTACCGCCTCATGAAAATCCTCCTCACCAACAGCGGAAGCGTCAGTCAGAAATTGCTGTATCTGAACGCATGATAGCGAACATCCTTGAACGCCAGCACGGTATTTTCCACCCGTTGTTTTTCTGTCTCGGCCTTTTGCAGAGTCACATTGCTGTACCAGACCACAAGTATTCCCGCCAGGAGCACAAGATTAATGGCACAGGCGGACAGAAACATTTGAGAGTGCATAGACAGACGATTGAGCATAATTGGCAATACCCCGTGTTTAAAGTATCTTATCCGGACTTCTCTTCGACATCGAGGACCAGAACTTTAAAAAAGGCAGCTAATAATAAGGTGAAATACAGGTAACGTAGCAGAATAGCTAAATGTTTTTCTTCACAGGACAGTCGAGAGGGGGTGCAGCCGTAGCAGCGGTAGCGCCCGAGGGGGGTCAGACAGCAAAAAGCCCCACCAAGTATCCTTGGTGGGGCTTTTTGATTAAATTCCCTGCGGCGACCTACTCTCCCACACAGTTACCCATGCAGTACCATCGGCCCAGAGAGGCTTAACTTCCGTGTTCGGGATGGGAACGGGTGT
>JGI24143J45723_1000492_pt1 | contig 20321 bp, 13 predicted proteins | sample BarGraIncu00432A_FD_45723 | JGI IMG/M metagenome (IMG submission 45723) | reverse complement strand
TCATCGGCCACGAGGCGCGCGATTTCGCCTCGCACCGGCAGCGGCGCCAGACCCCGCCGGCGAATTTCCAGGAGGGGGGCGTCTGGCGCCGGGAGAGCATCAACCAGAGATGCAGCGGCGAGGAATTCCCCGTGCTGCTCACCTCCATTCCGGTCCGGGACCGTGAACAGCGCTACGTCGGGATCGTCACCACCTGCGAGAATATTTCCGAGCAAAAGGAGGCCGAGGAGAAGATCAACCGGCTTGCCTACTTCGACAACCTGACCGGGCTTCCCAACCGCGGCATGTTCCTGGAGCGGCTGCAGCAATCCCTGGCGCTCGCATCCCGCGCCAGCGAGCAGGTCGGTCTGGTCTTTCTCGACCTGGACAACTTCAAGGACGTGAACGACACCCTGGGTCACCCCGCCGGCGACAAGCTTCTTTGCGAGGTGGCCGGGAGGCTGGCCGGCTGTATCCGGGAGTCCGATCTCCTGGCGCGGTTCGGAGGGGATGAGTTTGTGGTGCTACTCACCTCGGTTGCCTGCCAGGAGCGGATCGCGGCGGCTGCCCAGCGCATGCTGGATATTTTCGCCAAGCCCTTCCTGATCGACGGGCGGGCAGTTTATTCCGGCGCCAGCATCGGGATCGCGCTCTATCCGGACGACAGTCACGATGCCTCGAGCCTCTTTCGCTGCGCCGACACGGCGATGTACCATGCCAAGAACGAGGGTAGGTCCCAGTTCCGCCTCTTCTCGGAGGAGATGAACCGCAAGATCATGCGCCGGGTGGCGCTGGAGAACAGCTTGCGCCGCGGTCTGGAAAAGCGCGAGTTCTTCCTGCATTACCAACCGCAGTGGGATCTGAAAACCGACAGGATGGTGGGAGCGGAGGTGCTGCTGCGCTGGCAGAGCGAGGAGTTTGGTCTGATGCCTCCTTCCGAGTTCATCTCGCTCATCGAGGATTCCGGGCTCATCTTCAGCATCGGGGAGTGGGTGCTAAAGAGCGCCTGCCAGCAGGCGCGGCGCTGGGCCGAGGCGGGGCACCCGGAGTTCAAGGTCGCGGTAAACGTTTCGGGAAAGCAGTTCAAGCAGGGGGAGTTTGTCTCGATGGTGGCCGGGATCATCCGGGAGACCGGAGTCAACCCCCGCAGCATCGAGCTGGAGTTTACCGAAAGCGTCATCATGGAAAATGCCGAGAAAACCATGGAGAAGCTTGCCGAACTGAGGGGGATGGGGCTGCAGATGAGTATTGACGATTTCGGTACCGGTTACTCGTCCCTCAACTATCTGAAGCACTTTCCGGTGGACCGCATCAAGATCGACCGCTCTTTTGTCGCCGATGTGAATCGCAGCGACGGCGACACGGCGATCGTGGAAGCGATCATCACCATGGGGCAGAGTCTGAGTCTCAAGGTGCTTGCCGAAGGGGTGGAAAATTCCGATCAGCTGCACTACCTGACCGAGCTTGGCTGTGACGAGGTGCAGGGGTTCTATCTTGCCAGGCCGATGCTGCCGGAAGCCCTGGCGGGGAGTCTTGGTGGTCTGCACGGCAGGAAAGGAGGAAAGCTGGAAGTCCCGGAGTGGTTCGACGACCCGGAGGTTCTGGAGGTCCTGGCCGCGACTTCGGGGGCTTGTCAGAGCTTCCGTTAGATTTCTTCATGAAAGCTTGCGCCAAGTCCCTCCCCCTTCAAGGGGAGGGCACTTTAGTCTTTACGCCGCCTGCTCCGTTGTTTCCAGGTCGGCGCTCTCGAAGATCCTGTCGATGTCGAGGATCATCATGAAGGCCCCGTTGTGTTTCCCCATGCCAAGGATGAACTCGGTGTTCAACTTGGTCCCGATGCGCGGTGGTGGTTCGATCTGCTCCGGTTCCAGGTCTATGACTTCTTGCACAGCATCCGCCAGTACCCCTATGACGATGCTGTCTCCCTCCATGGTCATCTCGACCACGATGATGCAGCTGTTCACCGTCTGCAGCGTCGCGCTCATGCCGAACTTGAGCCTCAGGTCCATGACGGGGACCACGCTGCCGCGCAGGTTGATTACCCCCCGCATGAATGCCGGAGTCCTGGGGACCTTGGTCACCGAGGTGAAATCGAGAATTTCCCGCACTTCTGCCACGTCGAGTGCGAAAGTCTCTTCGCCGAGTTTGAAGGTGAGGTACTGGGTGCTGGCTGCCCCTTCTGCTGCGCTCATGTCCGCTCCTTTTCGGTTTTGCTGCTCTCCGTTGGTCTGTCAGGTTAAAGCCAAGTCAACTGCTGAGACGCATGCCATGCGTCTGGCAAAAACGGTAGCTGCAAGGTTGCCGAGACGCGGTCAATGCGTCTCAGCGATTGTCGCCGCAAGGTAGAGACGCATTGCATGCGTCTCTTTCACCATTGTCTAAACTAAACCTCAATCTTGACCTTGACCTGAACCTTGTCCTTAACCTCTGAGTTAAAACTTCTCGAAAGCGTCGTCCTTCATATCGGCAATATCATCCATGGAAAAGCTGTGACCCGCGGCCTGCTTTTTGGACCCCTCGCCGGCGTGAGTCAGATGCTGCACGACGGCGGTAGGCTTCGCGATCCGTCGTGATTCCACCTTCTGACGATTGACACTCTTCATCGCGCTTCCGGTCTCCTTCACCTTGAAAAAGGAGATGGTCGACTGCAGCTGCTCGGCCTGGCTGGAGAGTTCTTCTGCCGTCGAGGACATCTCTTCGGCCGCTCCGGCGTTTTGCTGGATCACCTGGTCCAGTTGCTGGATCGCCTTGTTGATCTGGCTCGCGCCAGTATCCTGCTCTTTGGACGAGGCGCTGATCTCCTGTACCAGCTCGGCCGTCTTCTGGATGTCCGGCACCAGCTGTGCCAGCATCTCGCCCGCTCTCTCGGCCACGTCCACGCTCGAGACGGAGAGCTTGCTGATCTCGCCGGCCGCCGCCTGGCTCCGTTCGGCGAGCTTCCTCACCTCGCTTGCCACCACCGCAAACCCTTTGCCGTGTTCCCCGGCGCGGGCCGCCTCGATAGCCGCGTTCAGCGCGAGCATGTTGGTCTGGCGCGCGATCTCCTCAATGATATTGATCTTCCCGGCAATCTCCTTCATCGCCAGCACGGTCTGCGCCACGGCCTTACCACCCTCGATGGCGTCGGCCGCCGACTTGACCGCGATCTTCTCGGTCTGCAGGGCGTTATCGGCATTCTGCCGGATGTTCGCCGACATCTGCTCCATGGAGGAGGAGGCCTCTTCCGCCGCGGCCGCCTGCTCGCTTGCCCCCTGGGACATGTTCTCGGAGCCGGAACTCATCTCCATGCTTCCCTGCGCTACGTTGTCGGAGGCTCCCTTCACCTCGCTCACCACGTCGGAAAGCTGCTGCACCATCGCCGCCAGTGCCCGCATCAGTTCGTCCTTTTCGGAGCGCTCCCTGATGTCGACCAGCAGGTTCCCGCCGGCAATCTCCTGGGCCGCAGCCGTGATGGATCCCATCGCGGCGATCAGCACGTTCAGGTTGGTCTTGATGATGTTGTACTGGCCCTTGTATTCCGCGGTGATCACCTGGGGGATGTCCCCCTTGCTGATCCGGTCCACGTAGTCCGCGGTCACCATGAGCGGGTTGACGATGTTGGAGACCGTGTCGTTCACCCCGGCGACCAGCTTGTTCCAGCCACCCACGAAGAGGGTCGCGTCGGCGCGCTCGTCCAGCTTCCCGTCAGCCGCCGCCCGGATCAGGATGTCGGTCTGGGAGAGCAGGTCGTTCATCATCTGCACCATGTTGTTCAGGTTGAGCTTGATGACGTTGTACTGCCCCTTGTACTCGGTGCTGATGACCGGCGGGATGATCCCCTTGGCGACCTTGTCCACGTAGTCTGCGGTCACCATGAGCGGATTGACGATGTTCGTGACCGTGTCGTTCACACCGGCGACCAACTTGTTCCAGCCCCCCAGGAAGAGGTTCGCGTTGGCGCGCTCGTCCAGTTTCCCTTCTGCGGCCGCCACGATGATCTTGTCGGTCTCGGACAGGAGGTCGTTCATCAGTTTGACCGTGTTGTTCAAGTTAACCTTGATGACGTTGTACTGCCCCTTGTATTCGGTGGTGATGGTCGGCGGGATGATCCCCTTGGCGATCTGGTCCACGTAGTCCGCGGTCACCATGAGCGGGTTGACGATGTTGGTAACAGTGTCGTTCACGCCGGCAACCAGCTTGTTCCAGCCCCCCATGAAGAGCGCCGCGTTGGCGCGCTGGTCCAGTTTCCCGTCCGCGGCCGCCCCAATGATCTTGTCGGTCTCGGAAAGGAGGTCGTTCATCAGTTTGACGGTGTTGTTCAGGTTCACCTTGATGACGTTGTACTGCCCCTTGTACTCGGTGGTGATGGTAGGCGGGATGATCCCCTTGGCGAACTGGTCCACGTAGTCCGCGGTCACCATGAGCGGGTTGACGATGTTGGTAACGGTGTCGTTCACGCCGGCGACCAGCTTGTTCCAGCCACCCATGAAGAGGTTCGGGTTGGCGCGCTCATCAAGCTTCCCGTCCGCGGCCGCTACGATGATCTTGTCGGTCTCGGCAAGGAGATCGTTCATCAGCTTGACCACATTGTTCAGGTTCACCTTGATGACGTTGTACTGCCCCTTGTACTCGGTGCTGATGGCCGGCGGGATGATCCCCTTGGCGATCTGGTCCACGTAGTCCGCGGTCACCATGAGCGGGTTGACGATGTTGGTGACGGTGTCGTTCACGCCGGCGACCAGCTTATTCCAGCCACCCACGAAGAGCGCCGCGTTGGCGCGCTCGTCGAGTTTCCCGTCCGCCGCTGCCACGATGATCTTGTCGGTCTCGGCCAGGAGGTCGTTCATCAGTTTGACCACGTTGTTCAGGTTAAGCTTGATGACGTTGTACTGCCCCTTGTACTCGGTGCTGATGGTCGGCGGGATGATCCCCTTGGCGATTTGGTCGACGTAATCGGCAGTAACCATCAGTGGTTCCACGATGTTGGTGACGATGTTGTTAATGCCGACCACCAGGTCCTTCCAACCGCCCACGAACAGGGAGGCGTCGGCCCGCTGGTCCAACTCGCCACTTGCCGCCGCCGCGGTGACCAGCGCGGCCTGCTCCAGGAGGTTGCTCATGGTGTCGATACAATTGTTCAGGTTGAGCTTGATCTCGTTAAAGTCCCCGTTGTAGCTGTCGGTTATCTTCGGCGGGATGTCCCCCTTGCTGATACGGTCGACGTACTCGGCCGTGACATTGATCGGCCCGACGAACGCGTCGCAGAGCTTGTTGACCCCGCCAACCAGGGTGCCCCAGCCACCTGCAAACTTGCTGGTGTCGCCGCGTGTCGCCAGTTGGCCGGCTACCGTGGCATTGACCAGCTTGTCCGTCTCAACGAGCAGGCCGGTCATGGTCTCGACGCAGTTGTTCAGGTTGAGCTTGATCTCATTGAAGTCCCCGTTGTAACTGTCGGTGATTCTCGGCGGGATGTCGCCCTTGGAAATGCGGTCCACATACTCGGCAGCCACATTCAGCGGGCCAATGACCGCGTCGAGGGTCTCGTTGACGCCGGAAACGATCTTCCGGAAGTCCCCCTGGTGTTTGCTCGCGTCGGCGCGGGTGGCAAGCTTGCCGTCCACTGCGGCTTTGACCAGCAGGTTGGTGTCGTCGACCAGAGCGGTGATGTTGTCGATGCAGTTATTGAGGTTGAGTTTCACCTCGTTGAAGTCACCGTTGTAGTTGTCGGTGATCTTCGGCGGGATGTCGCCCTTGGAGATGCGGTCCACGTACTCGGCGGTGACGTTCAGCGGGCCGATGACGGCGTCGAGGGTCTCGTTCACCCCGGCGACGATCTTTTGGAAATCCCCCTGATGCTTGCTGGCGTCGGCGCGGGTGGCGAGCTTCCCGGCTATGGCGGCACTGGAGAGCAGGGCGGTGTCAGCCACCAGACCCTTGATGGCCTCCACCATTTTTGTCATGGACTGCTGCAGCTTGCCGGTCTCGTCGGACGCCGTGCAGTCCAGCACCACGTCGGTCTGCCCGGCGGCGATCTTGTCGGCTGCCGCAATACAGATTTGCACCGGTTTGGTAATGGAGCGGGTGATCAGGTAGGCGATCAGTATCCCCAGTAGGAAAGCGGTGATCGCCAGGCCGATGATGATGTTCGTCGTCGAGGTTGCCATCTGGTCGGCGTCCTTGCCAGCCTTTTCCACGAGTTTGTCCTGGAAATTGCTCAGCTTATCGAAGGCGGCCAGGTAGGCGTTCTGTTTGGACCGGTTGTCCCCCAGGAGTTGGGTGCGCGCTTCGGGGAATTTTCCGCCCTTGACCAGGGTCAGGAACTGGTCGGTGGACGCCCGGTAGCTGACTCGCAATGCAGTCGAGTCGGCGAGAAGTTTCTTCCCTTCCTCGCTGGTGATCATTTTGGTGAGCTTCTCGACGCGGTCGTCAACGATCTTGCGTTGCTCAGTGATACGCTCCAACTCTTTTTGCACGCTTGCCGGACTGGTGTCGATGACCATGTTCCGGGTGGCGCGGGCAGTCACGTTTATCGCGTCGGTCAGCTCGTTCACCATCATTGTCTTGGGGAACTTGTCCGTTGCCATCGAGTTTATTTCTTTATCAAGATTATTGACCCTGATGATACTGAAGACAGAAATTAAACTCAGAAGTGCTAGCAACAAGCCAAAACCGATTCCTAACCGTACCCCAATCTTTAGATTCTTCATACTTCCCCCTGGTTGCGTGTGGATGCCGGATTCCTAAGCTATTTGTGAAAAAGTGTCGGTCGGTTTTGCCCTGCTTTTTTTGACCAGCGCGACGGTTTCGTGCAGGGTCTCGGAAATATTTTCGGTCAGCGGCTCGTCGTGGCCCGAATAAACCGTCCGGATATTCTTGCCGGAAAGCCTTTCTATTCCTTGCAGGTACCCCTGGCTGTAATCACTTCCAGGTCCCCTGATCCTCAGCTGGGTGTCGCCTGAGAAGAGGGCCTGCGCCCGGGGAGCATACAGGCAGACGGAATCGGAGGAGTGTCCCGGAGTGTGGATCACCTCGAGAAAGTCATCGCCCGCCCTGAGGAACTGGCCGTCATGAATCAACTCATCGACCCCCGGGCCGCCGACGAAGGCGAGTACCCGTGCTCCGTAGCGCTTCTTGAGAGCCGCGCTCCCGCCGACATGGTCGAAATGGTTGTGGGTGAGGATCACCTGCTCGACCGCCACCTTGCCAAAGCCGGTGGAGAGGCGCTCGATCTCCTCCAAAATGAAATCGTCGGTCCCGGGATCGATGACGGTATTGAGGTCTTCGATCCGGTTCCAGTCGCCCAGGATCAGGTACGAGTTGCAGCTGTAGAGCTGATGGTTTTTTTTCAGTGACACGATGTGCACGGCCCTCAATCCCCGAGTTTCTTATAGAGTTGGGAATCCGGCACCACCTGGGTGAAAAGGTGCGCCACTTCCTGGGGGAGCTTCTGGGTGTTTTCGGTAGCGAGATAGCCACCCGGCGCCAGGGACTGGTGGAACATCTTGAAGACCTCGACCCGCTCCGGGTACTGGAAATGCAGCATGACGTTCTTGCAGACCACCAGACAGAAGTCGGAGCCGATTGGTTTCAGGGAGAGCAGGTCGTGGTACTGGAAGTTGACCCGGCTGCGCAGCAGTTCGACCGCGCGCAGGTACCCGGGGCGCTCGGCGGGCTCAAAATATTTTTTCAAAAGCTCCGCCGGGGTGCGCTGCAACTCGTCGCTCGGGTAAACGGCGTCGCTGACCACCGTGCCGAAATTGTTTGCGCTGTCGTAGTCGGTGGCGTGGATGTGCAGGTTGCGAAAGCCGTACTGGTTCATCTTCTGGGCGAAGATCATGGCGATGGTGTAGGTTTCCTGACCCAGCGCGCAGCCCGCGTCCCAGATCTTGATCCTGCTCCTGCCGGTGGCATAGCTGATCATGTGGTCGGCGGCGTGCTCCAGAGTCGGTTGATCGCGCATGAAAAAAGTGAAGGCCATTGGAATTGCTCCTCGGGACAAGTTAAAGCTGACATTTGCTGTCGTCTTGGATTCATTAACTAGTTCGGCGCCGGAGGAGATTTCTATAGCCGTACTATTGCTGATTATTTAGTCGTATTTTGTCCTACGGGGGGCGGCACTCAGTCAGCCAGGCTGTTCCTGAGGGCGTAGCTCATGAGCTCGGCGTTACTTTTTAACTCCATTTTACGTAGGATTCTGGAACGGTAGGTGCTGACCGTTTTGGCGCTCAGGAACAGTTCTCCCGCGATCTGCCCGGGGGTCCTGCCCGAGCCGATCAGGCGCAGCACCGCGAACTCGCGGTCCGAGAGGTCTTCGTGCGGTTGAGCCCCCTTTCTGGTGCCGGAGCCAAGATGCGCCGCCAGACGCTCCGCGAGCTGAGCGCTGATGTAGCGCCCGCCTGCCAGCACCTTACGGGCTGCCGTCACCAGGTCATCGGTAGCGCTATCCTTGGATAGATAGCCGACTGCACCAAGGGTCAGTGCCCGGATGGCATACTGGTCTTCCGGGTACATGCTCAGGATCATGATCGGCACCTTCGGGTTGTCACGGTGCATTTTTTTCAAAAGCTCCAAGCCGCTCACCCCCGGAAGCGAGATGTCAAGCAGCACCATGGCGTAGTCGCCGGACGCAACCAGTAGCGCCGCGTCCCGGGCATCGGCTGCCTCATCGCAGACAGCTTCCAGTTCGGGGCACTCTTCCAGAATCCTGATCACCCCTTTCCTGACAATGGCGTGGTCATCGACAACAAGTATCTTCACCATGACAAAAACCTCCCCCCATGCGTTTATTGGCGTCGGTCGGGGTGCACCCCGATGTTGCAACCTGCAGTCGCCATCTGCCCCGGACAATCGGTCCTGTTTTGTCAGTCAAGGAAACGGTGCCATCCACATGAGGGCAAGTCCAGTGCCCTTTCATGGACTTTGCTTTGCATCTGTGGGCAATACATTCCTTTAGTTATCGGTGTTTTGCCGCGGAACTTTAGCGATCTCATGAAATTTCCATTGTTTTTTCTGTTTAAAATATACTCATTGCGGTGCTCGTGCCCCTGCGCCGGACTTTCCACCTGGCAGGTCCCCCGCAGCGGATTTCGCGATAGGGAGGATACATCCACCGCGCCGTGGCGGCGCTCTATCAAGAAGCAACAACTTGCCGGTCAAGATTCCCTCTCCCGGAGGGGGAGTAGGGAGGGGGAATCAACTTTCCGGGCTCAAAAGAGCATCCCCGCAGGCGGGGACCGGGTGCCGATCAGGTAACCTGACGGCAGTCCCCCGGTCCAAATTGAGCCTTTCCGTTTTTGAATTGCGTCTTAATGTGCTTTGCGGTACAAGGGTGACATGGAAAATAAAGAGATCATCAAAAAAGCCCTGCTCTTTTCCGGCCTCGCCGAAGAGCACCTGACAGAAGTAGCCGAGATCGCCGTGCGGCGACCCTTTACCAAGGGGGAGACGCTCTTCACCGAGGGTGAGAAGGCGCAGGGGTTCTACCTCCTGGCGGAGGGATCCTTGAAACTGTGCAAGGTCTCGCCTGATGGCAGGGAGAAGGTGCTGCACATGGTGCACCCGGTGGAGACCTTTGCCGAGGCGGCTTTCTTTGGTGATGGCAGCTACCCGGCGGAGGCGCGCGGGGTGGAAAAGGGGGAGGCGCTCTTCTTTCCCAGGGACTCCTTCATGGGGCTCCTGGAGCGCAACCCGCGCTTCTCCCTGAACCTGATCGCCTCGCTCTCGCTGCTTTTGCGCCGTTTCGCCCGCCAGATCGAGGAGCTCTCCTTCGCGGACGCGCCGGCGCGCCTGGCCTCTTACCTGATCGACCTCGCCGCCCGCAAGAGCACCAACTTCCAGGGGAAAACCTACCTGGAACTCGACATGCGCAAGGGCGAACTCGCTTCGCGCCTCGGAACCGTCAGCGAGACCCTGTCCCGTACCTTCAGGAAGCTGAAAGAGGAAGGGGTGATCGAGGTGGACGGCAGCAAAGTCGTCGTACTGAACATGGATAAACTCAAAATCGTCGCCGGGAGGTAAGCTCGGTCACCCGAGCACTTCCTGGCGTAGCGCCTCCCTTTCGTTGGTCCCGCCGCCGCGCCCCACCCGCTGTCCAAAAACCCCCTGTCTCTGGTACCTCTCCCTTGCAGACGGTGCTGGCTAACCCACTGTATCTAAAATGTTAATTAATAAATTTATTTAAAATGGCCGGCGCCCTTGCTATAGCACGGGGGACTGCTATACTTTTGCCGTCTCAGCCTATTGAAATTTTCTTGCACAAAGCGCGGAGGAAGCTTGGATTGGGAATGTTGTTGGAGCAAGGATGAGATCAGCCCCGAGGGGTGCCCCTATGTCGGAGAGGGGGAAGAGGACCTCTACACCTCGCATCGGCGCAGGGTGGTGGAGAAATGTGTCGAGTGTCCGCGCTTCAAGAATGACTTGGCCCGGATGAAGGGAGCCGGCTATCCGCTCTCCGATGTGCTTCCCTACATCCTGACCGAATTTCAGGAGCAGAAGGCACAAATGGGGGCGATGCTGAGCTTTTTGAACAGCAAAACCCGCGAAATCAAATTCCTGCGCGAGGTGGGGCTCGTACTGCAGACCTCCCTGGACCTCGACGAGGTGCTCTCGGTTGCCATGACGGCAATCACGGCGGGAAAGGGGTTCGGCATGAACCGGGCCTTCCTGCTGATGACGGACAAGGAGCGGCGCAATATCCGTGGATATCTCGGGGTCGGCCCCAAAGATTACGAGGAGGCCTGGCACACCTGGGAGGACCTGAGCCGGAGCAACTTCACCCTGAAGGAACTCGCCAAGAATTTTCAAAAAACCAAGCTCACCTCGGAGAAGGTCAAGTTCCACGACATCCTCGGCATGCTGACTGTGCCGCTGTCGGACCAGGGGCACATTTTCAACCGTGCGCTGCGCGGCAAAAAGCCGATCCTGGTGGAGAACGCACTGAACAACCCTGACCTCGACCGGGGGCTCGCGCGCATCCTCGGGGTCGACTGCTTCCTGGTCATGCCGCTTATTTCCAGGAACCGGCGCATCGGGATCATCATCGCCGACAACTGCATCACCCATAAGCCGATTACCCTGCAGGACATGCAGTCGCTGGAGACCTTCGCCTTCCCGGTCGCCTTCGCCCTGGAGCGCGCCTCGCTCTACGAGAGGCTCCAGGAGGAGGTCGCCAAGCAAAAGAGCGCCAACCTGAAGCTGCGCGAACAGCAGGAGCTGATTGTCAAGATGGAGAAGATGGCGCTGGTGGGAAAGATCACCTCCAGCATCGCCCACTCCATCAGGAACCCCCTCATGGTGATCGGCGGTTTCGCCCGCACCCTTTTGAAGGGGAGTCCCGAGGACGACGAGAAGCGCAGCTACCTGGAATCGATCGTGCGCGAGGCGCGCCAGCTCGAGGAGGTGCTGACCGAGGTGCTCGACTACTCGGAGTCGCTCTTTCCGGTCATGGACCTTTGGGACCTCAACAAGCTCCTCTCTAACGCCCTGGACGAGATGGGGGGAACTCTGGAGGAGACCGGGGTCGTCTGCCAGCAGGAACTCGCCAGCGAGCTTCCCATGGTGCGGATCGACTACAAGCAGATCAGCTACTGCTTCAAGACCATCATTTCGACCGCTCTGGCGGCGATGGAGAAGGGGGGGGAGCTGCGGGTCGAGACCGAGCTTGACGGGGACGGCGTCCTGGTGCGCATCTCCGACAGCGGGGTCGCCCTCAGCATAAAGGCGCAGGACGCGCTCACCGCGCCCTTTTTTCAGACCCAGGAAATGGGGGGCGGGGTGGGACTTTCACTGTGCAAGACGATTCTGGAGCGGCAGGGAAGCTCCCTATCCATAATGAACCGCCCGGGAGGCGGCAACACCTATAGCATCAGGCTCTCGACCAGAAAGGAGACTCTTTGAACATGGCAAAGCTACTTGTAGTAGACGACGAAGCGAATATCAGGCTGCTCTATGCCCAGGAGCTAAGCGATGAAGGATACGAGGTGGTGACCGCCGGGACCGCGCTGGAGGCGGTGGAAAAGCTCGAAGGGGCTGACTTCGACCTGGTTGTCCTGGACATCAAGCTGAAAAACGAAAGCGGCATCGAGCTCTTGCAGCGCATCGTGAAGGAGCGCCACACCCTGCCGGTCATCCTCTGCACCGCCTTTTCCTGCTACAAGGACGACTTCTCCGCCTGGCTTGCTGACGGCTACGTGGTGAAGTCGAGCGACATGCAGGAGCTGAAGGACGAGATCAAGCGGGTGCTGGCGAAGAGGCAAAAGAGCGTGTAAGCAACGTCGTTGAGTCGTTGAGTCGTGAGTCGTGAGTCGTGAGTCGTGAGTCGTTGAGTCGTTGAGTCGTTGAGTCGTTGAGTCGTTGAGCCGCGGGGTAGTCGAGTAACTACTTGACCACTCGACGACTCAACTACTCAACGTTTTTGCCTTTCCATTTATTTTTAATTTTAAAGGAGGACCGACCTATGAAAGCTGTCATTATGGCGGGGGGCTTCGGCACCCGCATGCAACCGCTCACCTGTAATCTCCCCAAACCGATGGTTCCTCTGATGAACCGCCCCATCATGCTTCATATCGTGGAACTTCTGAAAAAATACCAGATCACCGACCTGGTGATGCTGCTGTACCATCAGCCGATCATGATCAAAAACTTCTTCCGGGACGGCGCCGACCTGGGGGTGAAGATCACCTACGTGACGCCGCTGGAGGACATGGGGACCGCTGGTGCGGTGAAGTGCGCCGAGAAGTATCTGGACGAGCGCTTCCTTATCATAAGCGGCGACTTGCTGACCGACTTCAACCTGCAAAAAGTCATCGACTTCCACGACCACAATAAGTCGCTTGCCACCATCACGCTTACCTCGGTGAAGGACCCGCTGCAGTTCGGCGTGGTGATCACCGACAAGGAAAAGCGCATCACCCAGTTTCTGGAGAAGCCCGGCTGGGGCGAGGTCATCTCTGACACCATCAACACCGGCATCTACGTGCTGGAGCCGGAGATCTTCAAGTACATTCCCGAGGGGGAGAACTTCGACTTCTCGCAAGACCTCTTTCCGCTCCTGCTGAAGAAGAAACTGCCGCTCTTCGGCTTCCCGGTGAAGGGGTACTGGCGCGATATCGGCAACACCGACTCCTACCGCGAGGCGCACCACGACATCCTGAAGGGGAAGGTGAACGTCAAGATCGACGAGCCGAAAAAGGATTTGGTCGGCAAGGATCTCCGCATCGGTTCCGACGTCCGGCTGGGCGAGGGGACCCTGATGGAGGGGACGGTCGTCATCGGGGATAACTCCCAGGTGAAGGTTGGGGCCCAGATCAAGGACTCGGTCATCGGCCGCAACTGCACCATCGAGCCCGGGGTGAAGCTGAACCGCTGCGTCATCTGGGATAACGTCTACATCAAGAAGGGCGCCAAGATCAACGACTGCGTCATCTGCAACAACGTAAGCGTCGGGCAGGGGACTGTCATGGAGGAGGGCGGGGTGGTCGCGGACGACACCTCTATCGGCGAGGAGAGCTACATCAAGCGCGACGTCAAGATCTGGCCCCGCAAGGTGATCGAGGGGGGCTCGACGGTCACCGGGAATCTGATCTGGGGCGAGCGCTGGAAAAAGTCGCTCTTCGAGGGGGAGATGATCAAGGGGCTCACCAACATCGAGCTCACCCCGGAATTCGTCGCCAAGCTCGGCTGCGCCTACGGCACCTCGCTTCCCAAGGGAAGCCACGTGCTGGTCGGGCGCGATTCCACCCTTTCCTCGCGCATGCTGAAGCGCTCCTTCCTGGGGGGGATCCTCTCCGCCGGCGTCAACGTGCGCGACATCAGGATGGTGTCGCTCCCCGTGCTGCGCTACAAGCTGCGCACCTTCGGCGAGGTCGGCGGGGTACACTTCCGCCAGGCCATGGAGGATCCCGCCTCCACCGAGATCGTCTTCCTCGACGCCGACGGCCTGGATTTTTCCTCCTCCATGGGGAAGAACGTGGAGCGGATTTTCTACAAGGAGAATTTCCGGCGCGCCCACCACATGGAGCCGGGCGGGATTACCGAACTGCCGCAGGTGCTCGATTTTTACCGGGAGGGGTTCTTCCGCGGTCTGGACCAGGAGCTGATCCGCGCCACGGGCGCCAAGGTGGTGATCGACTTCAACCACTCGCCGGCGGGGCAGATCCTGCCGCAGATCCTGAACGATCTCGGCTGCGAGGTGATCGGTCTCAACACCTACCTTGACGAGCAGCGCGGCACCAAGGGCGCCGACGAGAAGCCCAACAGCCTGCTGCAGCTCTCCAAGATCGTGGTAACCCTGGAGGCCCGGGCCGGCTTCTGGCTCGACCCGACCGCCGAGGAGGTCGTGCTGGTGGACGAGACCGGCAAGATCTACCTCCCCGAGGAGCTGCTGCCGCTGATGGTGGCGCTCATGCTGAGAAGCGGCGCCCGGGGCGCCTTCGCGGTCCCGGTCTCGGCTCCCTCGGTCATCGAACAGCTCGCCGCGGACAACGGCTGCTCGGTGCGCCGCACCAAGAGCGCCGAACGCTCCATGATCGAGACCGCCATCTCACCTGAGGTGGTCATGGCCGGGACCATGGGGGGGCGCTTCGCTTTCCCGAAGTTCCAGGCGGCCTTCGACGGGATGTTCACCATCGCGAAGACCATCGAGCTCTCCGCGGCGGCCGGCGTACCGCTCTCCAAGGTACTGAGCGAGGTGCCGCGCCGCACCTTCCTGCAGGGGAAAGTCCCCTGCGTCTGGGAGAAGAAGGGTGGCATCATGCGCAAGATGAGCGAGGACAGTCTGGAGCAGGAGGCGAGCTTCATCGACGGGATCAAGGTGAGCCTGGGGCAGGACTGGGTCCTCGTACTGCCGGACCAGTACCAGCCCGTAATCCACGTGGTCGCCGAGGCAAAGGAGCCCAAGGCCGCCCACAAGCTCCTGGACGACTACATGCAGAAGGTGGACAGGTGGAAGAAGGAGCTGCCGCAATAGAGCCAGGTTGAGGTTCAGGTTTCGGTTTAGCTCAACCTTAGCCTCAGCCTTAACCTCAATTGTCTGAGGTTAGCCATGACCGATCCGCTCTTCGTCTCCTTTCTCTGGCACATGCATCAGCCTTTCTATAAGGACCCGGTCCAGGGGGAGTATGTCCTCCCCTGGACCTACCTGCATGCCGTTAAGGACTATTACGACATGCCCGCCATCGTCGATACGACGCCCGGTGCCAAGGTGGTCTTCAACCTGGTCCCCTCCCTGCTGGAACAGATTCAGGACTACGCCCGGGGTACGGCGCTGGATCCCTTCCTGACGCGGGCGCGCATGGCGCCTGCGGACATGAACGAAGAGGAGCGGATCTTCGTCGTGGAGAACTTCTTCTCCGCCAACCGGCAGCGCATGATCGATCCACACAAGCGCTACCTGGAGCTCTATTGTCTGGCGGGCGACGGAGCCGGGGGCGCCACCAAGGATCGACTGCGCGCCGTGGGCGACCAGGAGATGCTCGACCTGCAGGTCTGGTTTTACCTTTCCTGGACCGGGGAGGCTGCCAGGAGGCGCTTTCCCGAATTCCGGGAGCTGATCCGCAAGGGGAAGAACTTCACCGCCTCCGACAAGCTGCTCCTTTTCGAGACGCAGCGCGCCCTGATTGCCGAGATCATCCCGCTTTACCGCAGGCTTCATGAGGAGGGGAAGGCCGAGCTCTCGGTTACCCCGTATTTCCATCCCATTCTCCCTCTTTTGTGTGACAGCCGCTCCGCCCAGGTCGCCATGCCCAAGGTCACCCTGCCGGCCCTCCCTTTCCGCCACCCCGAGGACGCCCGCAGCCAGGTCGCCCAGGGGGTAGCCTGCTTCGAAAAGCTTTTCGGGTTCACGCCGAAGGGGATGTGGCCTTCCGAAGGGGCGGTGAGCGACGAGTCGCTCGCCATCCTCGCCGACCAGGGGCTTTCCTGGGTGGCCTCCGACGAATGGGTCCTTTCCAAAAGCCTCCCCCGTGGTCTGGGGCGCGACCGTGAGGCGCTCTATCGCCCCTACTCGTTTCACCGGGATGGAAAGGAGATAGCGCTCTTCTTTCGCGACCACGGGCTTTCGGACCTGATCGGTTTCACCTATTCCCAGTGGGACTCTGAGCGCGCCGTGGCAGACTTCATTGGCAGGCTGAAGGAGGTGCGCCAGCGCTCCCACCAAAGCCGCGTGGTCCCGGTCATCCTCGACGGCGAAAATGCCTGGGAATATTACCAGGACAACGGCCTCCCCTTCCTCACCAGGCTCTATCGCGGGCTCGCCGAGACGCCCGGCCTGGTCCCTGCAACCTTCTCTGAAGTCCTAGAACAAGTCCCTGAGCGCCGCGCCTTGAGCCACGTGCACCCCGGCTCCTGGATCAACGCCAATTACGGCATTTGGATCGGGCACCCGGAAGAGAACCTCGGTTGGGATTACCTCGCCAAGGCCCGCGCCACCGCGGTGCAGCAAAGTCCCGTCGTCGCGTCCCTTTTGGCCGGAGACGGCTGCGACGGCAATCTTGATGGAGATTGCGCTGACGCCGGCGGGTTGGAAGCGGCGCGCCTAGTCTGTAAATCTCTTTACGCGGCCGAGGGGAGCGACTGGTTTTGGTGGTACGGGGACGATCACTTTTCCCCGCACAGTTCGAGTTTCGACCTGCTGTTTCGCCGGCACCTGATGAACGTTTACCGGCTGCTCGGGCTCGCCGTCCCGCGCGAGCTGTACGAGCCGATCAAAAAGCAGTCTCCGGCGGGNTTTGTGCGCGACCCTGCAGCACTGATCACCCCGGCCATAACCGGAGTCGTGACCGACTATTTCGAGTGGCTTGCCGCGGGGCTTTACGATTTGACCAAGCAGTCCTCCGCGATGCACGCGGGTGAGAGCCTGCTACAGTCATTTTTCTATGGCTACGACAGAAACTATTTTTACATCAGGATCGACGGCGTGCAGTCGCTGGAGAAAATCTTTCAGACGGGCGATCTCCTTTCGCTCCATCTGATCCACGCCAGCGAGTATCGGCTCGACATGCAGCTTGGGGTTTGCGAGGGAGAGCTCTTGGTAAAGGGAGCCACCGGGTGGCAGGCGAGCGGGACCATCACCCAGTACGGGATCGTGCGGATCGCCGAGGCCCGGATACCGCTGACCACCTTGAACCTGGCTGCCGGGGACAAGCTTTTCGCCTACTTCACCCTCACCCGCAGCAGAGAGGAACTGGGGCGCTGGCCCGTGGACACCCCGCTGTTGTTAAACTATGCCGGGCCCGATCTGGACCTGGAGACCTGGCTCATTTGACCAAGCGCCGGACCGTTGATCGGTCCCATCCGGCCGATCCGACTGATAGGCCTTTCGTCCGATTAACCAAAGCACCCAAAGCAAGCAGCAGCACCACACCAAATAGCGAGGCACGATGTCAGAGCTGAGATGGGACCCCTTAAAGCAGCATTGGGTGATAATAGCCACCGACCGTGGGCGCCGGCCGCGGGATTTCCAGGTAGAGCCGGAAACCGACGCCATGACCAACTGCCCCTTTTGCTACGGCAACGAGGACAAGACGCCGCCCGAAATCTTCGCCATCCGGCCGGACGGCGAGCCGAACTCCCCCAACTGGCGGGTGCGGGTGATCCCGACCAAGTACCCCGCCCTGCGCATCGAAGGCGAGCTCAACAAGCGAGGACACGGCCCCTACGACGTCATGGAGGGGATCGGCGCCCACGAGGTGATCATCGAGACGCCGGACCACGAAAAGGGGTTCGCCGACCTGTCGATAGCCGAGATAACCGATGTGCTGATCGCTTACCGCGCGCGCTACCTCGACCTGCGGCAGGATCCGCGCTTTCGCTACCTGGTCCTCTTCAAAAATCACGGTCGGCTTGCCGGTGCCCCGATTTCCCACTCGCACAGCCAGCTGATCGCGGTGCCGCTCACACCACCGGTCGCCGCCACCGAACTCAGAGTCTGTCAGGAGTTCTACGGTAGCAAGGAGCGCTGCATCTTCTGCGATCTGATCGAATTTGAAATCTCCCTCGGCACCCGGGTGGTGAAGGAGTTTGCCAACTTCGTCACCGTCACCCCTTATGCATCTTGCTTCCCATTCGAGATGAGGCTCTACCCGAAGCGTCATTCCTATGACTTCGTGCTGATGAATGACGACGAACTGGCCGAACTTGCCCAGGCCATGAAGGATATGCTCTGCCGCGTAAAGGGGGTGCTGCGCAACCCTCCCTATAATTTCATCCTGCACACCGCTCCACCGCGGCAACCGAGGCTTGGCAAACCCGATTACTGGGAGTCCATCGAGTATGACTACCACTGGCACATTGAACTGGTGCCGCGCCTGACCCAGATCGCCGGCTTTGAGTGGGGCACCGGATTCTATATCAACCCAACTTCCCCCGAGGACGCTGCGACCTTCCTGCGCGAGATGGAGATCGGATAGAAACCGTGCAATAGAGAACGAATCGGTATACAGTGTTAGATCGGTCCAGTGACCTGTTTCAGTTGCTAAGCGGCTACGTAGTTAAGTGGCGGAGCTAGCAAGGGAAGTTGCGTTTTGAGAAAAACCTTTACTTAACCGCGCTTCTAATCTAAAATTGCCCCATTATTTTAAGCTTTTAGAGGTTTTTACATGAAGATTCTGTTTGTAGCTTCCGAGGTAACACCCTTCGCCAAGACTGGCGGACTTGCGGACGTGGCAGGTGCCCTCCCCAAGACGCTGAAGACTCTTGGCCATGACGTCCGTATCATGATGCCCTTCTACACCGTCGTGGAGAAGGGGGGGATGGCGGTCAGAAAAGGACGTAAAAGTGCCACGGTCATGGTTGACGGGGTGGAGAAAAAGGGGTTCTTGCGCCAGGCTGCCCTGGGAGAAATACCGGTCTATCTCATAGAGAACAAAGAGTACTTTGCCCGGGATGAACTGTACGGCACCTCGATCGGCGATTACCCGGACAACGCCCAGCGCTTCTCCTTTTTTTGCCGCTGCGTGCTGGAACTGCTGAAGAAAATGGATTTTCGGCCGGACATCATCCATTGCCACGACTGGCAGACGGCACTGATACCTCACTATCTGAAACATGAAAGAAAGCATGACCCTTTCTTCGCCAAGACCGGAGTCATCTTCACCATCCACAACCTGGCCTATCAGGGACTCTTTCCGAGTGAAGGTCTGGAATCGATGGGGCTCTCTCGCGAGTGCTTCAATATCGACGGCCTTGAGTTTTATGGCAAGGTGAACCTCCTTAAAGGCGGCATCCTCTCGGCGGACCTGGTCACGACGGTCTCCGAAGCGTACTGCCGGGAAATCCAGACCCCCGAGATGGGGTGCGGACTGCACGGCGTGCTGCAGACCAGGAAGGACGACTTCTTCGGGATCCTGAATGGCTTGGATTACGACGAGTGGAATCCTGCCATGGATAAGGACATCATGAAGAACTACAGCCACGCCTCCCTATCCGGGAAGCTGGTTGATAAGATCGGGCTGCAGCGGCAGATGGCACTTGCCAGCGCGCCGGAGATTCCCTTGTTTGGCATGGTTTCCCGGATGGTGGCGCAGAAAGGTTTCGACCTCATCTGCGAACTGCTCCCCCTGATCGCCAAGGCACCCATGCAGATGGTGCTACTTGGGAACGGTGAAGAGCGCTACCTGAAGGCGCTGGCTGATGCCAAGGCGGCCGGGGCCCGCAACATCGCCTTTACCAGCGGGTTTGACCATGCGCTGGCGCCGAAGATCTATGCGGGAAGCGACATGTTCCTGATGCCCTCCTTCTTTGAGCCGTGCGGGCTGGGGCAACTGATCGCCATGCGCTACGGCGCAGTCCCGGTCGTGCGCAGAACCGGCGGGCTTGCCGACAGCGTCTTCGACCCGATGGACAGCGATAAAACGCCCAACGGTTTCGTGTTCGATGAGTACACCCCTGAGGCACTTTGGACTGCCATGACCAGGGCGATGACCGCCTATCAGGACCGGGTCCTCTGGAAGAAGCTGATGCGCCGCGGCATGAGCTGCGATTACTCCTGGCAGAACTCGGTCCAGAAGTACCTTGAGCTGTACCGCAAGGCGCTGGCACGAAAAGGGGTTGAGGTGTGATCCAGGAGCCGGAAGGTGATGAAGTCGAGGAACTCGCCAGGGAGATCCGCAAAATCATTGAAAGTAACAGGGTTTTTCTGGAACGGGTAAACGACGAAGATTACGAGGATGAAGACGAGGAGCCCGATCCGGTGCAGGAATCAGAGCCGGGATCGGGCGACTACGAAGAACTATAGCAAAAGGCCGGCGCGAAGGATAATCTCTTCGGCGCCGACCTTTTTTTGTCTCTGGTGCCAAGGGTATGTTTTGTCCCCCCTATGGAATAGGGGGGAAGCCGAACGTTAGAGAGGCAGGGGGGGGGGGCCTGGG
>JGI24143J45723_1000491_pt1 | contig 20328 bp, 17 predicted proteins | sample BarGraIncu00432A_FD_45723 | JGI IMG/M metagenome (IMG submission 45723) | reverse complement strand
CCCCGCTTTTTCATTTGTGCGGGTAGAAAATGTAGAAGGTGAGCGAGAGCGCCGCGAGCACCCACATGCCGGCGGGGACCTGGCGCCCCTTACCGGTGCAGACCTTTAAAAGCGGGTAGACCAGCAGGCCCGAGGTCATGCCGACGCCGATGTTGTAGGTGAAGATCATCAGCACGATGGTGAGGAAGGCCGGGATCAGCTCGGTGAAGTCCTCGAAGTCGATCTTGGTGATGGGCTGGATCATGAAGGAGCCGATGACGATCAGGGCGATGCCGTAGGCGTGTGCCGGCACGATCGTGAAGAGCGGGGCGAAGAAGAGCGAGAGCAGGAAAAGCAGTGCTACGACCAGGGCGGTAAAGCCGGTGCGCCCCCCCTCCTCGATCCCCGCGGCCGACTCGATGTAGGCGCCGGTTGTCGTGGTCCCGAGCAGCGGAGCCACGGTTGTAGCGAGTGCGTCGGCCAGCATCGGCTTCTCTATCTCCGGCAGGTTCCCCTTCTCATCCAAAAGGTCGGCCCGCATGGAGAGCCCGATCAGGGTCCCCACCGTATCGACGAACGCCATGATGAAGATGATCAGCACGATCGGGAAGAATTTGAAGCTGAGCGCCCCGGCGATGTCGAGCTTCATGACGATGGGCGAGACGTCCGGCGGCAGGCTGACGAAATGCTCCGGCATCGGCGTCACCTTCAAAATGATGGAGAGGACCGTCGTGGTGATGATGCCGATGACGATGGCGCCCTTCACCTTTTTGGCCATCAGGACCACCACCAGGAGAAAGCCGGCCACGGCGAGCAGCACCGTTGGGGAGGTGATATCGCCCAGCCTGACCGGCGCGCCGGGAACCCCGGGCACGACCAGCCCGGTCTCGTTCAGCCCGATGAAGGTAAGAAAGAGGCCGATCCCCACGGCAAAAGAGCACTTAAGGGAGAACGGTATCGCCTCGGCAAGCCAGGAGCGCACCTTGAAGACGGTCAAAAGCGTGAACAGCACCCCGGCGACGAAGACTGCGCCGAGCGCCACCTGCCAGGAGTAGCCGAGCACCTTGACCACGGTGAAGGCGATAAAGGCGTTCTCGCTCATGTAAGGGGCGATGGCAAAGGGGCGCTTCGCGTAAACCCCCATGATGATGGTTCCGAAGGCCGCGGCGATGATGGTCGCGGTCGTGGAGGGTCCGCGCGGGATGCCCGCCGCCTCCAGGATAGCCGGGTTGACGATGATGATGTAGGCCATGGTCAGGAAGGTGGTGATACCGGCGATGGTTTCCTGCCGGTAACTCGTTTTGTGGCGCGCAAACTCGAAGTACTTCTGCATGCTGACTCCAGTATCTCGGGGTATACCCGCCTGCGGCGGGGCATTTACGGCACGTGGGCCGCTAATGAAAAGCTCGACGCTTTTTTACCCCATTGTGACACAGAAGGCAACCGCAAAGACCGAACTGTTGTATACTGGCGTCAAACAGGTCTCAATGAGAGCCGCAGGATGGAAACCGAACCCGCCAAACTGGCCCAAAGGAACTGCATGACCCCACACTTCCTCCCGACTCTGGTGAATCGTCCCTTCGGGGACCCGGGGCTCTACCTCGATTTCCTCTTCGCGCGCAGGGCGATCATTTTCGATCTGGGCGATCTCGCCCCGCTTCCGGCGCGCAAGCTGCTGCGGATCAGCGAGGTCTGCATCTCCCACACCCATATCGACCACTTCATCGGTTTTGACGCGCTGCTCAGGATCATGCTCGGCCGGGACAAAAGCATCCGGCTCTTCGGTCCTCCGGGCATCCTCCGGCAGGTGGAGCACCGGCTCGCCTCCTACAGCTGGAACCTGATCGGGAGCTACCCGACCACGTTCACCATAACGGTCTGCGAACTTGGTCCGGACGGCTCGGGCAGGAAGGCAGAGTTCTGCTCCAAGCGCGCCTTTACCAGGGAAGCTGAGGGTGTTTTCAAGCCAAGCGACGGGGTGATCCTGGACCAGGAGAATTTCCAGATCCGCGCCGCGTTCCTGGAGCACAGCATCCCGTGCCTTGCCTATGCCTTTGAGGAAAAGCAGCACGTTAACTTCATGAAGAACCGTCTCGCCGAGCTCGGGGTTCCGGTCGGTCCCTGGCTCACCGAGCTGAAGGCAGCAGTGCTGCGCGGAGAGCCGGACGCTTCCCTCATCAGGGCCGCGGGCCCCGGTGCAAGCGGGGCGCAGGGTAGCATCTTTACCCTCGGGAAGTTGAAGGAGCGCGTGCTGCAGGTCGTTGCCGGTGAAAAAATCGTTTATGTGACCGATGCCGCCTTCACCCCGGAAAACCGCGAGCGGATCGTCGCTTTGGCAAAAGGGGCCGACTACCTGTTCATCGAGGCGACCTTTCTGGACGTCGATCACGAGCGGGCCCGCGACCGGGCGCACCTTACCGCCCGGCAGGCCGGGGAGCTTGCCCGGGCAGCGGGGGTCGCGCGGGTGATTCCCTTCCACTTCTCCCCCCGGCACCTAAGGGCCGAAAAGGAGCTGCGCCGGGAGTTGGCGGATGCCTTCCTCGGGAGGTGACGGGAAGGCACTGCTGTCCTCAGAAATGCGAAAGGGGCAGCAGGCCTGCTCGATTGACGCTTTAGTCAATCTCACCCGAGCCTTTGCCCCTTTCTCAAACCCTAACCGCGCCTGGCGTCTAGTCGAGCCTGAGCGCTACGAACAGTGAGGCTTCGCCGCGTCGCAGCAGAACCCTCAGGTATCCTCCTTTTTTCACCGCGGTGACGGCTTTGCCGTAATCCGCGACCTTTACAATGCGCACCCCGTTGATCTCCCTGACCAGATCACCCTCCAGAATGCCGGCCCGATCCGCCAGGCCGTCAGGCTGCACTTCGACTACCACGACGCCACGGTCGCCCTGCACCCGCAGTTGCTGCGCCCGTTCAGTGCTCAGCTCGGCCACCTTCAGCCCGAGCCGGTCGCTGGGAAGCGCCTGGTCTTCCACTCCTTCCCCCTCCTTCAACTGCTCGACGGTGACCGGCACCGACTCCTGACGCCCGTCGCGCTGCACCAGCAAGGTAACCTTCTTTCCGACCGGGGTTGCCGCGACCACCCGCGGCAGTTCCCCCATCTCCTTGATGGGGTGCCCGTTGAACTCGAGAATGATATCGCCATTTTTGAGGCCGCTCTTTTCAGCCGGGCTATCCTTCATGACTTCCGCCACCAGGGCGCCGCGCTCCGATTCCATTCCGAAGGATTTTGCCAGTTCGGCCGTCACCGGCTGCACGGAGACCCCGAGCCAACCGCGGGTCACCTTGCCGGTCTCCTTGAGCTGGGTGATGATCGATTTGGCCATGTTGACCGGAATGGCGAAGCCAATCCCCTGCCCTCCCGCGAGGATCGCCGTGTTGATGCCGATCACCTCGCCATTGGTGTCGAAAAGCGGTCCCCCCGAGTTTCCCGGGTTGATGGAGGCGTCGGTCTGGATGTAATCGTCGTAGGGTCCCCCGCCGATCACCCGCCCCTGCGCGCTAACGATCCCCGCGGTGACGGTCTGGGCCAGGCCGAAGGGGTTGCCGATCGCCATAACCCACTCCCCGACTTCGATCTTGTCGCTATCCCCCAGGGGGGCGACCGGTAGGTTACCCTTGGTGTCTATCCTGATCAGCGCCAGATCGTACTTTTCGTCCCGCCCTTTCACCTCGCCGCGGAATTCCCTGCCGTCGGAGAGCTTCACCTTGATTTCGTCCGCTCCCGTCACGACGTGGTTGTTGGTCAGGATGAAGCCGTCCTCGCTAATGATGAAGCCGGAACCGAGATTTTTCTGTTTGAAGGGGTGCTGACGGGGCGCATCGAAGAATTTGTCGAAGTATTCCTGGAAAGGGTCGCCTTCGCCTGGGTGCTGGCGCTTCAGGGGTGTAATAGTCTTGGAAGTGCTGATGTTAACGACAGTCGGCTTCAGTCTCTTGGCCAGCACGGCGAAATCTGGAAGCATCACCGAAGCATGCGTGACGCCCGAGAATAGAGAACCGACAAGTAAGGTGAGAACCAGTGATTTTGCAATGACTGCTATCCGCATCTGCATGGCTACCTCCTGTGGGAAATGTTACGCTAAAATTAATACCGGTCTGCGCTTTTGTCAAGACCCGTCCCCCGATCTGGCAGAGCGCGATTCGGGAATTGGCAGACAGGAAATTCGCTCTGGCAGTACCCGCTCTAGCGAGAATAGTTTTTGCCGGGTGAGAAAGGGCGAACACAAGGTTCGCCCCTACGGATTTATCGTGCCAGTAGGGGCGAATCTCGTATTCGCCCGTATTTACCTGCCCCATGCTAAAGCATGATTCCAACAAAAAAACGGATAATCCCACCGGCTGCGGCTTGCAGCAGGGGAATCATCCGTTGATTATCTTCAGCTATCGGTTGGACAACGGCAGTTGCCGGCTTTAAGTCAACCGGCAAGCTGCGGTCGGAGACTAATCCTCTTCCTTCAGGATGTAGCCCACGCCCCTGACCGTGTGGATCAGCTTCTTGTCAGCTTCGCGGTCGATCTTCTTACGCAGGTAGTTCACGTAGACGTCGATAATGTTGGTGAAGCTGTCAAAGGTGTAATCCCAGACGTGCTCGGCGATCATGGTCCTGGTCAGCACCTGGTGCGGGTTGCGCATGAAGTACTCAAGCAGGCCGTATTCCTTGGCGGTGAGGTCAATTTCTTTGTCCTTACGCCAAACCTTGTGGGTTACCGGGTCCAGACGCAGATCGCCGAAACGGATTTCTGCGCCGCGGTCCAGCTCGCTTCTGCGCATCAGCGCACGGACGCGGGCCAGCAGCTCGGCAAAGGCGAACGGCTTGGTCAGATAATCATCGGAGCCGGAATCAAGCCCTGCCACGATGTCCTCGACGGAATCCTTGGCGGTCAGCATCAGGATCGGGGTGACGTTCTTTCTCTCCCTCAATTCCTTCAGCACAGAGAGGCCGTCCTTCTTCGGGAGCATCCAGTCGAGGACGATCAGGTCGAACGCCTTCTCCAGAGCAAGCTTCAGCCCCTCCTCGCCGTCAGCAGCCGTGTGCACCTCGTACTGTTCTTCCTCGAGGCCGCGCTTAATGAAACTGGCAACCTTCTTCTCATCTTCAACAACCAAAATTCTCATGTTGATTACCTCTCTCTTTGTTTGTTAAGTATGTCGAACATCTGATCAATCGTGCCGAATCTCACCATGAAGCCTGCTCAGGATCTCGGCAGCTGACTCCTCTACCGATTTGTTGGTTACGTCTATAACAATCCAATCCGGGTGCGCCCGGTAGTACCTGCGGCAGAGGGCAAGCTCCTCTTCAACCTGGCGGTAATCGGCGTAGCTGCCGCGCGGGCTTTGCCGAAGGTTCCTCAGCCGTGCGCACCTGATGTCCACCAGCCTCTGGGTTTCGATGATAAGCCCCACCACCCGGTCCTGGTCCACCTCCTCCAGCTCGGCGGGGGGGTCGATTCCCTGCACCAGCGGGACGTTTGCCACCTTGTACCCCTTGTGGGCCAGGTACATGGAAAGCGGCGTCTTGGAGGAGCGGGAAACGCCCACCAGGACGATATCAGCCTTGTGCAGGTTGCGCGGTTCCTGCCCGTCATCCTGCTTGACGGTGAAGTCGACCGCCTCCATGCGCCGGTAGTACTCGGAGTTCATCTCGTACTGCAGCCCGGGAAGCTTCTGGGGCGGCATCTCCAGAAACTCGGCGAGCTTGAAGAGCAGCGGCGTAATAAGGTCGACCGCCTCCAGTTCGCGCGCTTCCGCTTCGTTTCGCACCAGCTGGGAAAGCTCGGTGTTCACCAGGGTGTAAAAGATGATCCCCGGCTCCCGGCTCACCTCGTCCAGAGCTCGCACGATGTCCTCGCGGTTGCGGATCTGCCCGACCCGGTGCAGCCGGACGTCCACGTCCTTGAACTGGGTTAATGCCGCACGCGCTACCCGCTCGACCGTTTCACCGGTGGCGTCCGACAGGAGGTAAACATGATTCATGGTGATTCCGCCTGAAATATTCTGCGTTTACCCGTAGATAGGGGCGAGTCCGCAATGTTCATTAGATATATACCATGTTTTTTGGTTTTAGGCAAAACTAAAATTTAATGGGAAAAAGTTCGAAAAAAATTGTCCCGTAACCCGCATCACTTTTTCTCATTATAATTACACTCGCACTTTTTTCCGTTGTCAAGGTTTTCGTTGCCATGCTCTCTAATTTTCTGTTAGTTTAACCCGATAACTGCAACACCAAAGGAGAAGCACCGCATCATGCAAACAGACTGGGCTGAAATCGCTTGCGAAGTCCCCGCCGACATGGTCGACGCCATGGCCGACTTCCTGGTGGAGCTTACCGGCAATGGCGTCGGCATAGAGAACCTGCACCTCGACACCTTTTCCCTCGATACCCTTGAGGACACCCCAACCAAGACCGTGAAGGGTTACCTTCCCCTGGACGGCTCCCTGGAGGATTTCCGCATCAAGGTGGAACATTTCCTCGCCGAACAGGGTCCTTCCTTTGCCGGCTTCGTCTACACCCCACCCGTGGTCACCGTCGTCAAGAACGAAGACTGGGCCAACAACTGGAAGGTGCATTTCAAGCCGGTCCGCATCGGAGAGCGCTTGGTGATCAAGCCGACCTGGGAGGAATACCAGAAACTCCCCGGTGACCTCATCATCCAGATCGACCCCGGAATGGCCTTTGGTACCGGTGCCCATCCTACCACCCGGATGTGCCTGGAATCCCTGGAGCGGATCTGCTTTAATGAGTCGGGCGGGAAACTCCCCGATGCCGTTCTCGACGTCGGCACCGGTTCCGGGGTCCTCAGCATCGCGGCGGCCCTCATGGGAGCCACCCGGATCACGGCGGTGGACATCGACCCGGAAGCGATCCGGGTGACCCAGGAGAACCTGGAGCTGAACGGCCTGGGCGACCTGGTGGCCGCCTCGACGACGGACCTCGGGCTTCTGCCGGGGGAATACGACATCGTCGTCGCGAACATCCTGGCCGAAGAACTGGTGCGGCTCTCCGCCCAGTTGATCGCCAAGGTCGCCCCGGGCGGCTGGCTGATTCTTTCCGGCATCCTGACCGAAAAAGCGGAATTCGTGCGTGCCGGCTTCCCCGGAATGACCTCGGTCGAGAGCCCCACCGAGGCCGAGTGGAGCTGCCTCACCTTCCGCAAGCCCTGCTAGGTGCGGTCCTTTTTCCTGGGAGATAACCCCGTTTCGGGGGACACGGCAACGGTCACCGGTGAGTTGTACCGGCACATGGCCCGGGTGTTGCGGCTTAAAGCCGGCAGCGCGGTGACCCTTACCGACGCAGGCGGCGGACTTTTGTCCGGCGTCATCGAGGAGGTCGGGGCTAAAAGCCTCACCGTGCTGATCAGTGCGCGGGAGAGCGCGCCCGAAGCGGAAAGGGATCAGGGACTGCGCATCACCCTGTACCAGGGGCTCCCCAAGGGGGAAAAGCTCGACCTCATCATGCAAAAGTGCACCGAGCTCGGGGTCTCCGAGCTGGTCACCTTCGACGCGGTCCGCTCTGTGGTAAAGCTGCGCGGGGAGCGGAGCGCAGGAAGGCTCGAGCGTTGCGAGAAGATCGTACAGGAAGCGGCACGGCAGTCCGGCAGACGTCTGGCGCCGCAGGTCTCCCTCGGCGGAAGTCTCGAGGTGGTATTGCGGGAAGCACGGCAGGATGTGAAGCTACTGTTGTGGGAGGGAGAGCAGACCACCAGGCTTGGGAGTGTCTTCGTGGCACACCCTGCTCCGGAAAGCGTGGCGATGGTCGTCGGTCCCGAAGGAGGCCTCACCAATGAGGAGGTCGCACAGGCGGTAGCTTCCGGATTTGTGCCGGTTTCTCTTGGCCGGCGTATCCTGCGCACCGAGACGGCCGGGCTCGCCATGCTGGCGATCCTGCAGTTTCACTATGGTGACATGGGGTGAGACCGGACGGAAAGGTGACCAAATAAGTCGCGTTACTTCAACACGACCCACAAAAAAAGGCGGGACCCCGTACTGCACCGGGTCCCGCCTTTTTCGTTTTTCAGTTTGTCACCTACGACTCTAGGCGATAACATCCGCAAGTTCCTCGCCAAACGCTTCGCGCTGCCAGCGCTTGAGCAGCATCAACTGCGGCGCCCCCGGCTCGGCCAGCGCTTCCAGTAGGGTGTTATTGGCGACCAGACCGACCCCAAGCCCCAACTGCGCGGACTTCGACTCGCGCCAGACCTTGAGCTTTTTGACCCGCTCTTCCTGGATCCGGTCCAGCACCGGGCGACGACCCGACTGGGTCTGCGGCAGCTTGTCCTGCGGTACCGCAAGCCCGGCAGCAACGGCCTGCAGCAACCCGCGCCCCAGCCTCTCGATCAGCTTTGAGGACATGCTCTGCACTCCGACCAGTTCGAAATTGGAACGGGGCTGCTTCTCCGCCAACTCGCGCAGCAGGTCGTTGCCCAGGATCCTGAAAGGAGGGACATCAGCGCTTTTCGCCTTCTCATCCCGGAAGCGCAAAAGCTCCTCCAGCACGGCGAGTTCGCGCGGCTTCATCTTGTTGGCCCCCTTGAAACGAAGGCACATCAGCTCACCCTCGCGGGAGGCCGACCTGACCCCCGCCACCAGTTCGGACTCCTCTTCCACCCAGGCAAGCCTTCCCTTGACCTTGAGCTCGGCCTCCAACTGCTGGTACAGCTCGATCAGCAGGGAGGTGTCCTTCATGGCATACTCCATCATCTCATTGGAGAAAGGGCGCTTGCTCCAGTCGGCCTTCTGGTAGCGCTTGTCCAGTTCAACGCCGAAGCGCTTCTTCAGCAGGGCCGCCAGGCCGAACTCACTCTCGCCCAGAAACTGGCTGGCGATCATGGTGTCGAAAAGGTTCGTCACTTCGATGCCGAAGTCCCGGTACAGGGAGCGCATATCATAGTCCGCGCCGTGAAAAATCTTCTTGATGGCGGGGTTGGCGAAAATCGGGGCGAGGACCCGCACGTCCAGGGACGCCAGCGGATCGATGAGCCGGGTTTCCGATGCCGATGAGACCTGGATCAGGCAGACCTTCTCCGTATAGTGATGCAGGGAGTCCGCCTCCAGGTCGAAGGCGAGGACCGTCTCCAAAGAGAGCCGCTCCACAAGGAGGTTTAAGCTGTTCTGGTCGGTGATCAGGTGAGCCGCAGCGGGTCGTTGTTCATCAGTATTGTTCTGCAAAAGTTTCCGTCCGTTTCCGCATCATGCATGCTGTTCGATTTGATTTTAAAAATGCCTGAGGGGCCCCCTGTCACCACGACAGCGCCCGGTTAGAATCTTACAACCATTTTGCCTTCTCTTCAAGGAGGAAGTTAATAGGCGAGCTTAGAAATGCGCCTGCCGGGGTCATTCGAGGCACCCGGCTCATCATTTTCAGCTGGGGCCGATCTCGCGCAGGGCCTTCAGGGTCTGCTCCATCTCCTCTCGGGTGCCGATGGAGATCCTGAGCCCATGGGAGAGCCGCGGGTCGGTGAAGTGGCGCACTAATATCCTGCGATCGTACAGTCCCTGGTAGACTCGGGCGCCGTTACGGTCCGGAGTCGTGGCAAAGACGTAATTGCCGCTGGAAGGGATCACCTGGTAGCCGAGCTTTTCCAGTTCGACGCTGAACCAGGCGCGGGTCTCGCGTATCTTACCGACGCAGCTCAGGAAGTACTCCTGGTCCTTGAGAGCCGCGGCGGCTGCAGCCTGAGCCAGGCGGTCCAGGTTGTAGTGGTCACGGATCTTGTTCAACGCCGCGATGACCTCGGGGCGCGCAATCGCCATGCCGAGCCTCATCCCCGCCAGAGCGTAACTCTTCGAGAAGGTGCGGGTAACCACGACGTTATCCAGCGAGCGGACCAGGTCAAGGGAGTTCTCCTCGGCAAAGTCGGCGTACGCCTCGTCGACCACGAGCACTCCGGAGATCCGCCCCGCCAGTTCGGCAATATAGCGCTGGGTGTAAGTGAAGCCAAGCGGCGCATTCGGGTTGGTGAGGAAGAACAGCTGGCAGTCATATCCCTCAGGAATCCCTTCCGGCTCGAACTGATCGGTCAGCTCGAAGGTCCGTACCCGTGCGCCCTGGATTTCAGCAAGGGTGCCGTAATAGGAGTAGGAAGGGTGCACGTAGGCGACCTCGTCACCTTCTCCGGCAAAGGCCCTGATCAGGTTATTGAGCACCTCGTCCGAGCCGTTGGCCATGATGATCCAGGAGGGGTCGAAGCCGTAGAGTTTTCCGGCCTCCTCGCGCGCCAGCCTGCTTGCCGCGTCCGGGTAGCGGCGCAACCCCTCTCCCGCTTCCCGCGTGATGGCGGCGATCACCTGGGGTGACGGGGGATAGGGATTTTCATTGGTGTTGAGCTTGATATAGGAGGCCACATCGTCGGGCTGAAAGCCGGGGACATAACCGGCCATTTCTGCGATGTTGGGCCGCAGGGTAATCATGGAGACTCCTTGCTGTGCGTTTTCAAGATGGACCATATAACCAAAAATTCACTAGAAAGTCACTTGTTTAGTCTGGAGGACTGCAGTTAAGCGGGTTTTTGGCTCCACTCGCACTAACACCACCTGAAAGACCGAAAGGACTGAGACGACGAAAAGGACCTAAACATGCACACTCAACGACCTAACGACTCAACGACTCAACGACTCAACGACTCAACGACTCAACGACTCAACGACTCAACGACTCAACGACTCAACGACTCAACGACTTAACGACTTAACGACTTAACGACTCAACGACTTAACGACTTAACGGCTCAACAACTTAACGCTTTGCCTTTTTCAGTACTTCTCCAGCATCTGGTATCTGGTGTTGCGCCGGGCCGGTGTAAAGCCTGCGCCGCGAATCAGTTCGATCATCTCCTCGCGTGACATTCGGAACTTGCATCCGGCCGCCGCCACAACGTTTTCTTCCAGCATGGTGCCGCCCATGTCATTGGCGCCGAAGAAAAGCGCCACCTGCGCCAGCTTGGCCCCCTGGGTCACCCAGCTTGCCTGCAGGTTTTTGATGTTGGTCAGGACCAGCCTGGAGAGGGCCAGCACTTTCAGATACTCGACGCCGGTCGCGCTGCCGCCACCCAGCTCGGTGTTACCGGGCTGGTAGGTCCAGGGGATGAACGCGGTGAAGCTACCCCCTTCCTGCTGCAGGGTGCGCACCCTCATGAGGTGCTCGACCACGTCTTCGGGGCGCTCGCGGCTGCCGAACATCATGGTCGCTGTGGTCGGCATGCCGAGGCGCGCGGCCTCCCGCATGACGTCCGCCCACCCTTGCCAGCCAATCTTCTTGGGAGAGATCTCGGCCCGGACACTGTCCACCAGTATCTCGGCGCCGCCCCCGGGGATGGAATCGAGTCCGGCGCCCTTGAGGCGGGCCAGGGTCTCGGGCATGGTGAGTCCGGAAACCTGCGCGATATGGGTCACTTCTGCGGGCGAGAGCGAGTGGTTCTGCAGCCCGGGAAAGCGCTCCTTTATCTCGCGGAACAGCTTCTCGAAATATTCGATGCTGAGCCCCGGGTGAAGGCCACCCTGCATCAGGAGCTGGGTGCCGCCCTGCTCCTCCAGTTCCTCCAGCTTGGTCATGATCTCGGAGGTTTCCAGCAGGTAGGCATCGCCCGCACCGTGGTCCCGGTAGAACGCGCAAAACTTGCACTTTGACTCGCAGACGTTGGTGTAATTGACATTCCTGTCCACCACGAAACTAACACAGCGCTCGGGGTGCATGCTGCGCCTGATGGAGTCGGCAAGTCTCCCCAAGGGAAGCAGCTCGCACTCGGTCAGCAGCCAGAGCGCTTCGTCGGAGCTGACCGGTTCCCCGGCCGCAACCTTTTCAGTGATTATCTTAAGCATCTAGTGTGACCTCAGGATCAGTAAACCCGCAGTTCGCGGTAGAGGGTGTCGCGCTCAACCGGGACGCGCCCGGCCTTGGCTATCATGGAAACGATGTCGTCACGGCTCATGGTCTGCGGCGTATCGGCACCGGCCTCGTGCCCGATGCGCTCCTCGACGACGGTGCCGTCCAGATCGTTCACCCCGAAGGCGAGGGATACCTGGGCGATCTTCTCGCCGAGCATGACCCAGTACGCCTTGATGTTGGCGAAATTGTCCAGGTAGATGCGGGCGACCGCGAGAGTCCTCAGGTCGTCCACGCCGCCGGTTCCGGCGCCGGGAATCTTCAGCTCGGAGTGCTCCGGCTGGAAGGCGAGTGGGATGAAAACCTGGAAGCCACCGGTCCGGTCCTGCAATTCCCTCAGCTGGCGCATGTGATCGACCCGGTCGGCCACGCTCTCCAGGTGCCCGTAGAGCATGGTGGCGTTCGATTTGAGCCCGCTGGCGTGCACCTGCTCCATGATATCGAGCCAGGCAATCCCCGAGATCTTTTCGGGGCAGAGCTGGTTGCGCACTTCGGGGGCGAAGATTTCCGCGCCGCCGCCCGGCAGCGAGCCGAGTCCCGCCTGCTTCAGCCGCTCCAGGGTCTCGGGGATGCTGAGCTGCGCCAGGTCTGCAAGATAGGCAATTTCGACTGCCGTAAACGCCTTTATGTGCAGGGTCGGTGAAACCGAGCGGATGGTTTCCAGGAGTTCCAGGTAGAACTCGAAGGGGAGCTCGGGGTGCAGCCCGCCGACCACGTGGATCTCGGTGGCGCCCTGGCTGAAAGCCTCTTCGGCGCGGCCACGGACCTCGTCGAGGGTCATCAGGTAAGCGCCGGGCTGGTCCGCGGTGCGGGAAAAGGCGCAGAAGCGGCAGCGGTTCACGCAGATGTTGGTGTGGTTGATGTGGCGGTTCACGTTGAAGAAGACCCGGCGGCCGTTACGCCGCTCGTTCACCTCGGCGGCGAGCTCGCCGACTGCCAAAAAGTCGTCGTAGCCGAAGAGAAAGAGCGCCTCGGCTTCGTCGATCCTGACGCCGGCGCGCACTTTTTCGGCTAGGGCTGCAAATGTTGTCATGGGGGTTCCCTTGGTTGTGAGCTTTGGTTTTTTCATCGGTCGGATCCGACAGGTCGGAGCGATCTTGAATCAGTCGGATCGGTCGGATCGGACCGATCAAGCGGAGAGGTCGCACACGGCGGACTGGCGCCGCCCTTAATTTCCCCAGCGCTGAAACAGGGCGTGCTCTACGCCAACGCTGTCCAACACTTTACCTACCACGAAATTCACCAGGTCGTCCAGGGTCTCGGGGTGCTGGTAGAAGCCGGGCATGGCGGGCACAATCTTTACCCCTAGCCGCGCCAGCTTCAACATGTGCTCCAGATGGATCGCGTTTAACGGGGTCTCCCGCGGCACCAACACCAGTGGACGCCCTTCCTTCAGCATAACGTCGGCGCTCCGCTCCAATAGGTTCCCGGAATTGCCGCTGGCGATCCGGGAAAGGGTCCCCATGGAACAAGGGGCAACGATCATGGCGTCCGGCGCGGAGGACCCGCTCGCGATGGGGGCGAAAAAATCGTCTCCGGCGTAATAGCTGAGCACCGCACTGTCGCTTCCGAGGTAGCGGCAAAGCTCCTCTGCCACGGCAACTCCGGCCCCTCCCCAGTCCAGCCCGCACTCCTGCTTCAAGACTGCAAAGCCGGCCGAACTAATGAGCATGCTGACCCGGGCACCGCTTCGCACGAGCTCCTGCGCCAGCCTCAGCCCGTACACGGCGCCCGAAGCCCCGGTGATGGCGAGGGCGAAGTGCCGCGCCCTCATGCCACACCCACCACGGTATCCAGGAAGGTCGCCAGACAGAGGGTCACGCTGATGTAGCCGTTCATGCTGAAAAAGGCCGCGTCCAGCTTGCTGAGGTCGCCGCCACGCAGTAGCCAGTGCTCGTAAAGCAACATGCCGCAGGCTGCGGCCAGGCCGGCGAGATAATAGGGGCCCAGATGCAGGCTTAGGTAAAGGGCGCCCAGGAATCCGCAGGCCACCAGGTGAAAGAGCCGCGCAGTCCAAAGCGAGCCGGAAAGACCGAGCGCCGCAGGTATGGAGTGCAGGCCGCTTTCCCGATCGAACTCCAGGTCCTGCAGCGCGTAGAGGATGTCGAACCCGGCTACCCAGAAAAGGACGGCGAGCCCCAGCAGGTAGGCGGGGAGTTCAGCGCTGCCGCGCACCGCGATCCAGGCACCGAGCGGCGCACCGGCGAGGCAGATCCCGAGCACCACGTGCGCCAGGGCAGTGAAACGCTTGCAGTAGGAATAAAGCAGAATGAAGCCGAGCGCCACGGGGGCGAGGTACAGACAGAGGGGATTCAGCATCCGCGCGGCAAAGAGCAGCAGAGCCACGGAGAGACCGATGAAGACCAGCACGACGGCGCGGCTCAGGAGCCCCGCAGGAATGGCCCGCCCGGAGGTGCGCGGGTTCCTCCCGTCGATCTCGGCGTCAATGACGCGGTTTAACCCCATGGCGGCGGTGCGCGCTCCCACCATGGCGCAGACGATCCACCCCGCCTGGGCCAGTGTCGGCAGGCCGCGGGCCGCCAAGAGCGCTCCCGTGAAGGCAAAGGGGAGCGCGAAAATCGTGTGGGAAAACTTTATCATCTCCAGGAAGACCCGAACCCTGGTCCATAGTGTCATTTCAACTCCTGCCTGACTGCTCATCGCTACCTTTCCGGGCCCCGGGGATTCAGTGGAAACCATATTCCCCCCATCTCCGCTCCACCAGGGCGCTTACCGAGGGATCCTGCTTCAGCTGCTCAAATTCTTCTGCTCCACCTTCTTCGGGGAATTTCACGGTAGCGTCGATTCCGAGGAAACCTTCCTCCAGCGCGAGGTCCCGCGGCAGGCGAGCCTCGTTAAGCGCCTGCCAAAAGGCTCCTGCCAGGGTCAACGGCTCGGCGCCCGCATCAACCACGACGATCAGCTTCCCCTTTTTGAGCCAACCGCTTCCCCGCAGCGACTCCAACACCTGCCGCCCCTGACCGGGAGCGCTCTTGCTGATTGCCACCAGAGTGCAGCCATGGAAGATCCCTTCCAGCGGCTGGGTGATATCGACGATCTCGGGGCACTGCCTCCGGCTCAGGGGGAGCAGCAGGCGCTCCGCGGCCTTGGCCAGATAACAGTCCTCCATGGGAGGGGGGCCGACTACGGTCGCCTGGCAGATCGGATCGGTCCGGTGCGTGATGCAACTAACGCGCAGCACCGGGACCTCCTCGCCCAGGTCGTAGCGGCCGGTGTGGTTGCCAAAGCGCCCCTCGGGTCGGGTTTCCCCTTCGAGATACCCCTCGATGACGATCTCGGCGTGGGCCGGGACCAGGAGTTCGGAGCTGAGGCAGCGCACCATCTCGACCGGCTCGGAGCGGAGAAATCCGGAGAAAGCGATCTCGTCCAGGGCATCCGGGAGCGGGAGACAAGCGGCGAGGGTAAGCGAGGGATCGGCGCCGACGGCAATCGCCACGGGCATGCCGCGACCTGCCGCCTGGTACTTTTGGTAGTGATCGAAGCCGCCGCTGCCGCGCTTCCAGCGGATCCCCGCGCTGCCGTCAGCGAAAAGCCGCACCCGGTACATGCCGCAGTTCCCCAGGCCGCTCTCGGGGTCCCGGGTAAAAACCAGGGGGAGCGTGATGAAACGCCCGCCGTCCCGGGGCCAGCTCTTGAGAAAGGGGTAATCCCCCAGGTGCGGGGCGTGCTGCACGACCTGCTGGCACGGGGCCAGATCGACCAGCCGCGGCGCGGGAGCCTCGCCGGGAAAAAGCAGCAGGCGCTCCATCCTGGCTGTCAAAGCGCCGAGCTCAGGCACCTCGAGCGCGGCAGACATCCGCAGGTAGGACCCGAACAGGTTGGTCGCCACCGGGAAAGAGCTTCCTTTGACCCGGCTAAAAAGCAGCGCCTTGCCACCCCCGGGAAGCTTACTTTGCAGCTCGGTGATCCGGGCGATTTCCAGAATCGGGTCGACTTCCGCGTCCACCCTCTGGAGTTCCCCGAGGGCATCGAGCCTGGCAAGAAAACCACGTAAGTCCTTAAAGGCCATGCATACCCCGGAAATATCCTTAACTGCGTGTTTTTATCACTTCCTCAGGTTGAAGACAATGTTTTTCTTCCCGCCCGAGTACCGGCAGAGGCCGAGCCCGCCCCCCGATCCCCCTCCCACGAGCCAGGGAAAAGCGCCGCTGATAAGTCTGACGCGGCGTCCAAATATATTAGCGTGCTATAATAATCAAGCGACTGAGCTGTCACCCTGTTCAGCCGCTGACTGAACAGGATGCCGGTTATGCGCAGGTCGTGAACACCGGGTTATTGATAACGATTTGCAAAATGATATCGGTTGAGGACTTTTATTCATTATATTACGGCCGCTTGAAGCCTTTAATGCGAAATGGGTATTTATGGCACCCTGTGTGTAATGAGAAGGATAACAACTACTAAAGGGGGGGCCACCATGAACGCCCAGACGATACCAACCAGCTCGATCGAAACTGCAGCCCGTCACGCCATTAAAACCGCCATCCTGGCCCTTACCCTGATCGTTGCCGGCTGCGGCGGCGGAGGCGGAAACTCAGGGTCAGCAGTGAACGGCGTCGCAACGGCGCCCGCACAAGCGCAAGCCGCGACAAACAGTTTCACGGTGGCGAGCGACAGTTACGGATTGCAGAGCGCAACCTATCTGAGCTCTACCAAATCCTCCCTCGGCATCGTCATGCTGGCAGCAATCGCCACCAGCACGACCGACACCAACTTCAAAACGGTGTCGCGCATCGATATCGCACCCAACGCGGCGATCAGCACCTCGACCGTATACTCCCTCGGGGGGGCAACCGCGAACAACCCGGCCTTCCCAGGCATGATCTACTTTTTGAACGGCCAAACCTCGAGCCTGCTGAAAACGGTCGACGGCAGCATTACCTTCACGGCTTTCGGCAGCAACTCCGGCGACAGAATTACCGGTTCCTACCGCGCCGTCATCGAGGACGGCAATGATTCCGCTACTCCGAAGGCGCGCTACACAGAGACCGTGAATTTCGACTACCTCACCGACAGTTACGGTCCGGTGGCACACTAAGCGCCCCAAGCAAACGAACCGCCAAGCACCAGTCAGACAGCAGACACCCCGACAAGAAGCAGCGCAGCCTGCAGGGTTCCCCGGCAGGTTGCGCCCCGCAGAGCCCAAAAGAGCCAGTAATTCCGCCAAAGCACCGCACTTCCTCCCTCGCTAACTACCCATTTCCAGAGCTTTTTTACTAACATTTCCTGACTTCGGGCCTCTGGCGCCGCAGGAACAAAACATGCACTCTCTTCCTTCTCATTGGATTTCCCGATCTATTCCGTCATATGACCAGTTAGCAAACCCGACGGCCGGGGAGTTTCAGGAACTGCGTTACCCATTAAGCCCGACAACAAAGCACTCTCATTGGTAAAATACCTTTATGTTTAGTAGGTAATTTGCTATTGTGGCACAATTTTCCGTGTTTTAGGCGGACCGGTTAAATAGCCGAATGGCAGCCCGCCAAATGCCGTGTCAGGGGACCGCCAGGTGAAGGTCTTGTATTGGGAAAACAAATTTTATTAGATATCGAGGGTTTATCACTAATTAGATCAATAAAATTCGGGTCCCCCCTTGTAACTTAGAAAAGAGAGAAAGCTGCTCATCAGGGGATGCCGGAGGGTGGGTCCGGCGCCACGCGCAATGGCGGCGGCGCGGGAAAATTTCGTTTCCCAAAGCCCGCGGCTATCGGCTGACCGCTTTTTTCTCAGTGAATGAACAGGTGTGCCTTGGGCACGGATCTGCAGTTCAGTAAAAAAGGAGTCATTTGGCCTAAACCAGCAAAATCACATACGTTCACTCCGACAAAGGCAAAACCGGAGCAATCCGGCGACGCAAAGCCACGGATCCACCTTCCCCCTCCCCTGGGGTTACGGATAGCCGGGTTACCGAAGAGCTTGTGGAGTCAGCGCCCCCCCAGGGACCTTTCAGAAAGGGTCCTCAGGAACAGGAACGCCCGCCTCCTTACAGACGGGCTTTTCGTGTTTGTCGAGGCTTTTTAGCACCAGGGGCCCTAACCAGCGCGACAGAATCAAAACGAACCAAGAAGAGAACACCGGCAACAGCAAACAGAAAGGAGATCACGATGAAAACAAGCAGCAGGATCAGCAGTACTCTCATTGCCGTCATGCTGGTGGCCTTGCCACTGGCGGCATGGGGCCAGCCGAAAGTCGCCATCAGCATCAAGGCGGAAAAAGAGGTCACCGTCAGCGCCAACGGAAAGCAGATCAAGAAGAAGATCGCGGCCAAAGGGGTCCACCCCGGTGACGAGATCACCTACACGCTCAGTTATGCCAATTCGGGGACCGAGGCTGCCAAAGATGTCGTCATCAGCGACCCGATTCCGGCAGGGACTTCCTACATCCCCGGCTCCGCGAGCGATGCGGGAGATCTGTCCTTCTCCATCGACAAGGGGAAGAGTTACAAGAAGCCGACTCTGCTCACCTACGAGATGAAGGCAGGCGACGGTAAGGTACAAAAGAAGGTGGCAACTCCCGAAGATTACACCGACATCCGCTGGACACTCCCCACCGTAGCAGCCGGGGAAAAGGGTGCGGTTACTTTTAAAATAAGGGTCAACAAATAACCAACTCAGACTGAACTAAATTGCGAAAGGAGAAACTATGGACCAAAGAAGCCGAACTAGACCGAGAAAACCAGTCAAGGGGGTGAGCCGCCCCTAAGCTTCAGGTTCCAACGCTTCAAGACTTACGGATTTAAAGGCTTCAAAAACTGAAACACTTGCTGAACTTTTATTTGTTATCAAAAAAGGAGAAACACCCATGAACACACCTAGCAGTTCGCTCGTCAGACGGCGGGTGTTGCTGGCCAGCTTCGTGCTGAGCGCGGCAACCGTCATCGCGGCACCGCAGGCGGAGGCAGTTTCCGGCGCAGGCGGCACCATCCTCAACACCATCACGGTCAACTACAAGGATGCCAGCGGCACCACGGCCTACTCGGCCAGTGCAACCTCCTCGGTTACCATCAACCAGGTCAAAGCGGGCCTCACCCTGTCGGGAATGCCGACCACGACCACCAAGGGGATCACCGCCGCGCTGCCGACCGGCTTAACGGTCAATTCAGGCACGAGCACCAGTTACCTGATCGCCCTGACTGCCAATGCCAACGGCGGCGACACCTACATCCTGGGCGACACCAACGTGGGCAACGTCAATATGGCGAGCCAGAGCGTTTCCTGGGCCACCGTGGCAAATAACGGCTCCACCGTTATCGCGAGCGGCAACCCTACCTCCATCGCCCTGGGCGCTTCGGTTATCCAGGCTAACACCGCCACCACCATCAGCATCCCCGGCGGCTCCAACCTGGTCGCCAAGATCCAGACCAACGCCGCGGGTTCCAAGGTCCTCGTGGTTAACGGCATCGACTACATCGTCACCGGCGTCGCCACCGGGAACCCGGCGAGCAACACCAACGTCGGCAACGTCCTTTACAACTCACTGGGAACTCCGACTGCCGAGGTGCTCGACGTGATCACCCTGGCAGCCAACCCGGGCGGCGCCGCAGTGGTTCCAGCCTTCACGGCTAACGCCCTGATCGGCAGCCAGGTCGGCGAGCAGATCCTCGTCAAGGTGACCGTCAGCGGCATCATCGGCGCGACCATCAACACCCCCGGACAGGTCCCCTTCACCGTCACCACGACTGACGGCGGCGGCGGTCACCCGGTTGCTACCACGACCATCCTCACCACCTTCAGCACCTCCAATCTGCAGATCAAGAAGACCGTGCGTAATTGCGGCCAGGCAACTGCCGTCGGCAGCTGCGGCGCCGGCGCATACGGCCCCACCGCCACCGGCAACCCCGGCGATATCCTCGAGTACAAGGTGGATATCATCAACTCCGGCGCTGCTTCGGCAAGCGTAGTCTCTGCGCAGGATGCCGTACCGGTCTACACCTCCCTGATCAGCTTCACCACTGCCACCTTCGGCGACGCCGGCTCCATCGGAACCGGACTCCCCGCCCAGTACTTTGCCCAGGTAAGCGACGGCACCACGACCGGCTCCCTGACTATGCAAAGTAGCGACACTGAGGTCGCCAACATCGGTACCGGCGACGCGGCGGGCACCAGCGCCAACTCCGCCATTCACTTCTACCTCGGCACCGGGGCCACCAGTTCGGCAGGCGGCTCCGTCGCGGCAGGGAAAAGCTACACGATCCTGTACCGGATGAAGGTGAACTAAACCGTTCGATCGTTCCGGCCCCGTGCTACGGGGCCGGAACCGCCGAGGAGACCTCATGAAAATTGCAGTGAAATTTTTGCTGGCAGCGCTGGCAACGGGGGCTATCGCCCTGCCAGCGGCGCCGGCTTTGGCGAATATCGCCGCCAACACCCAGATCGTCAACCAGGCAAGCCTCTCCTACAACGACGGCGCGGCCGTCAGGACCGCCACGGCCGCGGTTACGGTCACCG
>JGI24143J45723_1000490_pt1 | contig 20331 bp, 14 predicted proteins | sample BarGraIncu00432A_FD_45723 | JGI IMG/M metagenome (IMG submission 45723) | reverse complement strand
GTAGACGGCGCTGCCACGGTTGCCCCCCGCCGCGATATCCTCTCGAAAGGCGGGGAGCGCCTGGTCGAAGAGGCTCGGGAGCCCGGAGAGGACTTCGGCCCGGATGCCACCGGCCTTGAAGCGGGCACGCGCTCGGCTGCCGTTACTCCCCTCATACTCGCCCCGGGCGAAGAAGCGCGCTGCCAACCCCGCGATCGCCATGCGCAGCGCAGCCTCGTCGTGCTCCGGGGTCTGGGCGCTCGCCGCAAGTAGCAAGCCGCTCAGAAAGATGTAGCCCTTGTGGCAGTTGGTCCCGAGGTTTCTCAGCATGGCTCTCTCGGCGGCATTGCCAAGCCGCACCTGCGCCGCCAGGCTCTCGCCGCTTCCCAGGGCGTCGCTTAGGTCGAGCAGGTAGCAGGAAACGATCTGCAGGGACGCCTCCATCCGGGGGATGCTCAGGTCCGGGTGCGACCCGCTGTCGCTAAGGTCGACGAGCCCGGGCTTCGGGGTCAGGTAAAGCTCCAGAAAAGCGCCCCGCAATAGGTCGATGGCCAGCTTTTCCAGATTCGGCCGTGCCGGATCCGCTCTGCGATTATTCCTGTCAAATTGCATCAATCACCATGTTTGCCTGTGCCTTTAGTGCTTTGCTCGTGTGGCGCCGACTGTGGATGCAGGCGACTGCGGCCTCCTCGCAGAGCAGGCAGCTTCTGGGCGGAAAACCGAGGCCGGCCCGGTCCAACTGACGGCCGGAGCAGTCGTAGATGTCGAGGTCAAGGAGACGGCCGGCGGGATGCCCGCTTTCCGCCTCCATGGCAATCAGCTTAACCTCACGGGCGGGGAGGGTGGAGCGGTAAAGCGCGAAGGGGCCGAGTGCGTCTGAGCCTTGCAGGACGCGAACTACCTGGAGTGCTCCGACCAGGGCCAGTTCGCCCCAAACGAAGAGCTGCTCGGCGCGCGCTCCGGTTTTTGCGTCCCCGGGGAGGTTCAGGCTCAGCATGATTGTTGTCGGGAAACTGGCTGGAAACAGGCGCTCCAAAAGCGCCTGGCGCTGGTCGCGCGCCGCCAATAGGCTAATCCTTAACGCGGCGTACGACATCGATGATGCTCCCGTCCCGGTATTCGATAAGTGCCACGATTTCCTCGCTAAACTCCAGCGGGCGCGGCGTTCCGGTGATCTTGCAGATCTCGCGCTGCAGATCACCGATCTCCTTCACCGGGAGCTTTCTGCGGATCAACTCTTCCTTTAACTCGGCATGGCGCTCGTGCACCGCGATGCCGCGCTCGGTGACGATGACGCCGATGGTCTCCCCCGGCGTCGTGATGGTGGTCACCTGGTCCCGGACGATCGGGAGCCGGCCGCGGATGGAGGGGGCGACGATGATGGAGAGCTTGGCGCCGGCCGCGGTGTCGGAGTGTCCGCCGGTATTGTGCAGTAGGAACCCGTTGGATTCGGTGTTTACGTTCACGTTGAAGGCGCAGTCAACCTCGGTCGCCCCGAGAATGACGCAGTCGAGCCGGTTCACCACGGCCCCCGCGTTGAAAGGGTTCGCGTACAGGTCGGCGCTCATCTCCTGGTGCGCCCGGTTGCGGCCGATGGAGTTCACCGCTTCCTGGTCGAAGCACTGCACGTCCATGAGAGAGGCGAAGAGTCCTTCTTCCAGCATCTCCACGAAGTAGCCGGTGATTCCGCCGCAGCCAAAGCTCCCCTTGATTCCGCCCCGGCGCATGGCTGAGCGCATCTTGTCGGCGACCGCCAGCGAGATGCCGCCGCTGCCGGTCTGAAAGGAGAAGCCGTCCTTTAAAAGCCCCGAGGCCTCGATGACCTGGGAAGCGTAGGCGGCGATCTGCAGCCCCACCGGATCGGTGGTAATCCTCGTGGTGGTGGAGACGATCTTTGCCGGATCTCCGAGCCTCTCCACCTGGACCACGTAGTCGACGAGCGTCTGCGGGATGCTGATCGGGATCGCCGGGTAGGGGACCAGGTTGTCGGTGACGGCGATCACGCAGCTGGCATAGAGGGCGTCGCTTTGGGCGTAGCCCAGGCTGCCGCAGGCCGAAGGGCCGTAGAAGCCGTTCAGGTTCCCGTAGGCGTCGCAGCAGGGCGCGGCGATAAAGGCGGCGTCGATGTGCACCGAGCCTTCCATGATGGCACGCGCCCGTCCTCCGTGGGAGCGCACCACGATCGGGCAGCTGATTTCGCCCTTGCTGGCGAGTTCACCGATCAGGCCGTTCACGCCGCACTGGAAACCGGCGATGACGCCGCTTCTGATGTGGGGGATGATTTCGGCGTGCACCGGGTGCACCGACGAGGACGCGATCCAGATGCCGCGCAGCCCCAGGGCGGCGATCTCGGCGACCACAGCGTTTAAGAGGTAGTCGCCGTTACGCAGGGCGTGGTGAGTGGAGATGGTCATGCCGTCGGCCAGGCCACTTGCCTCTATTGCTTCCCGAAGCGAGCCGAGTAGCTTCCCCTGGCCGGGGTTCACCCGCTTGAGCGGGCGGGTGGCGGCGAGACCGGTCGGTGCGAGTGAGAAGGGGTCACAGTAGCCGGTGAGTTTCCTGCCGGCGTAGCTTTCCGGGATCTCCCGGCCCAGGCTATTGAGCGCCATGGATGGCCTCCTCGTCGATCAGGGTATCCACCATGCCATGAGCGTAGGCGGTCCTCAGCACGCGCGCCGCGCGCTTCACGACCGGTGCGTCAACCATCTTTCCCCCGAGCGAGATGACACCGGTACCCAAAAGGCGTGCCCGCTGGATCGCCTCAATCACCTGCAGGGCGTAGTCGACCTCGGCCTTTTTGGGGGCGAACACCTCGTGCACCAACTCGATCTGGCGCGGGTTCACCAGGCACTTGCCGGTGTATCCCAGGCGCTTGGCGAGTTCGGTCTCGGCCCTGAGCCCCTCCATGTCCCCCACGTCGGCGAAGATGGTGTCGATCGCCTGGATTCCGGCGGCTTTAGCCGCCCAGAGCACTCGGGTGCGGGCATTGAAGAGTTCCTCGCCCCCCTTGGTACGCTCGATTTCCATGCTGGCCGTGTAGTCCTCGGCGCCGAATGCGAGAGCGAAGATGCGCTGCGAGGAGTTGGCGATGCCGACGGCGTTGATGACCCCGAGCGCACTCTCCAGGGAAGGGAGCACCCGGAAGCGGCCGATTTCCAGGTCGAGCTCTTCTTCGAACTCGGTCAAAAGCGTGTCGAGCCGCTCCACGATCTCCGGGGTGTCCGCCTTGGGAAGCCTGATGCCGTCGGGAAGCGCGGGGAGCACGACCTTCAGGTCCTCGTAGCCCCAGCGGGTGTCGAGAGGATTGATGCGCACCAGGATTTCCTTGTTGCGCTCGGTATAGTTCAAAAGGAAGTGCTTCACCAGGTGGCGCGCGGCATCCTTCTCGCTCATCGGGACCGCGTCCTCGAGGTCGATGATGACCGCGTCGCAGTTGAAGATGTGGATGTTTTGCAGCATGGAGGGCATGTTACCGGGGACGTAGAGCAGCGAGCGCCGCAGGGTGAAGTCGGCCATCAGGGGGTCCCTTCGTTTGCTTCGTTAATGTAGATGGTCGGGATGCCTCCCACCTTGGAGACGTGGCGCTCGACCCCTGCCACGGTCAACTCGGTAAGAACGATCTCGCAGGTGGCGAATACCTCGGCCTCGTACAGGTGACCTCCCACCACTTCGCCGGAGGCCTTGGACATCATGATGTGGAAGTGGCAATCCAAAAGGTCGTCCTCACCGGGGACGATGTTCCCCTGCAGCCCAAGGAGTTCCAGCGGCCCTTCGATCTGGTGGATAGTCACCCGCGGCGGGGTGATGGGGAGCTTGGCTCCGGTCTTGATGCCGCGCAGTTTGACGTTCTTGACGCTCCCCAGGGCCGAGACGATGGCGCCGTAGCGCAGGTCGGCGAGATAGGCAAATTGTAAAAGGCGGGTGGTGAGGCTCTCGCCCGGCGTGATCTTAATGATGAAGCGTCTCCCCTGGGAGCACTCCTTGTACCAAAGCCCTTGCATCTATTCCCCCGCTGCCCGGAAAATCGCCGTTTCCAGCCTTGCCTCAATGGCGTAATCGAGGGCACCCCGGTCGGTGATCCTCACCTCGCCCGCGTCAATGCCGTGGCGCGCGAGCACCAGGTCGACCCGGGCGCGGATCAGCGCCCCGAACTGCTTCAATACGGTCGACTCGATGCTGACCGTCAAGGTCTCTGCTGGCACCAAAACCACCATCAGGTCGCTTGATTGCATGGTCCCCGCCTGTACCTTTTTTACTATCTTCATACTGCGTTCCCCCTGGTTTCCCAAACCCGTCTCCCCTCGCGGGAGAGCAGAAACTGCCGCGTGCTCTCGGGCACCAGTGCCGCCAGCCCGCCGGAGTCGCCGCGGGCAAGCTGCTCGCGGACCCTCGATGCGCTGATTGCGGCATCCCGGGCACTCATCCGTTCCAGCTCCGTCACCTTGATGCCGTAAGCCGGCAGTATGCTGTGCATGGCGGCGTTATAGCAGGCAGTTGTTCTCGACAGTGGCTCGCTTCCTACGAAACGGGTCTCAATAGAGAAGTAGGGCGCTATGCGGCCGGCAAACAGCAGCAGGTCGAGCTCCATCTGTATCGCGCCGCCGGGGTCGCCGTCCTTCAGAAAATAGGTAGGGAAGGTGACCGAGGATACCGCGTAGCAGGAGGTGTCGAGCAGCGTCACGTTGGGGAGGTCGCAAGTGCCCTCCCGTACCATCCGGAAGCGGGACTCGAAGGAGAAGAGCGAGCGCTCCTCGCGCACCACGAAGAGGTAAAGCTGATCCACCAGGCTTGCTGCCTGCTCGATCAGGTAGCGGTGCCCGTAGGTGAAGGGGTTGCAATTGGCGACAATCGCCCCATTTACCCCGGGCCGCACCAGTCGCTGGTGTCGGGCCAGATAGCGCTTCAGCCCGTCGCCGTACTCCAGGAGCGCGCTTCTGCCGGAGGCGGCTAAAAGGGTGAAGTTGAGAGCCTCGAAGCTGGTCGCCTGGGAGGGAGCCGTAAAGACGAAGAAGGAGTCGAACCCTTCCTGGAAGCCGAGGCCGACCAAGGCGGTGACGATCTGGTCCAGTAGCGCTCCCCCCTGATGCTCCGGAGCCACGGTCAGCATCTTCAGCACGCGCCCGTCCCTGGCGCCGACCGCGACCATTCGTCCCGCTTCGACGATGCCGACCAAGTCGTCGAAGCGCGGCTCGAAAGTCAGGCCGCTGGCCTCAATAAGGGCACGCGCCTGGTTCAGATCGTCAGTTGAGAGAAGGGAGGTCACCATACTAATAATCGTATCACCAACCTAACTAATTGGTAACTGTGTATACGGTACTCATGGGGCGGGGGTAGCGTTAAGACCGGTCTGATCCGACCGATCCGACCGATCTGTGCTCAGACCGATCCGTCGGATCGGACCGATTAAATTTTTTCGCCGCTGCAGACCTTGGCACTCGCCGAAAAACTGGCTGGAAATAAAAAAAGCTGCCAGTCCGTTATGGTCTGGCAGCTTTAAGTGAGCGGGAGTTGGCTGGCGGTTTTTCTAGAATGCCAGGTTGGTGCTGAACTGCACTTTCGCCTCGGTCGGGTAGGACTTGTTGTCGTACCTCACGGTGCCCAGTCCATAAGCGCCGTCGATGTCAAAAAAGAGCCACGGGATCCCGAGGCTGAGCCCGCCGGTGACTGCGCCGCTCGTCGAAGCTACCAGGTCGGTGTAGCCACCGGCGCGCAGCTTCAGGCAGCTGAAGGGGTGGAATTCTGCGCCACCTCCCAGGTGCTGGCTGTTGATTCCCGGCACGATGGTCGAGTTCGACAATACATCAACGTCCCCGGTAAGTTCCAACCAAGAGAGCGGCTCGAACGAGACGCCGGCGCGCACCTGTCTGCCAACGGCGATCTTTTCGCCGGAGGCGGTGGAAAAGGAGGGGGAATTGAGGTTCTTGGCGACCAGGCCGAACGCCGTCGAGGCAAACGGTTTCCAAAGCACACCGAGATCGATACCGAAGCTCGAGGAGCCCTTCATGCTTTTCGAGAGGTCATGGGTCAGGTCCGACGACGAGGTCGTCGAGTTGGAACCCGAATTGAAAACCTGCTCGTTATCCTTAGCGGTGGCCTCCCCATAAAGATACTTGGCGCTCGCTCCGACGCCGAGTTTGCCGGCGGCGCCGAGGTCAAAGGCGTACCCATAAGAGAGCGGCACTTCCACAAGGCCAATGCCTCGCACCGAAATGGTCTTCGAGCCCAAGTCCGTCTTAATCTGGTCGCTGGTGAGGCCGACCAGGGAAGCCGCGTCAGTCGGAAGCTTGGTGCCACCCGGGTTCGGGATGGCGCCTCCCTCGAAGGTGCCATAGACGCCGAAGCCGAAATGCTGCACCTGTGCGCCGAGAGCCGCGCCGGCAGTCAGCCGGAGGTTGTCCTTCGCGGTCGTGTCAATGAGTGAGTTGAGGGCGTTGGCGAGGGATTGGGCCTTACCGGGGTCACTCTGGTCGCTGTTCCAGGCGCTTTGCGTCGTGGAGAGGGAGTCGAGGTCTTGTGCCAGCATTCCTTCGGGCTTGATCCCGGCCCCGACGCTGAGCGAAACCGTCACGGTCTTCGGTGCAAAGGCGAGCCCTGCCGGGTTCCAATAAGGGGCCATGGCACCGTAGTTTCGCGCCACGCCGGCGCCTCCGACGCCGAGCGACCCGGTGCCGAGCGCCTGGAATTCGAGGGCTTGGGAGGCCGAAGCGAGGCCGAGGACGATTACCGCTGCTGTTGCCGCATGCTTGATCATAGTTCACTCCTTGAGATGTTTTTCCCCCGGCTCCCGGGCTTCTGGCTGCTCATTCTGTCTTCTGACTCAAGTTCACACAACTCTCGAAAGCCTCTTCTCCCGGAGGGGGAGGTTTAGGGAGGACGCTTTCGCAGGTGGAATTGCTGCTAATTAATAAATAACCTCGCGGAGTTTAATTGGAGTAGCACTCCCCCAAACTATCGGCCGCTGGGAGGAATACTTTAGGTTTTTTGGTGATATACCCGCTCCGGCTTCCCGTGGGAGACCCGCGGCGCGGGGCAAGATGGCGGCACACATTAACCTTGAATTCGCGCGGTAATCTGCGATAATCTGTTTTCTGGTGTAATGTATTAGGGTTACGCTACTTGAAAGGCATTGGAGAACCGCGCACATGGAAATATACAAGGCACAGCCGCGCAAGCTGCCGCGCAGCTCAGGCCGCAAGATCTTTTTCTCCGTTTTCGGCGGGTGCGCAGCGTTGGCACTGCTTGGCTGCATCGGATACTTCTTCTACCTGCTCGGTGCCCTTCCCAAGGTGGATCGCCTGGCCGACTACCGTCCTCCGATCCTTTCCCAGGTGTTTGGCGAGGACGGCAGCCTGGTCGGCGAATTCTATCTGGAGCGGCGCACCGTCGTTGCGGTGGACAAGATACCGAAACGGTTGATCCAGGCCTTCGTTTCCGCGGAAGATTCCAACTTTTACCAGCACAAGGGGATCGATTACCTCGGTGTGCTCCGTGCGGCCTTCAAGAACGTCATCTCTATGCGCAAGAAGGAGGGGGCCTCCACCATTACCCAGCAGGTCGCCAAATCGATGCTGCTCACTCCGGAAAAGAAGTTCTCCCGCAAGATCAAGGAGGCGATCCTCGCCACCCGGATGGAGGAGCGACTCTCCAAGGATGAAATCCTTTACATCTACCTGAACCAGATCTACCTGGGCGCCGGCGCCTACGGGGTGCAGCTTGCCGCGGAGACCTACTTCGGCAAGGAGGTGGACCAGCTGAACCTGGCCGAGATGGCGATGATGGCGGGGCTCCCCAAGGCGCCCAACTCCTACTCGCCGATCAAGCACCTGGACAAGGCGAAGGAGCGCCAGGGGTACGTGCTGGAGCGCATGGTGAAGGAGGGGTACGTAACCCAGGTCGAGGCAGATCATGCCAAGGCGACCCCGATCGTGATCCACGCCCTGAAGAAGGTGAATGCGGACCAGTCCGCCTACTTTCTGGAGCAGGTCAGGCAGCAGCTGGAGGAAAAATACGGCGAGGAGCGGCTCTACAAGGACGGCCTCAAGATTTACACCACGATGAACGCCGAGATGCAGAAGGGTGCCTACGACGCGGTGGTGAACGGCCTCAAGACTCTGGACAAGAGGCAGGGCTTCCGCGGCGCGGCCAAATATCTTGCCGAGGCTGAGGTAGATCCCTATTGCAAGAAGGTGGAGGACGGCATCGATTACCTCGCCCTGAAGCAGGGGTCGACCTATCAGGGGGTAGTGACCGCCGTCGACCCGGCGAAACGCGAGATCACCGTGCGCGTCGGGGACCGGACCGGCAGCATTCCGAAGAAATACCTGGAATGGGCCGGTAAGCTGGAGCTGGTGAATAGTTACGGCCAGCCTGAGGCGAAGCGGTCGATCGGCCTCGGCGCGGTGCTGGAGGTTCAGGTGAAAGAGCCTGACCTGAACCGCGCGGGCGCCGTCTTCATGCTGGACCAGGTGCCCGAAACGCAGGCGGCCCTGATCGCGATCGACCCGCAGACCGGCGGGGTGCGCGCCATGGTGGGGGGGTACGACTTCAAGAAGAGCCAGTTCAACCGTGCCATGCAGGCCAAGAGAAACCCGGGCTCCGCCTTCAAACCGGTCATCTACGCCGCGGCCCTGGACAAAGGGATGACCCCGGCAAGCATCATAGACGATTCCCAGGTGGAGTACGAAAGCGGCCAGGAAAAGGCCTGGAAACCGAAGAACTACGACAACATCTATCGCGGGCCGGTCACCATGCGCGAGGCGCTGACCGAATCGATCAACGTGGTTAGCGTGAAGATCCTGGAGCGCATCGGGGTGGGTGCCGCCATCGAGTACGCCAAGAAGCTCGGCATAACCTCACCGCTGGCGGCGAACCTCACCCTGGCGCTTGGTTCCTCCAGCCTGACTCCGCTGGAGCTCACCAACGCCTACGCAGTTTTTGCCTCGGGGGGGTACCGCACCACGCCCTATTTCATTACCCGGGTGCTGGACCGCGACGGCCGGGTGCTGGAAGAGGTGGCGCCTCCCGCTATCACGGTCTTCAACAAGATCTCCAGCGTCTCCGCACAGGTGGATGCAGCTGACGGGGATGACGACTCGAAGCCGCTGGTCCTCACCCAGCCGTCACTGCCCCAAAGGCAGCAGCCAAGTCCGGCTGCGCCGCCCCTCGGCGCCCAGGTCCTGAGCGCGATCCCGGTCATTTCGCCCGAGACCGCCTTCATCATGACCAGCCTCCTGGAGAGTGTCGTTTCCAGCGGCACCGGCGGACGGGCGCGGGCCCTGGGCCGCCCGGTGGCAGGGAAGACCGGCACCACCAGTGACATGAAGGACGCCTGGTTTGTGGGGTACGTGCCGCAGCTGGTCACGGGGGTTTGGGTAGGCTACGATCAGGAGCGCAGCCTCGGTTCGGGGGGCTCCGGCGGAATGGCAGCGGCACCGATCTGGACCGAGTTCATGCAGCGCGCCCTGGCTTCGGTCCCGATTAAGAGCTTCCATGCTCCGGCTAACGTCACCTATGCCCTGATCGATCCGCGCACCGGGCACCTCGCCCGGGAAGGAAGTCCCGGGGCAGTACAGGAATGCTTCATTAGCGGATCGGAACCAACCAGCTACGATCCGGAAACGCCGGAGGAACCCCCGGTGGCTCCGCAACTACCTTGAATCAGGTTATTTTTGGCCGTGATGCCTGGCTCGCAGCTCCCCGGAACTCCGAATCCGCCAGGGCTTTGCAACTTTCCGCCCAGAGGGGGGGATTAGAGCTAGAACCGCTCCTATGCTGGAGAAAATGCTATTACCGCCAAGAAAACCCTTGCAAACTATAAATTTGTGATTATAGTGACATTAATTTAATACATCCAAGGAGGGTTTGACATGACTAAAGCAGAACTGGTCGAAGCAGTGGCAAAATCCGCTAATCTCCAAAAGGGCGCGGCCGAGAAGGCTGTCAGTGCGTTCATCGACAGTGTGAGCGATGCTCTGAAACAGGGTGACAGGGTTACGCTCGTCGGCTTTGGCAGCTTTGAAGTGGCGAGCCGTCAGGCCCGCACCGGGAGAAACCCGCAGACCGGCAAGGAAATCAACATCGCCGAAGCCAAGGTGCCGAAGTTCCGCCCGGGCAAAGCCTTGAAGGATGCGGTAGCCAAGAAGTAATAAGCCCGGTCTCGCGACCGGCGTGCCCCTTCCACGACGCTTCGCGTCTGGCCAGGCAAAGTAAAAAAACCCCGCAAGCTGCGGGGTTTTTTTCGTTCCGGGCGCCGCTTTGCCCGAACGGCTGCAACCGGGAGCGGGGAAAAATGAAATGCGCCTGCCTCACGAAAAAGCTTGCTTTTAAGAAAAGACTGTAGTAGAGGTATCCGTCTGACTGACATCAGTTCCATCTGGGAGTAGTTCTCCCTTCCCATCGATCCAACCCCTCGCATTCAGGTTAATCCCCATGAGAAATGCGGCAGCAGCTATGGTTGGCAAAACGATGCATGGTTTGCCGGTCATATATGCGTGTTGCTGTTCCGATTAATGCGGCAAATGTTGCCGCTGCGGTTTTTCACGCTCACACACTTTGCAACACCCACTTTTGAACGCACTCTCGCGCCTATCCCTTGGGGATTTTCGGGCTCTGATGCGGACTGTTGCCAAAAGCGGGAAAAAAAGGAATCTCAATGTCTTTTGAAACACTGAACCTCTCCGAACCGATCCTGAAAGCCATCACTGCCTGCGGTTACACCGAACCGACCCCGATCCAGGCACAGTCGATACCGCTCGCCATCGCTGGCAAGGACCTGATCGGAAGTGCTCAGACCGGAACCGGCAAGACCGCTTCCTTCGTGCTTCCCGCACTGGAGCGCCTGCTGGTGCCGTCAACCAAGAATGGCAAAGGGCCCCGCATCCTGGTGCTCACCCCGACCCGCGAGCTCGCCAACCAGGTACTGGACGCGGTCCGCACCTACGGCAAGTTCATGAGGGTAAGATGCGGCGCAATCCTGGGCGGCATGCCGTACCGCGAACAGATGGCCCTGCTCTCGCAGCCGGTCGACATCATCGTGGCAACGCCGGGACGTCTGATCGACCACCTGGACCGTCGCTCCATCAACTTCTCCCGTCTGGAACTGCTGATCCTGGACGAGGCCGACCGCATGCTGGACATGGGCTTCTCCGAAGACGTGGACCGGATCGCAGCCGCCGCTCCTACCGACCGCCAGACGCTTCTCTTCACCGCCACCATGGACGACGCCATGGCTTCGCTCGCTAAGCGCCTGCTGCAGAGCCCGGTCCGCATCGCCGTTGAGGCGCAGGCAGCAGCTGAACTGAAGATCGAGCAGCGCCTCCACGTCACCGACGACATGAGACACAAAAACCGCCTGCTGCAGCACCTGGTTGCCGACGCCTCCGTCACCAAGGCGATCATCTTCTCGGCTACCAAGAGGGACGCTGACCAGTTGGCAGCCGAGCTCTTCGCCCAAGGTCACGCGGCAGCAGCGCTGCACGGCGACATGTCCCAGGGTGCCCGTAATAAGACCATCGTCAACATGCGTCGCGGCAAAGTACGCTTCCTGGTGGCAACCGACGTCGCCGCCCGCGGCCTGGACGTGAACGGCATCAGCCACGTGATCAACTTCGACCTCCCCAAGTTCGCCGAGGACTATGTTCACCGCATCGGCAGAACCGGCCGGGCCGGCGCCACCGGTATCGCCATCTCGTTTTGCTCCATGAACGAGGTTGCCTATCTGGACCGGATTGAGCGCTACACCGGCAAAACCCTGCCGCAGAGCGTCATCCCGGGCCTGGAACCGACCCGTCCCCTGAGAAGGGCTGGCGGCGCACCCGGCGCCAGGAAGGGACGTCCTTCCAGCGACCCGCGCAAAAAGCCGTTTACGGCATCCAAGGGTCGTGTTGGTGCGCCTGCAAGCGCAGCACGCCGCGAGCAGCAGGTCGTCGTTGAGTACCGGCGCGGCAGAGGCGGCGCAGCGAAGTAATCCCTTTTCGGGGTTGCTATAACCCGGTCTTTTTGTTATCTTCTGCAAAATGAAAAGCGGCATCCTACGGCAACAAAAGCCAAGGGGTGCCGCTTTTACTACAGGAATACGCCGCAAGGTGCTTCTGGCGGCAAGAAAACCAATTCCCCGGGGGGTAAACGCATATGAGTGGAGCTGTCGAGATAGGTAAGGGATTGTACTTGATTGGGGTGAAGGACCCGACCCTTACAGTGTTTGACGATCTCTTCCCGACGCAGTATGGCACCACCTACAACGCTTACCTGGTGAAGGGCGACACCCATATCGCGATCATCGACACGGTGAAGGCGAAGCGCTTCGACGAGTTCCTTGCCAACCTCACCTCGGTGGTGGACCCGGCCCAGGTGGACTACATCGTGGTGAACCATTCTGAACCGGACCATTCCGGATCCCTTTCCCAGCTGCTGCAGGTCTGCCCCAAGGCAGTTGTCGTTTCCAGCCAGGCAGCGCGCACCTTTCTCGGCAATCAGATACACACCCCTTTTGAATCCCGGATCGTGAAGGACAATGACCTGTTGGAGCTGGGCGGACGCACCCTGCGCTTCATCGCGGCGCCGCACCTGCACTGGCCCGATACCATGTTCACCCTGGTTGAAGGAGAGGGAGTGCTCTTCACCTGCGACGCCTTTGGCGCCCACTATGCGGGGGATGGGATCTACGCGGACGAGATGCCGGACAACCTGCTCGGGGAGACCCGCTTTTACTTCGATTGCCTGATGCGCGCCTTCAAGGAGCGCGTGCGCACCGCCGTCGGAAAGCTCGACGGGATCGAACTGAAGCTGCTTTGTCCGAGCCACGGTCCGATTTACCGTGAAAATGTACGCCAGCCGATGGAGGCTTACCGTACCTGGTCCCAGCCCAAGGCAGGCGGCAAAAGGGTCTCGATCTTCTACCTCTCTCCGCACGGCAACACCGAGAAAATGGCGGAGGCTGTCGCCAAAGGGGCGAGCCTGCCGGGAATTTCCGTGACGCTCTGCCACATCAATCACGCCTCGGTCTCCGACATCCGTGACCTGATGGAGGAGTCGGACGCCCTGGTATTCGGCTCCCCGACCATCAACCGGGACATCCCGAAGCCGATGTGGGACGTGCTGGCCTATCTCTCCACGGTGAGCCTGAAAGGAAATATCGGCGGCATCTTCGGCTCCTTCGGCTGGAGCGGCGAGGCTTGCCGGATGATGGAAGAGCGACTTAAAGGGATGAATTTCAAGCTGCCAGTCCCCTTCGTGCGTGCCCCCTTCATGCCCAAGCCCGAAGCGATGGCCGACTGCGAGGCGCTGGGACGCGTCATCGCCGAAGAGGTCCTCAAAAAATAGGTGCAGGAGAAGGAGAGTCAAGTAGGTCGTGTTGAGGTACGAAACGCGACAGCCATGGTACCTGTTGCCGTGATGTTGCGTAGCGATGAATCCGTTCAACGCAACCTACGTCTCAATCTTGACTTCTATAAACTATCTCCCCTTGATTTAAGCAGATGAATCACCCTCAAGACGCGCTATTCTTAGCGCGTCTTGCTGTATCCGCGCAACGCGAAACGAGAAGAGCCCTGGCCCACTTCCTTTTCCGCGCAACCAGCAACGCGAAGCCACCCTATGCCGACCATCCCCCCCCATATTGTTGAGGTTGCCATCCCGCTTCCGCTGGAAGGGCATTTCCATTACCTGGTGCCGAGCCGCCTCACGGCTGCCGCGCTTCCCGGCACCCGGGTGCTGGTCCCTTTCGGCAGGCGCAAGGTCACCGGTTACCTTTTGGGGGAAGCCATAGCCACCGGGAGTGAACTTAAGGAGGTGCTGGAGGTCCTCGACGAGGCACCTCTCTTTACCCCCCGGGAGCTGGAGTTCTACCGCTGGATCTCGAGTTACTACCTGCATCCGCTGGGTGAGGTAATCAAGATGGCGCTGCCGGCCGGGATCAACGTGGTGAGCCGTTACCGCTGCGAGACTGCCGAGGATGGCACTCCGGTTTTGCGGGAATTTCTCAGCGGCGGCAAGAACGTGCGGACAGAAAGGTTTTATTCAGCCATTCCCGACCCGCCGGCAAAGCCCCGGGGCAAAGGAGTGGAGATCCTGGAATTCCTGGCGTTCCAGCGGGAAAACGGGGAAGGCGGGGTGGACGGGGAAATGTCCGGCGCTGCGCTTCGGGCGCGCTTTGGCCACTGCACGCCGCAGCTTAACCGCCTGGTGGAACTGCGAGCCGCGCGCTGCGTCGAGCGCGAGGTCTACCGGGATCCGTTCCAGTCCGAGAGTTTCGGCAAGGACACGGTGCTGGAGCTCAATGCCGATCAGGCGGCTGCCTTCTCCAGCATCGGAGCCGCGATCGCATCCAAGGTCTTCTCACCCTTTCTGCTGCATGGCGTGACCGGTTCCGGCAAGACCGAGGTCTACCTGCAGGCAATCGCGCTCGCCCTTGCTGGAGGCCGCTCCGCGCTGGTGCTGGTTCCCGAAATCGCACTTACTCCCCAGCTGGTTGGCCGCTTCAAGAGGCGCTTTGACTGCGGCATCGCCGTCCTGCACTCCGGGCTCTCCGACGGGGAGCGTTATGACGAGTGGCGCCGCATCAGGCGTGGCGAAGCGGTCATCGTCATCGGCGCCCGGTCGGCGCTCTTCGCCCCCCTGACGGATCTCGGGGTCATCGTCGTCGACGAGGAGCACGAGGGATCCTACAAGCAGTCCGAAGGGGTACGCTACAACAGCCGAGACCTCGCCCTGGTGCGTGGCAAGATGGCAGGGGCGGTCGTGGTTCTTGGCTCGGCAACGCCGCTGGTGACGAGTTATTATGCCGCGCAGCAGGGGCGGCTCGGCTACCTGCACCTCCCTAACCGGGTGCGTGAACTGCCGATGCCCGAGACCGTCATGCTGGACGCCAGGGGGCAGCGGGGCAAGACCTTCCTGCCGCCGCTCGTCGATGCAATCGAAGCCAATTTGGATGCCCGGGGGCAGACCCTGCTTTTTTTGAACCGGCGCGGCTTTGCCACCTACCTGGTGTGCCAGGCGTGCGGGCACGTGCTGCGCTGTCCCAACTGCGAGGTGACCCTCACCTACCATCGCGGCAAGGGGCGCTACGTCTGCCATTACTGCGATTATTCCCTGCGGGCTCCCTCGGTCTGTCCCTCCTGCCAGGGGAATGAAATTACGCTTCTGGGGCGCGGCACCGAGAGGGTGGAGGAGGAGGTTAAGGAACTTTTCCCTCTGGCGCGTGTCGCCCGGATGGACCGGGACTCTACCAAGGGAAAGGGGGGGCACGCGCGGGTTTTGAAGGCTCTGGAGGACGGCTCGGTCGATATCCTGATCGGCACCCAGATGATCGCCAAGGGGCATGACTTCCCAGGTGTGACTCTGGTTGGCGTGGTCTCCGCCGATGCCTCGTTGAACCTTCCCGATTTTCGCTCCTCCGAGCGGACCTTTCAGTTGGTGACACAGGTGATGGGGCGTGCGGGGCGGGGTGACAAGCCGGGGCGGGTATTGGTGCAGACCCTGGCGCCGGAGCACTATGCCCTGACCCACGCGGTTAACCACGACTACGAAGGGTTCTACGCGCAGGAGATCATCTTTCGCGAGGATATCGGTTATCCCCCCTTTGCGCATCTGGCTGCACTGACTATTTCGGGATTCGTGGCGGCTCAGGCTGAGAATTCGGCCCAGGAGGCGGCCAGTTTGTTGCGTAAGATCAAGGGGGACTGCCGGTTGAGAGTGGAGATCCTCGGCCCGGTCACCGCGCCGCTTGGCAAGGTGCGCGGGCGCTTTCGCTGGCAGATCCTTTTGAAGGGGAAGGAGCGTAGCGAGCTACACCGTATGCTGTTTCACTTCAGGGCGGGGTTCAGTCACCCTGCGCCGGTGCGCCTGACCTTTGACGTGGACCCCGTGGAGATGCTGTAGCCAGATCCGATTAATCGGTCTGATCGGTCTGATCCGACCGATCAGTTTACTGGCCAACCGGGCCGCCGCCGCGTCAAACGCACTGCTTGCCAAACACCCAACGCCATACAAAAAAGGGGCCCCCTCGCGGGAGCCCCTTTTTGTGTAACTGCTGCCTATCCCCGAGACTAGTTCGGGAACAGGAAGGCGTAGATCATCAGGCAGAGTAGCGTGATCCCGATGAACAGGGCGGTGAACCCGAAGGTTTTCAGGCAGAAGTCATAAACAATACCGCTCGACTTCTTGGCCTTGTAGCTCTCGGTGATCCCTTCTCTCTCGTAGCGTGCCCACTGATCGCCACGCTCTTCGATGAACTCATGCTTGGACATCTGGCCGTTGAAGATGACGAAGTCCATCGGGAACTTCTCCGGACGTCCGTGGGTGTTGAAGAAGTGGACGCTGAAGATGAAGCCGGTTGCGAGTAGCGCCTCATCGGAGTGGATGATGGTCGCCACGTTGAAGGCCCAACCCGGCAGGAAGCTGCCGAAGAATTCCGGGAACCAGAGCATCAGGCCGGATCCGCCGATGGCGAACATACCCCAGAAGACGGCGATGAAGTCGAATTTCTCCCAGTAGGTCCATCTCTCGAAGGTCGGCTTGGCACCCTTGAAGAAGAACCAGCGAACCATGCCAACAACGTCTGTGATATCGCGCAGGTTCGGGCAGAGTGACTCAGGTCCGAACAGTCTCTGCAGCGGGTTACCCTTGAGATCCTTCCGGATGAAGAGGAAGTGGATGCTCATCGAGATCGCCATGGCGAAGTAAATGAAGGTGATTCCAGCGCAGCATCTGTGGATGAATGCCGCCTGGGGTGCTCCGCCGTAGAAGCCCATCAGGATCTTCGCCCAGCCCTGGTCGCTGAACTTAAGCGGAAGTCCGGTCAGTGAGAGACCCAGGAAGCTGATGATAACCAGCAGATGCATGAAAACGTGAACTTTCTTGAAGCGCTTGTACTGTTTGTGCCCTTCGGGTACCACGTGCAGGATATGCCCGTCTTCCAGTGCAGCTGCGATCTCTCTGTTTTCCACGAAGCCGCGGATCATCCAGAGCAGGGTGTGCAGCCAGAAGACCGCGAAGGTGGAGACCAGCAGGCCGGTCATGGCAAGGAAGGTGTAGAAAAGAATCGGATAGCGCTCGCGGTCGTTATGCTCACCGTGGGCGTAGAACTTGGTGAACAGCACGGAGTCTTTCTTGTGGCAGGTTCCGCAGGTTTTCACCAGGTTGTTCGGGTTGACCGACGAGTTGGGGTCCTTGGACGGCAGGATCGAGTGGGCCGTGTGGCAGTCGGCGCATCCTGCTACCTTCTCGGGATAGCCGAGACGATAGTTCTTGCCGTGGTAACTCGCCATGTAGCTCTCGACGGCAACCTTGGAGATGTGGTTACGCTCTACCAGCTTTTCGTCACCGTGGCAGCGCAGGCAAACCTTGGTGTGGAATTCGCGGTTGGTGTGGGAGGTGGCATCGCCAACGGCCTTGATGTCGTGCAGGTTGTGGCAGTCGTTGCAGGCCGCCGAATCCTGGTTCCCGGCAAGTACCGCCTTGCCGTGTACCGACTGGGTGAAGCCGCGCTCGTCTTTGTGGCACTTGACGCAGATGGCGAGTACCCGGCGCTTGTCCTTGTTCCAGGAAACGTGGCTGTGGATGTCGGTGTGGCAGTTGGCGCATCCCACGCCCTTCAGGGTGTGAATGCTGCCGGCGTGCTCAGCGGCCTCTTTCTTGTGGCAACGTACGCACTGTACTTTGCCGACCTTGATCTCTCCCTTCATGTGCTTGGCGAGTTCCGTGATCTCGATGTGGCAACTGGTGCAGCCGTTCTTGCCGTGCACCGAGTTCGCCATCAGCGGCGCGGAGATCTTGTCACCGTGGCAGCCAAGACAGGTCGCCGGGTCGATGGCGAGCCCCTGTTGGGCAGCTACGGGTTGAGCAAGCACAATGAGCAATAGCAGCGGGATGAAGCGGGTGAAGATGCGAACCATAGATAGTCTCCTGTAATTAAAAAAACATCGTTTTGCGACGCCGTATTCGGTAAGCTGGGCCGGTAGCGGCGCCTAATGTATAACGCAACGTCATTTAAATCAACAGAAAAAGTGCAAACTAATAAGGTAGATACAGGTTTTTGTCCGGCTATTTGGCGTAATTTGTATACAATTACCCGGTCAAAACACTGAACTGGTAAACTGCTTAATGAAGGAGCCTGTAATTTGTATTAGTAGCAGCGCCAATAGCGCGCTAAGGTGCGCTAATGGGTGGTAAGCTGACTTTTGCGAGATACCGGCTTAAAACGGCCTGCGCGAGAAATGGATTTGCTGTGGTCTGTCGAAGGGAACCGTGGAGGGAGATGCTACTTAGAAGGTTACTATCCCTTCTGCTGCGGCGAATAAAAGGAACTCCTGGGCCTCGGCGCCGGGAAGCGCAATCCGCTTGCAGAGCGCCTGGGCGGTGCTCTTGCCGTCGAGGGCGCTCAGAAGTTGGAAGTATGGTTTAGAAAGGGATTCGGTGCAGACCTCACCGGCTGCCGGGTAAATGACGGCGCAGGACTGGATCGGCTTGAAGCAGGAGGTAAAAGCGGGCAGCTCGAGGTCTCCGGCTTCCAGGATATCCAGGATCTCATAGCTAAAATGCGCCAGGGTAGCTGACGGGGCGAGGGTGAGCGGACGCCGTAAAAGGTCGACCTTTTTTAGTTCCCGTTCGCTCGGCGCGGTCGGAGGGGTTGCCAGCAGGGCGCAGGCGTAGAGGTGGTGGTACTGGGCAAGATCCAGGGCGAGCGGCAAAAGTTTCGGCTTTTTCCTTTCCAGAAAGATCTCGCTGAGAAAGTCGCGCTGCAACCCCCAGATGTCCTCCTCGGCAACCTCCTGTTCCCCGCCGGCGCCGCGGCTTCCAAGGAAACGGGAAAAGGCAGTCAGAAAGGCGCAGGGGGATAGTTTCAGTGCCGAGATGATCGCATTGAACCAGGCGACTGCTTTGCCGCGGCTATAGAAAATATCGCAGGCTGCGGCCAAAAGGCGCGCCTCCTCGAGGGCGGGCGCCGGAAAGCTCGGGGTGGAGAGTAGCGTATAGGGAGGAGCGTCGAGGTGGTTCAGGCCGAGATCCGCCGCCTTGCCGTAGAGCCTGGTCCCCGGAAGCACCGCCAGCGGGAAGATGTCCAGGTGGTTTGGGTAGAGCGAGAGGGCGAAATCGAGCGAATCGCGAAACAGCGCGGCGCTGTCGCCCGGCAGGCCGTAGATCAGGTCGAAGCCGAAAATTGCGCCGGACTGGTTTAAGAGTGATACCCGGCGGGCGAAGTCGTCGCGGTCGAAACCCCGACCCACGCCGCGCAGCACGACGGGATCGGCGCTTTGCAGGCCGATCTGCAGCGAGCAGGTAATGGAGGCAAAGAGCCCGGCCATTTCGGCGTCGATGTATTCGCTGCGCACCTCGAAGTGGAAGTGCACGTCCGGGGCGAGTTTTCTGATCAGCCGGAGGATCTCCTTGGCACGCGCGGGGATCTTGTTGAAGGTGGAATCGAGCACGAACACCTGCGGCACCTCGACCCTGGCAAAGAGGCGTAGCTCCGCCTCGATCCTTTCCAGAGAGAAACGACGCACGCCGCCGCTTCCCTTGTGGTCGAAGCAAAAGGCACAGGCAAAATCGCAGCCGCGGGAAATCTGCCAAAGCGCTCCACCGGGGAGGTTCGGGTTGAGCAGGCCGGAGAGGTAGGGGGAGGGGATGCTGTCGAATTCCAGCGGCGCCGGAAGCCCGCCCGGTGGGGCCCCGGGGAGTACGACACCGGGGACGCCGGCGGGGGAAAGACCCTGCAGCGCCGCCTGGATCACCTGCAGGAAGGGTCGCTCACCCTCGCCACGGATCAGGAAATCGAAGATCCCGGCCTGAAGGAGGCCTTCCGGGTTCGCCGTCGGCTCGGCGCCGCCGGCGCAAAGAAGCAGCGCAGGGAGCCGCTGACGCAGCTGAGCGGCAATGGCAAGGGCGTGGTCGCGGCTCCAGACGTAAACCGAGAAGGCGACCAGGTCGGGCTTTAGCTCCAGGAGCGCTCCGGCACAGGCCGCGGGGTCGTCCTCCAGGAAAAACTCGCTGATCTCCACAGCCACTTGCTTTGAGATTTCCGGGTCGGCCAGCAGAACTTCCTTCAGGAAGGCGCAGGCAAGCGGTACTGCCTGGGGGGAGCGGCAGGGATGGATTGAGACTAAGGCTATTTTCATGATTTCTTGGGGCGAGCCTTCAGGCGGGGCTTTCCCCCCTCGATTATGACGGCAAACTCGACGTCGCTACAGCGGTATTTTTCCATTATGGCGGGCTTTTGCCGTGCGATGGCGGCAGCGATTTTTTCCCGGGAAAGGTTCCCGACCGGAAGGTTGCAGGCCTCGCTGGCGGCGAGGTAGTCACGGTAAACACGCTCCAGGGGGGACAGCGGAGCACCCTGGGCCGGGGCCGGGCGCTCTG
>JGI24143J45723_1000488_pt1 | contig 20439 bp, 14 predicted proteins | sample BarGraIncu00432A_FD_45723 | JGI IMG/M metagenome (IMG submission 45723) | reverse complement strand
AATTCCGACAGCGTAACCCACGTTTGCAAGGGGCGGGTCCTTTTTTTCGCCTGGCAGACATTATGTCTAGCCCTCCCACACTCCGGGAGAGGGGACTTTTGCGGAGGCATGCAACCGACTGAGTGACCGGCTAAGTAACCGGTCAAATGAGGTCTCATGGACGTCAGAGAAATCTACCGCATCGGAATAGATCTGGGCGGCACCAAGACTGAAGCCGTGCTGCTGGACCCGGGCAATGCTACCGTCATGCGGAAGCGCCAGGCGACGCCGCTTGCCGAGGGGTATCGCGCAGTCCTTGAGTCGGTGGTCGTCATGGTGCACGACGCTGCAGCCCTGGTCCCCAGCGGCGCGAGCTACTCTGTCGGGATCGGCATCCCCGGCTCGATCGACGGGGCGACCGGCCTGGTGCGCAACGCTAATTCCGTCTGCCTGATCGGCCGTCCCTTTCAGGCAGATCTGGAGGGACTTTTAGGACGGGAGATCGGTGTGAGAAACGATGCCGACTGCTTCACTCTCGCCGAGTGCAGGGCGGGGGCCGGGGCCGGCTACGGAATGGTGTTCGGGGTCATCATGGGGACCGGGTGCGGCGGTGGGATCTGCCTGGACGGCGTGGTGCGGGAAGGGCCGCACCGGATCTGCGGCGAGTGGGGACACTTCTCTGTGGATCCACTGGGGGCTCCCTGCTACTGCGGCAACCGCGGCTGCGTGGAGACCAAGATCAGCGGTTCCGGGGTGGAGGCGGCTTACCTAGCCCGCTACGGCGAGAGCCTGGGCATGGACCGGATCGTGGCCGGCGCCAGAAAGGGCGAACCGCGCTGCCGGGCTGCCTTCGACACCTTTCTCGACGACTTTGGCCGCTGCCTGAGCGGGGTGATTTCGCTCCTGGACCCCGATGCGGTCGTGCTGGGCGGCGGGCTTTCCAATATTGATGAACTGTACTGCGAGGGGATGGAGCGGGTACGCCACTATGCATTTCACGGGGACCTGCGTACTCCGGTTCTCAGCAACCGGCTGGGTGATTCCGCCGGGGTTTTCGGCGCGGCCTGGAGCGGGAAGTGAGGCCATGAAGTGTCCGCTTGGACAGATCACAGATCGCGCGCGAGTTTTGCAGTTACCGACCCTTTGCCCTGGTCAGCTTAGTCTCTTCGTTATAGTAGGGTGAGGCACCCGGCGCATCTCTCTTCAAGGCCGCCCTGGGATTCGGATCGTCAGTCGTTTTGTCCTCAAGCCGGTCCCTAATGGCTCTCATCTCCTCACGCAACTTCCTGCGGTGTTTGATTTTTTCCACCACCATGGGATGTATCTCGTTTACTCCGATGACCTTTTTATTCAACAGCACGATCATCAGGTCTTCCAGCGCCCGAATCATCATCGCGTCAGAGTCTGCCAGCTCATTGGTGATATTCTTGACCCGAAATTTGGCGTCGATGTCTCTGATACTAAAAGCCTGATCCTTCTGAACCATGTTTCTCTCCTCGAACGCCGCTTGTTCTCTCCTCAAACGCCGCTTGTTCTCTGCTCTGCGCGGGAAGGCACCCGTGCCTCCCCGCCCCACTGCAAAATGGTAATCGAATAGGGCCGCTATGACTCCTTTCGGCTGAATCTGTTTTTTCTTTAGAATTTGATCTCGTTTTAGAGTCAGCCAATAGGCTCGCTAGGCAAGGATCGCCGCTTAAGTCGGCTCTGAGGTGGGGATGGCGGGCTTATTCCCACTGCGAATTCCAGTGCGCTGTGCTTCGAAGGTGGGTTAATTCCGACCTTAGTCAGGATCAGGAGGAACCTTCCTGCAGCTAGAAAGGGCGAGTGCCAAACAAAGGGCTAAAGGATGATCGTTCAATTACCGATACTAGCTAATACTGGCAGCAGAAACGAATAGTTCCTTCAAAAATTCGTGACGAATTAGCCTCTGCCAATAAAGTAGATTCGCTACTTGCATCGATGCTTCTTTCGGTTAGGTTAATGGCACGGGTGAGCCGGTTGGTTATGAGGGAGCGGCCTTTCTCAGGAGCAGATATGACAGACAATGGATCCGCAGAAACTGCCCGGGCAACAAAACTCGTTACGCGATTCGCCCCGCCAAAAGGTTCCCTGCGACCTATCCGATGCTCGGCACTGATCATCCTCTGGCTGCTTTTCGGACTTTGCAGTGCAGTTTCGGCAGATCCGCTACGGCTTTCCCTGTCGCTCACGCCGCTTTCGCTTCCTTTCTTTGTTGCCGATACCGAGGGCTATTTCGCCGCCGAGGGGGTGAAGCTCGCCATCAGCGAGGTGGTCGGCGGGCACCGTACCATGCAGCATTTGCTGGATGGGCGCGCTGACCTGGCGACCTCCTCGGAAGCGGTCGTCATGTTCAACAGCTTCCAGCGGGGCGATTTTGCCATCATTGGGTCATTTGTCACCAGCGAAGACGACGTGAAGATCATCACCCGTGCCGACACGGGGATAACCAGCCCCCAACAGCTGGCGGGGAAGACCGTTGCCACCGTTACCGGTGCTGCCAGCAATTACTTCCTCGACACCCTGCTCCTTTTCAACGGCGTCGATCCCAAAAGGGTGCACACCCGTAACGTGGCACCCGAGGCAATGGTCGAAGCGCTGAAGCATAAGACTGTTGATGCCATCGTAATCTGGGAGCCCATTCCCTTCCTGGCGCTGCAGGCCGTGCCGGGAGCCAGGATGCTTCCTAAGTCGAGCACCTACCGCTTGACCTTCAACCTGGTCGCGCGCAAAAACCTCCTCGGGGTGCGCGACGATGATCTCGTCAGGGTGCTGCGCGCCCTGGAGCGTGCCCAGGAATTCATCTACCACAACCCGCAGCAAGCCAAGGCCATCCTCCGCCAACGGCTCAAGTTAGATCAGGCGTTCATCGACTGGATCTGGATGCGCTACAGCTACCGCCTGTCGCTCGACCAGTCGCTACTGACCACCTTGGAAGGTGAAGCCCGCTGGGCACGGCAGGAGGGGTTGGTCAAAGGTGAGAGGTCGCCTAACTATCTCAATTTCATCTATGCGGGCCCTCTAATCAAGGTGCGCCCCTCAGCCGTCAACATCATCAGGTAACCTATGCGCATCAGGACCCTACTCCAGGGCTTTCTCTCGGTCGCCATCTTGATGGTACTGGGGCTGACCGTCACCAACTGGTTCATCTCGGAGAAGCTCGCAACAGTATCCCGGGCCGAGGAGCATGCTCAGGCGGTTGCGCATGATGTTTCCGAGCTGATTGCGCTGACCCAGGAGTACGCCCTGTACTCGGAGGACCGTGCCGCCCAGCAATGGAATGCGCTGCACGCCCGGATCGTCGTCAATCTGGAGGCAAGCGCCCGCGACGCCATCCCGCTCCCTCGCGAGGCTCTGAAAGAGGCCGCATTGCTGCCCGACATGTTTCAGCAACTGGTCCATGCGATGCTGCACCAGGGTGAACTGCAAAACCGCCAGAAAAATCTCCTGTTAAGCCAACTGCAGTCCAGCTCCCAAACCCTAGCCGAACTGGTGCATACCTGGGGCAGCGCCCTGGTTAACCAGCATCGGAAAACAGAACGCACCTTTCGCCTGCTCGCCATCACCATTCCAAGTCTGATGCTCCTGATTCTGGCGCAGATAACCTTCCTGCTCAACGTACGCGTACTCAACCCCCTGTCGAAGCTGCTCCTGGCGGTGCGCGCCACGGCGCGAGGGGACCTGACCGTGCGCAGCGCAACCGGGACCCATGACGAGTTCGGCGAGTTGTCTGGTACCTTTGATGCGATGGCGATCGATCTGGTCTCCGAACTGCAACAGGAGATTTCCGAGCGCAAGCGGGCCGAGCAGGAGCGCATCCGTGCCGAGGAGGCTCTGAGGGAAAGCCAGTACTTCTTCGAGGAGACTCAACGGTCGGCGCATATCGGGTCCTACAAGACCGATTTCTCGGCGGGTTACTGGGAGTCGTCCGAGGTTCTTGACGATATCTTCGGCATCGACCAGGATTATGACCGGAGCATCCCCGGCTGGCTGGGAATCGTGCACCCCGACGACCGGGAGATGATGGAGCAGTATCTGATGACGGAGGTGGTCCCGAAGAGGATCCCTTTTTCCAAGGAATATCGGATCATCCGTAAACAGGACGACCAGGTGCGCTGGGTAAGCGGATTGGGAGAAGTGAAGTTTGCTGCCAACGGCGCAATCCTCGCCATGTACGGGACCATCCAGGACATCACCGAGCGCCGCAAGCTCGAGGAAGAAAGGGTCGCGCTGGAGCAGCAACTAAGGCAGGTCCAGAAGCTGGAAAGTCTCGGGGTGCTGGCGGGCGGCATCGCCCACGACTTCAACAACATCCTGATGGCGATCATAGGAAACGCGGACCTGGCGCTGATGCGCATCGACCAGGCGTCGCCGGCGCGGGAAAATCTGGCCCAGATCGGAAAGGCCGCCACCCGGGCGGCCGACCTGGCCAAGCAGATGCTGGCCTACTCCGGGAAGGGGAGGTTCAGCGTCGAGAGCATCGATCTCAACGAGGTGCTGGAGGATATGCTCCACCTTTTGGAGATCTCCATTTCCAAGAAGGCGGTGCTGCGGCTGAATCTTCAGGACTCACTCCCCCCGGTGGAGGCCGATGCCACTCAGATCCGCCAGATCGTCATGAACCTGATCATCAACGCCTCCGAAGCGATAGGGGACGCCAGCGGAGTCATTGCTATTACCACCGGCGCGCTGGAGTGCACCCGGGAGTACCTGAAGGACGTCTGGCTGGATGAGAAGATCCAGGAGGGGAGCTACCTTTTCCTGGAGGTGTCGGACAGCGGTTGCGGCATGGAAAAGGAGACGCTGGCCAAGCTCTTTGACCCCTTTTTCACCACCAAGTTTACCGGCAGAGGGTTGGGGATGGCCGCCGTGCTCGGGATCATCCGGGGGCACAAAGGTGCCATCAAGGTGTACAGCGAGGCGGGGAAAGGGACCACCTTCAAAGTGCTGCTGCCGGTTTCGGGCCGGGCCGCGGTGCGGACCCGGGACGCGGCCGGCAGCGACGGTTGGCGCGGGAGCGGCGTCGTGCTCTTAGCGGACGACGAGGCGACCGTGCGGGGGATCGGGAAGGAGATGCTCCAGGAGCTCGGTTTCACCGTGGTCACCGCCAACGACGGCAGGGAGGCCGTCGCTCTGTTCAAGGCCTCCCCCGAGGTCGCCTTCGTCGTGCTGGACCTCACCATGCCGGTCATGGACGGCGAGCAGTGTTTCAGGGAGCTGAGAGTGCACAATCCCGAAGTCAAGGTAGTCATGTCGAGCGGATACAACGAGCAGGAGGTTGCCCAACAGTTCGTAGGCAAGGGAGTGGCCGGGTTCATCCAGAAGCCCTACCACCTCTCCACACTGAGGGAGGCGATCAGGAAGATACATTAAGAGTCGGGTAGTGGACATGATCGCAGGCTTCCGGCACCCGGAAAATACCTTTGTACACCAAAGGAGCGAATAACAAAAAAGGACCTAGGCGTTTTGCCTAAGTCCTTGATTTTTTGGAGCCATCTAACGGAGTCGAACCGTCGACCTACTGATTACGAATCAGTTGCTCTACCAACTGAGCTAAGATGGCTAACTATCTGATTTTGTTGCATTTAATTTCACTCTATGGTGTGAGCCAAGGAGTCAACCCAGATTTTCATAAAGCGTCCAAGACTTTTACCTCAAAAATCGGATCCAGTCAAGCCATTACTAGCGAGACCACTCATTTCAGTGGCGGAATATCTTCTCTGGGAACAAGGAGTTTAATCGAGCGCGCTTGTCCTGGTATTCTACTAATCAGCCCCTTTTCTTCAAGTTTAAGTATCATTTGATGAATAGTAGGTGGTGTCACTGTGAAGTATCTTTCCAACTCTGCTTCGGCTGGCGACCTTCCATGGATTTTTGTGTAATTATCAATAAATGCGAGGTATTGCCCTTGTTTATCAGTCCATTTTGTGGGCATATTTATTCTCAATGCTTGTACGGTAAACTACTTAACTAAGCGGATCGCAGCATAAACTAGGGTAGGTTCGCCCCAAACAGTGGTGCGGCAGATTGTACTTTTATTGACTTTTAGTTACCTGCCAAGGTTGATAGTGCGAAGAGGCAACTATGCAAGATGGTCCCAAGAACCCGACACACATCACCGCTTCGCCAAGCCGGCCAGCAGCGCCCCCAGCCCTGAGATGACTTGGTTTAGCACGTCTGGCTGAGGCAAAGGGATCTTCAGGTAAGCGCTCCCCGTTGCCTCGTCTCTGCCGATTAGCGAACTCACTCCCTGTTGTTGCGCCATCTTATCCGTAGCGCCGGTACCATGCTCGGCGGGCTGCGAAATTGCCCGGCTCAGATTCATCAGAAACTGCGCTCCTCCCGTCAAGAGGGCGTTCAGGGCTTCCACACCCGAGGTTTCGGGAATGCTGGCCACTCCCGCCTTCTTGCTGGTTGCCGCGCTCTCCGCTTTCTGCTCATCCCGTGCAGCCTCGGCCCTTTCTTGCATTTCCTGCCCGGGCTCGGGCCTATCCAGAGCGTCCACCACCTGCTCAACGGCGTTCATGTACTTTTCCATCCCGGACGCGCCGATAGTGACGCTGTCACTGCCATCCTCGTCCAGGGCACTGGAGGCCAAGGAGCTCTTGAAGCGCAGCAGGTCGAGGATGCGCTCCTCGATGGAGGAGCGGCTGACAAAATTCACTACTCGGACTGTCTTCCCCTGACCCATCCTGTGCACGCGTCCGATCCTCTGCTCAAGGATGGCAGGATTCCAGGGTATGTCCATGTTTATCACCACGGAACCGCTTTGCAGGTTGAGTCCCACTCCGCCAGCATCGGTAGAGAGGAAAACCCTGCAGGACGGGTCATCCTTGAACCGTGTCATCAGTGCCTTACGATTTTTGGAAGGAACCCCGCCATTTAGGTGCACGAAGCCAATGCCGCTCTCATTCAAAAGCTTTGCCACCAGTTCGGTCATCCTGAGCCACTGGCTGAACACCACCACCTTTTCACTGCCTTCGACAACGAGCTCCTTCAGCAGCGCGTCAAGTTCTTCGAGCTTCGGCCCGTGCACCGTAGCCCTGTCCACAAGATAGGTATTGTCCGCGGACATGCGCATATAGGCCAAGGCGCACTGCATCCTTTTCTGGTCGGCGTCGCAGAGAAACTTGTAGCGGCGCCACTTTGCCACCAGCTTGGCCACGATCTCTCCGTTTTCGTTATGTATCTCCTGCTGCTCGGGCGTCATGGGGACTAGGAAATTTTTGTCGATGCGGGAAGGCAGCTGTTTCAGAACCTGCTCCTTCCGGCGGCGCAGCATCACCCCCTTGAGCGAGCCACGAACCTCGTCAAGCCGTTGATAGCCCACGAGTTTCCCTCCCTCGTCAACCACTCGGTGCTTGTGCACGAAACGGTATAGGGGGCCCAGGTGATGACGGTCGACGAATTCCACTATGGAATGCAGCTCCTCGATCCGGTTTTCGATAGGGGTGCCGGTAAGTACAATGGCAAAGGTCGATTCCAGCGACTTTACCGACTGTGCGGTGCGGGTCTTCCAGTTCTTTATGCGCTGCGCCTCGTCAAGAACGATCAGGTCCGGTGCCCATTCCCGAATAGCATCGGAATCCCGCGCCAGCAGTTCGTAGTTAACGAGTTTATAGAAGGAAGGCGCTTGGTAGAGCTGCCGCCTCTGATGGTTGAGCCCTTCAATCACCTGTGCCGTGCGGTTGGTGAACTTTTCGATCTCGGACTGCCACTGATATTTTAGAGAGGTGGGGGAGACGACGAGTACTCGCTCGACCCCGAAAAGTTCCGCCATCAACTCCGCAGCTGCTATGGTCTGGATGGTCTTTCCCAGCCCCATGTCGTCTCCGATCAGGCAGCGTCCAGCACGCACGGCGAACAGAGCGCCTTCCCGCTGATAAGGATAAAGTGCTGTTTTTAAGACGGAGTCAAATAATGGGCTGTCGATACCTTCGCCAAGGCGGGCCTCTACGATTGCATGACGATGGGCCGCATCCTGGTGCTGGGCGATGTAAGCCATAACGTCGTCGTAGCAGCGGACCTCATGAACTTCTTCGTCGGGAAGACCCTCCAGGAATGCTGGGAAATCGAGGAGCTTTCGCTCCTTAAGAACGCCGTTTGCATTGAAAAACCTGCCGGACAGCGCCATTAGGGGTGCCGGAGCACCTGCTCCCGCCTTGAAATGGATTTCCCGCTTCACCCCGTAACTTAGGTACACCTCGGAATAGGGTGGCAGATATCCCTTGCGAAACGCCGCCTTGGCCCCGCGCTTCTGGACGAGCCGTGCCAGAACGAACTCGATGTGCTTGCAGCTTCCCAGGGTGTTGACCTGGTAGTCTGGACAGGAACAGTAGTTTGACCCCGGCGCTGCACCGCGGATGGCGACCCGGTAGGTTTTTCCCGATATGGGGTTGGAAAGGGAAAATTCGGAAAAGATCGGGTGGCTGCCCCTGTTTTCCAGGGCAAATTCCTGTTGCTCGCCGAACTGCCTGCGCAGCTCAAGTTGCCACTGCTCCAGGGTCATGTCCTCCGGCTTGTGGGTGCGGGAAAGTTTCACCGAGCCGGTCCCTTTTGCTGCTTTGCTGGCCAGTGACTTCTTCACGGAGGAGTGGGGTCTCTTTTCGGAGCTCATATAACATCCTTCCTTGGCAACTGGAGTTTCTTCATTTTTCGAGGGCAGATTAAAATATTCATGGAATAATGTCAAAGAAAAGAACCTCGGTACAATTTGTTCAGTACGGTGCATGGGTTTGCAGGGTGTATCTCGGGTGTGACTTCAATAGCAAACTTTAGGTCGCCCTTTCCTTTTCACGCAACTCTCTGCGTTGTAGCTTCTTCTCTTCCAATTCTCGTGCACGTTCCTCTAGCGAAATGACACGATCAGGGTGCGCCTTAGAGAACCTCTTTAAGTACAGGTCTTCAATAAATCCTGGCAGAGGTGCTTTCCACGGCTCCTGGTTGTGGTTTGCGAGACCGCCCAACTTCTTCGGGTTCATCCCAAGTTCCCGTGCCATCTGGACCTGTGCATGGGAAAGCTTGAACCGTTTCCTCGCCTCTATCCAGCCCTGAAACTCAATGGGGATTTTCGGTGCCATTTTGAAACCTCCTTCCCATACATTGAGTATCCAAACTTTGCGAAACTGAATCCACTAAACAGTCAAAAGCTTAAGCTAATCAGAAGCGCTTCCTGTTCCAAACCAACTCCGAATCGATCCATCAATTCGACCACATTATGTACATCCGCATTGGAACTTTTCCGCAGTCTCGCCAAAATGGCACTGCTGTCGTGCAGTAGTTGCGCCTTTCCATAACGGGTAAAAAGCTTCTCCAAATCGGAAGGCTGGAAGAGCTCTGTCCTTCGGGGAATGGCACCTTTGATCCTCAGATACTCGTCCATACCGACGGGGTCATAGTCCGGGAAATGAACGATCTTGGTATCGGTCATGCCGGGAGAGTTGAGCCAATGTAGAACATTGGCCCCTATTCTCCCTTCTGCATAAATTGCCAAGTCGACAAACGGCGCAAATCTCTCTATATGCCAGAAGGTTTCCAGGTTCTCCACGAGACCTACGGTCCCCTTAAATTGCCAACCTTCTACCGAATTCAAGCAGAGAGAAGCCACTCCGGCATTCTTGGTCCACTCGGCCACGGCCAATCTCGAATCATCCTTCAGGAAAGTGCAGTCATTGAACCCGCGTACCAGCAGTGTCGCAGGCCTTCTCCCGATTGCCTTTTTCGAATCCCTACTGTCGGCAACGGCCTTGCATCTTGACGGAAGATTCCCCGGGGATCCCTCCAGTCCCGACGGATACAACAACCCAATAAAAGCGTTAAGGGCAGCCTGGTTCGTCACCACAAGACGACGGCCGGCCCCCGACCGAACTTCATCGATAATGCCGGCATCGAATAGGCTCTGGACCCGTTTCCGGTCTGCCTTGGACAGGCTGGAGGAGGGGAGCGAAGAACTATCAGAAAGAATGGCTAACTTTCTTGAGAGGGAATCAACTAATCCATGCTTCATCGCTCCCCTCCCGGTTGACTCTTACCAATGAGCTTGCATCTAGGATGAGCCGACCACCGCTGTCCTTGAGGAAATAAAGGTTGTCGGCGGCATCCATCGCTTCTGGGCTGGCGAGGACCGGAGTAAACCCGAGTCTGCGTGACTGCTGTACAATGGCACAGGCGTTGTCCTGGTCGAGGCTCGATGCTTCGTCGAGGTAGTAGGGGATGCTGACCTCCTTGCGGTTATCCAAAAGTCCCCTCAGCAGCATCAGATTGATGAGCACCTTAATGGTTATCGTGGTGCCGTTTGATTCGATGCTCTCCAGTTTCGGGTACTCACGTTCTTTGCCATCCGCAGTTGTAACTACGAATTTAAGCTCGAAGAGCTGGCGCAACTCGATCCGTCCCGATTTTCGCAGAAATTCCCCGATGCACCCGTATGCTGCACTGGTGTCCTGCGTGGAGGCGAAAAGGGGGGAATCCTCCTGACGGATTACTTTTTTGAGCCACGGAACCAGTTGGTCGTTTTCATCAAGCTCCAGGCGTAGCCTCTGTAGATTGGAAACTGAAACCTTTGCTAACTGGCGGTTGAGGTCCTCGACTTTTCCTCTCAACCTGTCTAGATCGCCAAGCATGTTCTTTATGGAGCTCTGCAGTCCGGCTGCGAGCCCGGACCAGAGTTTTTCCGCGGCCTCCTCCTTTTGCGCGAGCGCATCCAGTTCTTCAGCAAGTACCCGTAGCGTCTCCGCCTCTGAATCACCCTTGCTTCGGCCGTAGGTCCGACTGTCTATTACCAGCAATCTGTTCCCCAGATCCGCATCAAGGGTCTTCTGTCGGGCATACAATTCGAGATAGAGGGCATGCATATCCTCGAACGAATTGGGCGATTGGAGAGTCCCGCAGATCGCCCATGTCTGATCAGGACGCTGCAATGAGCGGATGTCCTCCAAATACTTCTCTTCTTTGGTGATGGATTGAGTGAGTCGTCCCTTGATGCTGATCCGTTCCCGGTCTATCTCCCGCTGCATCTCCCGCAGTTGGATGAGCCGCTCGGCTAAGTGAGAACTCTTCTTTTCCAGCTGATCATGCTCTTTTTGCCATTCCTTGGCTTTGGTCAGGTTCTCCCGGAATACCGAGAACCGGCGTCGACTCTCAGTGAGTGCGTCGTGTTCCTGCTCCAACACCCTTTTCCGAAGAGTCAATTTTTGTGTCTCCTGTGCAGCCTGCAGGGTCTTTTTATCCCGCGCCAAAGCTTCTTCCAACAGCGTTATTTTTTCTGCGATCAACACCGGATCGGTGTATTCTTCGAGACAAGGCGCTTCGAGAGCATCAAGGGATAACGTCACGGTACCCTCGCGGTAATAACCATTGGTCATGCAATCTGATATTGCCTTGATCCGCGCCTGCAGTTCAATTTCATCATTAATCTGCAAACCGCCTGGGTCCAACTGCAATCCGAGAATCTTGTGGTTTAGAATTCGAAACGCTTCTTTTAGGGGAGATTCGCCGCACAACTCTTTTAATCTTGTCGCTGCTGTCCGCGTGATCCCTTCCAGAAGAGTCCTCTGGGCTGCCAACTCCTTCTCCTGCATGCCGATGCGTGCGGCAACCCGAGCTGCCGGTTCCTGGACGGCATTCCTCAAAAGGTAGCCGACTTCCTCTATCTGTGACTTGAGATTGACGATCTTGGCATCCTCTATCTCTGCCAGATAATCCCTGAATTCGGTCTTCTCCTGCTCAATGTTTTTGAGGTCTCTCTTGATCATTCCCAATTGCTGGTCGAGCGACCTCATGAGCCGTTCCGTCTCCCGGTGCTCTTCCTTTGCCTGTCCCTCCTTGACAGCAAGCTGCTCCAACTGGAGGTTCAGCGTTTCCCGGGCCGCGACGAGTTCCGCACGGATATCTTCCCCGGCGCGGCAGATATCGGCGAAAAGCTGCGGCAGCTTCCCGCGTACTTCGTTCCGCTCGGAGGCTAGAAGAAGTGCGCGCCGGATATCATCGGCCACCGCCTGTAGACCGCGCACCTCGTCGGCCAGCCTTTTTACCTTGGCAAACTGGCTTGAATAGCCGATTTCCAGATCGATACTTTTTTGTTTGAACTCGGATTCGTAGACTTCGTAAAGGAACTGCTTCAGGTCTTCCTGGCTCAGATGGGCCAGCCGGAGCAGGTTGCTGAACACCCTGCGAAACCGGCGATAGGCGTCAGAGTCGCGGGTCGGCACGAGTCCCAGATGAACGCCGTTGTTTTCACCGCTGCCGGTAAGTGCAGCCTTCAAATGGCTCGGTTCGAGTCTCCGGTAATCCCGGTCGGAGAGACCTGCCCGGATTTCGTCTTCCTGGCGTAACTTGCCGGTTTCATCCAGGAAGTCGGCGATGTCGAACTTACCCTGATAACTGAACCTCCGGAACTCGTACCGTTTGAGGGGACCCAGTCCCTGTACGCCGACCATCCGGTAGCCGGTGGGGGTCAGACATTCAAAAAGGATATAACTGTTAGGGTCGGGAAAATAGTAGCGTCTGGTGTCGTCCATGTCCCGGGAGAAGTGCATGTAGCGCTGGTCATCGATGTAGAGAAACTGCAAGGCTGCAATCAGAGAGGTCTTACCCACGTTGTTGGGACCTATCAGATGCAGCGGTCGGACCAGTTCTACCTCGCCGTAATCGTATTTGCCTGAGTTCAGTATGATCAGTCGGGTAGGCCCCACTACGCTCATGAAAAAACCTCACTCTGTGCCTGTCTTTGGTCGGCTTGCAGGATTGTGTGGCAGATGTCGAAGAACCGGTACACCGGGGCACGGAATCGGAAAGTGCCCCCCTTGCGAACGGCGAATCCAAATTTCTCCAGGTTGTTCACCACCGTTTCGAGGCCATCGCGGTCCGTTATGCCGCTCTCCTTCATATAGAGGCGATACCTCTCGGTGGAAAAGTGGGGCAGGTCGTTAATGGAGAACTCCTTGGTGAGGATGCCTTCGGCGACCGGTTCCCCCTGTCCTTCGAGAAACTCCATCAGAATAAAGATGAAGAGAGCCATCCGCGAACTGCCGTCACTCAGACTCTTTTCACCGCGGAAATAGTAAAAATCACGAGGGTGTGCCTCCAACCGGAATCCCAGACGGTCGAACAGTTGCCGGTACAGGTCGACGTTGTCAAAGAGAGCATGATAATGATTGCCGTCTTCCGCGCAGATATGCCTGCCGCGGCAAAGGCGCTGAAAAATCTCGTCGAGGTAAGGGAGGTCGCAAGGGTTTTCGATCATGGCATTGCCTCCACGGCAAAAGGGTAGGCCAGCACCGTTACGCCAGGTAATTGGTAGCTTTTTTCCTCCCTGGAAAATTCGACTCTGAACGCATCGCTTGCGAAGATACGGCCATAAGCCCGGAGCAGTTCGGGGAAAGGATACGTCCCGTATTGATCGAGGAGCCACTGGAGGACATCGCCGATGGGAAGTGCCAGCCTGAGGGTGTCGATGAGTTCGTCGGGGGGGATAAACCGTGGAACAGGCTTTTCCATTCCAAGCTTGATGACGGGGGGCTCTTCCGGCTGGTAGCCGCGAACATTATGCAGAAATGACTCGATGTCCGTGTTGTCGAAAAGCCCCTCACGGAGCCACCCCGAAGGAATCGCCAGGGCCCCTGGGAGATTGAGGCTCCTGATGCCTTCTTTTCCGATCCGCTCCAACACCCGCGCAACACCCCTGGCGAGCGAACTGTCCTGTTTCAGTGAAACATAGAGCGGTTCCACCTCGTTCATGGACTCGTGGAAATCCGCTGTCATGTCGCGGCGCAGTCTAACCAGGCGTACGGAACAACGGGAAAACTCCCGATGCAGCGCGCCGTCCAGCAGGAACTGTTCGGATCCCTCCGTCAACAGCCGTTCCAGAGCGTCGAGTGAAGCATCCATAGTCTTGCGGACATCGATCAAGTCCTTGAGGGGGTCTAGGTAATGATTCCAAAGATGGAGAATTTTTTCAAATCTCTCAGAAACTGTCCGTTTTTCTCTGTTCGATTTAACGGCCATCACCTCGTTGATAATCGCCTCGCGGTTGGACCGTGAATCTTGACGAACCCGCTCCAAGGTTTCGGTGATTTCGTCAAGCGTTCTCTCGATGAGGCTGTGTTTGTCATCGCGAATGGCGCTGTCAAGGTCGGCCTGCGCCCGTTCGAGCTCATCCAGGTAAGCTTGGATGACGGCGGTCGAGGTGAGGCGCTGTTCCTGCAGCAGGAAACGGAACAGGATGGCAACCGTCCTAGTCATCTCGTAGCTGGCGGTCGCGTCGGGAAGCGGTTCGATTACCTTGAGGCTGATGAGTTTTTCGATGAGTGGCGCAGAGGATTCCAGGCCGACGCGGTGCCGGCGTATCAGTTCGGTCAGTTCCGCGTCGTTCATCCCCGCGCTTCTACGGAAGATGTCGTATAAAAGAGGATAATTCTGCGCGGCAAAGTTGAAGAAGGATTGCGGATTTATGGCCATGTCGTGCTAAGTTCTCCTCGCGGACCCCTACTCTCTCCCCATACCGATCAGTGAAGCCACTCAACAGTTCCCGCATCTTGCCGTCGAAACCTATCAGAATTTTGGATTTATAGCCAGTCGTTTGACCCGGCAGGTATCTTCATTGGTAGGGGAATTGACTTAATCTCAAAAATGTCCCTGGCGGCTAGCAAGCCGGGAGGCGAAGGCGAATCTGAAAGGAAGCCACTTGCAATGACACTTCGCTGATGGTATTATACTGCCGGTATAATACCTAGTGGAAACCGATTTGAAGCGCAGTCAATAGTGGCAGGAGGTCGTATGAAGGTAGTCAGGAACCCATTTTCAAAGACTGTGATCGGGGATAATGAGCCCCTCTGCAACCAAAAGGATCTTTTGGCGGCTCTCACCATGGAAGCGCATTCGGGCAACAACAACGTCCTTCTTGCGCCCCGCAGGGCCGGGAAAACATCGCTTGCAATGAGACTGGCCCGGGACTATCGCACCGCCGGCGGATTAGCCACTATTGCCGACTTGAGCGCCGTCCCGTCAGCAGATGCCGCTGCCGACCGCATTGCTACGGCACTCTTCGCCTCGCTGAGTGCCGATAACAAGATATTCACAAAGCTGTCGCGTCTGGTAACGGCATTTGTCCCGATCATCACCATGAACGCCGACGGATCCTTTTCCGTTTCTGCTTCCCCCTCCGGACTCGTGAAAAGCGGGATCGATAAGCTCGTTTCTGTCGTCGCGTCACTCGACAGTATATCTTCGAACTCCAAGACCCCACTCCTTGTCATCTTCGACGAATTCCAGGACCTTGCGCAGTTGGCCGACAGTGTCCAGATCGAGGCCGCCTTACGCACCACTATCCAGCACCACAAGGCATCCTATTTGTTCATCGGTTCCCGCAGAAAGCTGCTGAGAGACATGTTCGAATCGCCAAAGCGTGCCTTTTATCGCGGAGCAACGACCCGGGACCTACCGCTGATCGACCCGGCTGAATTTTCCTCTTATCTGGTGGCACTTTCCGAAGCATCGGGAGTAAAATGGTCACACGAGATCGCCGATAGCATTATCGCTACGGCGGAATCCCATACTTACAGCGTGACGGCGATCGCGCATGCCCTGTTTGAAGCCACCGCGCCGAATTCGCCGAATAAAGAGGACCTCGCAGAGGCTGTAAAAACAGCGGCTATTCGGGAGACATCCCTGTTCATGTCGATTTATGATGCTCTCTCCCCCCAAGCCCGCATGCTGCTGGAAGCCCTTGCAGCGGAACCGACTAAACACCCAATGGCAGGGGACTACATGGCTCGCCACAAGCTTACCACTGCAGGGACGGTTAGGAAATCACTGACTACCTTGGTCAATGGTGACCATATCGCGAGTGACGAAAACGGCCTTATTAGTCTCACCGACCCGCTTATGACGCGCTGGCTTAATACGAGATGGGGCAAGCGCAGCATGTTGAGGGGACTGGTGATTCAGGCGCCACCTAGAAACGACTGAGGCTTTATGCGCCAGCGACCACGCCCGACAGAACAATGCCATCTGACGCACTTTGAACATGCGATGACTAGATATTTTTGGTATAGATCCTGAGTTTGAGCGAGGTCTTTACGTGGAGGATAAAGAATCTATTTCTTTTGAAGAGCTGTTCGAGAAGTATCAGGCTTTATTGACTGAGAACAGTAATTTAAAAGAAGAAAATGGGGACTTGAAGGCACGTTTGGGTGTCCCGGGTGTTCAAATTCCAATAAACGAGATATTCGGGAAAGAGCCCGAACCCGAAGAGATCGCTCCACAATCTACCTCCGAGGCACATCCTTCAGGCATAAGCAATCGTTCTGATTCGAGTGAAAAGATCAAGCTGTTCATGTCGCTCTTCAAGGGACGGGACGATGTTTATGCCAAGAGATGGGAAAGCAAGCAGAAGGAGAAGTTGGGCTATTCGCCTTCATGTCTGAATGAATGGAGATCGGGAGTATGCACTAAGCCGAAGGGGACCTGCGCCAGTTGCGCCCACAAGGCGTACGCGGTCTTGGATGAGAAGGTTATCCAAGACCACCTGCTGGGGAAGGTGGTCGCGGGAATTTACCCGATGCTCCTTGATGAGACGTGCTGGTTTCTGGCGATTGATTTCGATGACGGTGAGTGGCAAAAGGATACTTCGGCCTTGAGGGAGGTGTGCGCGGAATTCGCCATCCCTGTTGCCGTCGAGCGTTCGCGCTCCGGCAATGGAGCGCATGCGTGGTTTTTCTTTGAAAGTCCTATTTCAGCTTCCATGGCAAGAAGGTTCAGTACCTCGTTGCTCACCTACGCCATGAGTAAACGGCACGAGATCACGTTCAAATCGTATGACAGGTTCTTCCCCAATCAGGACACCATGCCCAAGGGCGGCTTGGGAAATCTGATAGCGCTACCTTTGCAGAAAGAGGCACGGAAGCGAGGGAATAGTGAATTCGTCGATGGGGATTTTGAGTCGTATGCCGACCAGTGGGCGTTTTTAGACGCGATTCAGAGACTGTCCGAATATAATGTGAAAATGATAACTTCCAAAATGTGCCTGGGGAACGAACTCGGGGTATTGAAAGTCGATGAAGAAGAAGCGCAACCCAAGCCATGGGAAACGGTCACAGTGAAATTGTTGGAAACTGATTTCCCTCGGCAAATGGAGATCGTTAAAGCGAATATGCTGTTTGTCCTGAAGACCGGTATCTCCCAAAGGGCGCTGAATCAGTTGAAACGCCTGGCAGCTTTCAAGAACCCTGAGTTCTACAAGCATCAGGCGATGCACATGTCGACTTATGGTAAGGACAGAATTATCTGTTGTGCCGACGATACTGCCGAATATCTCTGCCTGCCGAGGGGATGTGAAGAGGACTTGAGATCGGTCCTTGCTGAACAGGGGATTGACGTCAACTGGGTTGACAAGACTAATCACGGCAAAATGATCGATGTTGTGTTCAAGGGTGAACTGAGAGAAGAACAGCCCCTGGCGCTGGCTAGACTGCTAGAGCATGATATCGGCCTCCTCTCCGGAACGACGGCATTCGGCAAAACGGTTGTGGCAATCAGGGTGATCGCCGAAAGGAAAGTCAACACCCTCATTATCGTTGACAAAGCCACCCTGATCTCGCAGTGGAAAGACAAATTGTCGGAATTTCTGACTATTAACGAATCCCTGCCAGACTCGAACCCAGGTTTGGAAAAAAGGGGAAGGAAAAAGACCAAAAGCATAATTGGGCAACTGGGACAAGGTAAGAATAGTCTGGGCAGAATCGTTGATATTGCCTTGATGCAGTCGCTTAACAGGAAGGGCGAGGTCAAGGAATGCGTGAAAGATTACGGCATGATCCTCGTTGACGAATGTCACCATGTCGCAGCCTCAAGCTTCGACCAGATTCTCAAATCGGCAAAGGCACAATATGTCTATGGCTTAACCGCTACACCCACCAGGAAGGACGGGCATCAACCCATCATATTCATGCAATGCGGTCCAGTGCGATACAGGGATGACGCAAAGAGGCAGGCGGAAAAACGGCCCTTCGATCATTTCGTGATACCGCGATTTACCTCATTGCGGGTTCCACTGGATAAGGTTGAGAAGGATGTCTCTATTCAGGGACACTATTCGTACATGGTTGTCAACGAGATGCGCAACGAGCTGATTATAGACGATGTGCTCAAAAGCTATGAGAGCGGCAGAAACTGTCTTGTCTTGACCGAAAGGACCAGCCATGTGGAATTGCTCGCCGAAAAGCTGAGGGAAAAAATTCCCGAGGTTATGACTCTCAGGGGAGGCAGAGGGACGAAGGAGGCGGGAGAAATCTTGCAGCGCATCTCCAACACTCCTACGGACAAACAATTGACGTTAGTCGCCACGGGCAGGTATATAGGGGAAGGATTCGACGAGCCGCGTCTCGACACCCTGTTTCTGACCATGCCAATATCGTGGAAGGGGACTCTACAACAATATGCGGGGAGGCTTCATCGACTGTTTGAAAGCAAAAATGAGGTGCAGATCTACGATTATGTGGATACCTATGTGGGGGTGCTGGAGAGAATGTACAATAAACGGCTCAATGGATACGCGTCTATCGGATATAAGGCAAAAGGTGGAAGTGTCGGCGCGGACACAATTGACGTTATCTTCGACAAAAGCAACTTTTTGCCCGTTTACAACAATGACATTGTGGCAGCGCAAAGAGAGATCCTGATAGTAAGCCCCTTCGTTACCAAGAGGCGGACCGTGCAGATGATGCCGCACCTGGAGGTCGCGTTGAGCAATAAGGTCAAGGTCATCGTGGTAACAAGACCTATGGAAGATTTTGGAGGCAAGGAACTGTCCGCTCTGCAAGGGACTCTGGATTTGTTACAGGTTGCCGGAGTAAGTGTGGTCCTTCGTCCGAACATTCACCAGAAATTCGCGCTCATCGATCAAAGAATCGTGTGGTACGGGAGCATCAATCTGCTTAGTTTCGGCAGTGCGGAAGAGAGCATTATGCGGCTCGAAAGCCCCAATATCGCCAGTGAACTTGTGAAAAGTGTGGGAAAACCAGGGAGTTAGAGCCCAGCCTAACCTCCAATTCGCAGCTATCTACCCCCCCACCACTACTTCCCCAAAGCCTGCCCTACGTACCATGTCGTGCAGAACTCTACAAAAGTCAACCTCTTGGAATCACTAAGTAAAAAACGAATATGTCTTTGCGAAGGTTTAGGGTGTTGTAGCGCTAAAATCAAAAATAGCCCTATAAGTAAAAAACTTATGGGGCTATTGATTACTTTTAGGCTCACTCGCTCTACCAACTGAGCTAAGATGGCAATAACTAAACCTTGTTAGCAATGTGCCGCTGGGGTTTTGCTCTTCCTGTGCACAAAAGAGCACAAGTAGACGTATCTTTTGCCGTAAAATGTTCCCTCCGTCAATGACATTCTACCCGGGACAACAGACTCCCCACAGCAGGGGCCCGCAAAGGCAGAATTTTGGCCTGAATGATGTTGGACCTGCATCCAAGCTCCTGTCAGGGGTAGGCGCTGTTGCCGACCCCTGACAGGAGCTAAACTGCCCCGAAAAACCGCTCTTCCTGCCACATCAACCGATTTGGATGCCGTTACTCACGAAATCGGCAGGATGATCAAGGCGATCCAGGTCGAGACCAGGACCGCTGTGGCTGCCATGGAACAGGGGGTGGGTCGAGCAGGGGACGGCCGAGGCCGCCAAGAGCGGGCAGGCGCTGCAGGAGATTCTTGATCAGATAAATGAGGTCTCCATGCAGATCAACCAGGTGGCCACCGCTGCCGAAGAGCAGACTGCCACCACCGGTGAAATCAGCAGCAACATTCACCAGATCACCCAGGTCGTCCAGGGTACTTCCAAGGGAGCCGCGAATTCTGCCAACCAACTGGAGCGGCTGGCGCTGGAACTGCAGCGGCTGGTGGCCCAGTTCAGCCTGTAGGGTTCCTAGGCGGAGCTTTTGGCGCCTCCGTCTTTCGTTACGGGTCTTGCTTCTCATGGCAACGGAGAAAGTTTATAATAGCTAGAAGAAGCCGATAGTCGCAGTAAAAAGAGGTGAACAGTCATGTTAGAAAAATGCTGCAACAGCATGTCGCATTACGAGCACATGTGTTCGCTCACGCTGAACGGTTGCGCTATTGAAAGGGCGAGATATGAGGGTGATATCCGGTGTACACCGTGCGATGAACCCTCGCATAACCATAGATACATCTGCACCCCCAGTATCTGCGGGACCTAAGATACCGGAACGAGCAAGTCATGTCTGAAAAGGCGGCCAATCGGCGAGCCGGTCGATAAAAGTGTTGATAAAGGATGCTAATATCTCGTGGCACACTTTATGTCTACTTCACCACAGTGTCCCAACACTTATTGAGCATACCCACCGGCCATCGGTAAGTTCTACCCCATCCGGGTGTTCTGGACAGAGATACGAACCGTTTACTGCATTCCCCCGCTCGCATGTCATC
>JGI24143J45723_1000487_pt1 | contig 20456 bp, 16 predicted proteins | sample BarGraIncu00432A_FD_45723 | JGI IMG/M metagenome (IMG submission 45723) | reverse complement strand
ATCACTTTAAACTTCAAAACAAATCTCAAGGTTTGTCAGAAATCATCGAAAAGCTGATGTATTTATTGAATGAACTTCAAAATATTTTGGCAAACTTTGATCATCCAATGGGGTACCGCGGAAAAAATGAGATTTTAGCATTTGGGATAAATAGTGGTGTAGAAAGTTTATTTAGTGAAAAAGAGGTCATTGATCTGGCAATACTGCAAAGGATTCTTCCAGCTATAAATGAACAGAAAAATAAAAATGAGGATGTTTACAAAGTATTGGCATGTTTTGGTTTGGAAGAAAGCTTAAAGCAAAGTTTATTAAATGAAAATACGCTAATGAAGTTTTGCAACCGCTTGGAAAAGATATTGAATGCTGAAGCGCTGCCTTGTCCGAGGAGTGGAAGGCAGATTATAAAAAAACTGAAAAGCTTGATAGAATAAAAAAAGGCGACAGCCTTTTTTTATTCTGCTTTTTCGAGATCGGAATCTTTGTTTGGTAATAAAGTGATTAATTCTTTAATTAATTCCTGACGGCGTAAAATTCCGATAAAAATACCCAAGTCGTCAACCAAAGGAATAAAGTTTTGGCTTACCGCGAGTTCAACTAAATGTTCATAACTTTCATTGATCCGAGCGACTTCAACTTTTGTTTTGAATTCAACATCTTTAATTCTAAAAGAATTTAAATCAATTTCAGGGTGTGTTAGACTTAAGTTTAAGGATCTTAAGAGATCACCTTCGCAAATGGTGCCAATATACTGTCCTTTTTTGTTGATGACTGGCAGCGCAGTATAATTGGTAATAATAAACATGTTATACGCTTGCTGAAATGAATCGGTATTGGTTAAAAAGACGGTATCACTTTTTGGTAATAAATAGAATAAATGGTTTTTCATAGAAAAGAGCTCCTTATTCTTTACTAAATATTTTTAGAAATATGTTGTTCAAACATTCTAACATGATTCTTTAAAAAATCCCTTAATGATTTTTCTTAACGATGACTGTAATAATATGAAAATATATATTTTTATTTTCGCGTGAAGGGATGGTTAGTGTATAATTAACATAACGAATAAATGGGGAATACAATATGCAGGAATTTTTATTATATATACAATCAAGAATAACAATCAACAGTTTCATAGAAGTGGTTATCATCACCTTAATAGTATATAAGCTATTGCTGTGGATTAGAGGAACACAGGCAGAACAAGTATTTAAAGGCTTGATCCTGTTGCTTTTTTGTGCACCGCTCAGTTCATGGTTGGGATTTACAACTTTAAATTTAATTATCACAAGTGCATTTACGTGGGCTTTTATTTTGGTTGTGGTTGTATTTCAGCCTGAGTTTCGTTCAGCTTTGGAACAACTGGGTAATAACCGACTATTCAAGGGATTGTTAAAAAAGCCATCGATGGATTTTTTAATTAAAGACGTTAATAAGGTGATTAAATCAGTTATAGCCCTGGCAGAAGAAAAGACCGGTGCACTGATTGTTTTAGAGAAAAATACGGGCCTTAACAATATTGTGGAGACGGGCGTTGAACTGGATGCCGACATCAGCAGCGAGTTGCTTGAAAATATTTTCACACCCAATCGCCCATTGCATGATGGGGCTGTGATCCTTAAATTATGGTCCAGTCAAGTTCGGGCGGCCGGGTGTTTATTGCCACTTTCTGATAATCGGGACCTTGGAAGTGAGCTTGGAACGAGACATCGGTCGGGTTTGGGAATGACGGAAAAATCAGATGCAATTGTTGTTATTGTGTCTGAAGAAACGGGCCATATATCCTATGCTCTAAAAGGGACACTTTATCAGGATGTTATCCCGGATATGCTTAAACAGGTTATTTTAGAAAACTTTAGCGTAAAAGAAGAAGGCAATAACTACGGATGGTTTTATAAATTATGGGAGAAAAAAGATGGTAAATAAAAAGAAAATCCCGTTATATGAAAAACTCATTCGTCTTTTTATTGCAATCGGGATTGCAATTACACTTTGGTTCATAGTTAATGGAAATTCAGATATGCTGATCACCCAGGAGTACAATAGCATACCGATAACACTCACAAATGTGGATACATTAACTGGAAAAAACCTGGTTCTAGCAGAAGATAAAAATTATTATCTTAATTTGCAGGTAAAAGGAACGGATAAAAACCTTAGAAACATCAGCATGAAAGATATAACAGCAGAGGCAGACTTAAGTGACATTGGTGCAAAAGGCACCTATGAGTTGGAAATTGCAGTAAAGGGTTTGCCGAATTCAGTAATCGTCACCAGTATGAATCCGACAACGCTTCAAATTGAGGTAGACAATATTATCAAAGAGGATCTGGACGTTGCGATTGTGCTGGAAGGAACTCCGGCAAATGATCTTTCGGTCATATCGGCAGAATCTACTGAAAAGGTTGAAGTGGAAGGCCCAGAAGATTCACTGGCGAGAATTGATAAAATAACGGGAACCGCCGATGTTAATGGCTTAACCAAGGATACAACGCAACACTTGACGGCTACAGCTTATGATGCTTCGGGAAATGCCATTGATGATGTGGATATATTACCAAATGTTGTTCCGGTGGAGATTGTTCTCGGAAAAACAAAATCCATCAGCATCAGTCCATCAATATCCGGAAATCCTGCCAGTGGCTATAGTGTTGCTGGAGTTCAGGTAGAACCTTCAAAGGTAGTGATTGGTGCAAAAGAAGATCTGCTCACTTCGATTGAGTCGATTCCGATGGATGCCATTGATGTATCTGAACAATCGAAAACATTTACCAAAGATGTTAATTTGACGCCGCCAACGGGCTGTTATTTTTTAGATGGCAGCGGTAAAGTGAAAGTAACCGTAAATATTGAAAGCTCAGTAGCAAAAAGTTTCACCTTGGATAAAGTAAATGTGACTAATTTAGGCGCAGGACTGGTTGTTTCAAAAATTAAAGATACGAAAGTCGTACTAAAATTGGAAGGAGCAAACAGCGTCATAAATAGTCAAAATGCCTCTCAGATGGATGCATTTGTTGACTGTTCCAATCTCGGCCCAGGTGAATATGAGTTGCCAATTCAGACTAACTTATCGCAAGCTTTAGTGAAATCAATCACGCCAGCAAAAACAACGGTAACGATCGAATAAAAAAGAGAATTGCAAAAATTTGCATTAAATTACATCGAGATCTTGCAATTGATATTAATTTAACATATAATAGTCCGAAGTAGTTTTTTAAGAAAAGGGCTACTCACACCAAAACATTATTTTAAGGAGGAAATTAAACGTGAAAAGAGTTTATAATTTTTCAGCTGGTCCATCATGTCTACCAGTAGAAGTGTTGCAAAGAGCTGCCGATGAAATGGTATCTTATGGGGATTCAGGAATGTCCGTAATGGAGATGAGCCATCGTTCGTCTTATTTTAAGGATATTCTTGCAGAAGCAAAAAGTCTTTATAAAGAACTGATGAATGTTCCAGATAATTACGAAATTTTATTTTTACAAGGCGGAGCTTCAACACAGTTTGCAATGGTTCCATTGAATCTTTTGTCTAAAAGCAATAAAGCTGATTTTATGATTACCGGCAGCTGGGCAAAGAAGGCTTACCAAGAGTCCGCTCGTTATGGAGAAGCAAAGGTTATTGCATCTTCCGAGGATAAAACCTTTTCTTATATACCAAAAGTAGATTCTAAAGATTTTACGCCAGATGCTGATTTCTTCCATATTTGTGTTAATAATACAATTTATGGATCACGGTTCAGACCGGATAATTTACCGGATACCGGAGATGTTCCATTAGTTGGGGATATGTCTTCAAATATATTATCAGAAGTATATGATGTGTCAAAATTTGGCATAATTTATGCCGGTGCCCAAAAGAATATGGGACCAGCCGGTGTAACAACTGTGATCATTCGAAAAGACCTCATCGGCCATGCCAAAGATATTACACCAACGATGCTTAATTATAAGATCCATGCAGATAACGATTCCTGCTACAATACACCACCATGCTATAGCATATATATATGTAAACTCGTTTATGAATGGGTTAAAGCAAAGGGCGGCGTAGCCGCAATGGAAAAAATAAATAAAGAAAAAGCAAAAAAATTATATGATTTTATCGATAACAGTAAACTTTTCACAGCACCGGTTGTACCAGAAGACCGTTCAATCATGAACGTAACCTTTGTTACCGGTTCTGATGAATTAGATGCGTTATTTGTTAAAGGGAGTAAGAAAGCTGGTATGGAAAACTTAAAAGGTCATCGAAGCATTGGTGGGATGCGCGCAAGTATTTATAATGCAATGCCGATGGCGGGAATCGATACATTGATCGATTTCATGAAGAAATTTGAAAAAGAAAATGCATAGGCATTTTCGCTTAGAAAGGAAATAATACATTGAATTATAAAGTACAGACACTCAATAATATATCTAAAAAAGCGTTGAGAGCATTGAATGAAAAATATTCAGTGCTGGATCAGCCAGAAAATCCAGATGCTATTTTATTAAGAAGTTTTAAAATGCACGATATGGATATTCCGGATAGTGTGAAATTTATTGGACGAGCCGGAGCCGGAGTAAACAACATTCCATTGGAAGAATGTTCAAAAAAAGGAATCGTTGTTTGTAACTCTCCTGGAGCCAACGCCAATGCAGTAAAAGAATTAGTCATTGCCGGAATGCTGATGTCTTCACGAAAAGTTGTGGATGGCATCGAATGGGCCAAGACTTTAGCCGATAAAGGTGATGATGTACCAGCACTGGTAGAAAAAGGAAAAAGTACTTTTGCGGGTCCTGAATTGTACGGTAAAAAATTAGGCGTCATCGGTTTAGGTGCCATTGGTGTTCTTGTTGCGAATATGGCCGTTGATTTTGGAATGAAGGTTTATGGCTTTGATCCATTTATTTCCATTGACAATGCCTGGGGCTTGAGCCGAAAAGTAAAACGTTCTGTAAACAAAGAAGCCATTTTTAAAAATTGTGATTATATTACGCTTCATATTCCTTATATGGATGAAACAAAAGATTTTGTCAATGCTGATTTATTAAAAGACGCAAAACCAGGGTTGAGATTACTTAACTTTGCCCGCGGCGGACTTGTAAATTATGATGCATTGGAAGTGGCTATTGAAGAAGGTATTGTTGATACCTATGTCGCTGATTTCCCAAATGAACGTCTTCTTAAAATGAAAAATGTCATCTGTATTCCTCATTTAGGGGCATCAACCCCTGAAAGTGAAGAAAATTGTGCAGATATGGCGATCAATTCAATGAAAGAATATTTGGAAAATGGGAACATTATCAATTCAGTCAATTATCCGGATTGTAGTATGGGCATTTGTGAAACAACCAACCGTCTTACGATCAATCATGCCAACATTCCAAATATGTTAGGACAAATTACAAAAGTATTGGCAGATAATGATATTAATATTTCTGTTATGACCAATAAAAACAAAGGATCATGGGCTTATACCATGATGGATGTTGACAGTAATGTTGGGGAAAATGTGAAGACTGCTTTAAAAGGCATTGAGGGCGTTACCCGAGTTCGTATTATTAAGTAATCAAGATGATAAATAAAAACAATTAACAAAGAAGTGGCTTCAGATCAATGAAGACCACTTCTTTATTAAAAAACGGAGGAAAAAATGGCAACAATAAAACCTTTTAAAGCTGTTCGTCCTTTCCCGGAAAAGGCTCAGGACGTAGCAGCACTTCCTTATGATGTGTATAATCGAAAAGAAGCGGCAGCTGCCGCTCGAGGGAAGTTAGACTCTTTTCTAAGGGTCGATCGCCCGGAAACCACCTTGGATGATCGAATGAAAATGGATGATCCTTTTGTTTATGAAACGGCAAGGAAAAATTTGGATAAGCTTTTTTATCGAAAAGCCCTGACTCAGGATAATCAGGATTGCCTTTATATTTATGAATTGATCATGGATGGAAGAAGTCAGGTCGGCTTGGTCGTCTGCACCGCCATTGATGAATACTTAAATAACACGATCAAGAAACATGAGTTAACCCGAGCGGATAAAGAAGAAGACCGGATCAAGCATGTGAATGCCTGCGATGCCAATACAGGCCCTATTTTTCTGACCTATCGAGGAGAAGATGCGATCAATGTCATTGTGGATAAATGGCGAAAAGAGAATGCTCCTGTTTATGATTTTGTTTCAGAAGATGGGATTATCCATCGCGCCTGGGTGATTGATGACGATGCAATGATTAACAGACTCGTCAAAAAATTCCAAAATGTGAAAAGTTTATATATAGCAGATGGACATCATCGCTCAGCTTCTGCGGTAAAAGTGGGTTTAATGCGACGCGAAGCAAACCCGGATTATACCGGAAAAGAGGAATTCAATTACTTCCTTTCTGTTTTATTCCCGGATGAGCAGCTTTATATTATGGACTATAATCGGGTGGTGAAAGATTTAAATGGATTGAGCATTGATGAGTTTTTAACTGCCCTTTCCGAAAAATTTGTTATTGAAGACCGTGGGTCAGAAGCAGTCAAACCCCAGCAAAAAGGAAGCTTTGGCCTTTTTCTTGATAACAAATGGTATTTGTTGACGGCTAAAGAAGGTGTTTATGATTTGGTTGATCCGGTAAATTCATTGGATGTGGCAATCCTTCAAAATAATGTTCTTGTTCCAATTTTAGGAATTGGAGATATAAGGACGGATGAGCGGATTGATTTTGTTGGCGGAATTCGAGGATTGAAGGAATTGGAACGTCGTGTGAATGACGACATGACCCTGGCTTTTTCCATGTATCCAACATCCATTGAAGAGCTGATGAATATTGCCGATGCTGATTTGCTGATGCCGCCAAAATCAACCTGGTTTGAGCCCAAATTAAGAAGTGGATTGTTTATCCATAAACTTTCTTAAATAAGGTGTTAAAAAGATAATTATTTGTTGAAAAAACAGACTGAGAGGTGGTGTCTAATCGCGCACCTCTTTTTTTATACAAAATTTTATCCTACATAGTGATTGTGCAATAAAGATAAATATGATATCCTTTTCAAGAACAGTGCGTTGGAAGATGAGGGAGATCCTGATTCAGACAACAAACAGCAATTGATAAATAATAAAAAAGCTATCGTACTGATGCCATGAGGGTTCGTCCCTATTGGAAAGGCGAGAGAATCATGTGCTATTACACACAAAGCTACTATTGATAGTGGTTTAGGTGTTTGCGTGTTTTCCCTGTGCCCTTGGTACAGGGATTTTTTTCGTGAAGGCAACGAACCAAACGGGTGTTTGCACTCAATTGGTTCGTTGCCGCGGACTATAAGAAATTCGCTAAGTGCGTTTCTTATGGTGGCTTTTGAAGAGAAGGTGACTTGTCGAGAAAAAGGAGGAAACAATGGAAACAAGAATTGGTCTCATCGGGATAGTGGTAGAAAAAAAAGAGGCAGTAGTAAAATTAAACAGTATTCTTCATGACTATAGCGAATATATTGTTGGAAGAATGGGAATCCCATACCATCAGCGTAATGTATCAGTGATCAGCGTTGTAATTGATGCATCGACAGATGTGATTAGCTCGCTGTCAGGTAAATTAGGGATGATCGATGGTGTCAGTATTAAAACAGTCTATTCAAAATTACCCAAAAACGAAGAAGCAGATGATAAAAATGAATGAGATCATCAATAAGCTGGAAGAACAGCAAAACCTGGAGAGTGATGAGCTGAAGTGGCTGTTGGAAAACAATACTGAAGAATTACGACAGGAGCTGGCGCAAAGAGCCCGAAAGGTTTCAACTAGAACGTATAGCAATGAGGTCTATACTCGGGGACTGATCGAATTTACAAATTATTGTAGGAATGACTGTTATTATTGTGGAATCAGAAAAAGCAATCAGGAAGCTCACCGGTATCGATTGACAGAAACAGAAATTTTAGAATGCTGTAAAATCGGATATGAATTAGGATTTCGGACTTTTGTTCTGCAAGGCGGGGAAGACCCGGATTTTACAGATGATCAAATGGTTGACATTATCCAAAAGATCAGGAAAGAATATCCTGATTGTGCAATCACGTTATCAATTGGAGAAAAATCAAAAGAAACTTACAAGGCATTTTTCAAAGCAGGAGCGAATCGTTATTTGCTTCGTCATGAAACGGCCAACGAAGAGCATTATCGGAAACTCCATCCTAAAGAACTGAGCTCAGCGAATCGAAAAAGATGCTTAATAGATCTTAAAGAGATCGGCTTTCAAGTTGGCACCGGATTCATGGTTGGGTCTCCGCATCAAACAGTGGAAAATATTACTGAGGACCTAGCTTTCATTAAAGTATTAAATCCTGAGATGATCGGCATCGGTCCTTTTATACCCCATCAGCAGACACCTTACAAGGACGTTAAGCCAGGTACTTTAGAAGAAACACTTTTACTTATTTCAATTCTAAGACTGATGCTGCCTAAAGCACTTATTCCAGCAACCACTGCGTTGGGAACCATTAACCCGCAAGGCCGGGAATTTGGTATTTTGGCTGGAGCCAATGTCGTCATGCCTAATTTATCTCCGGTAGGGGTTAGAAAAGATTATAGTCTGTATGATAATAAAATTTGCACCGATGATGAGGCCGCTGAATGCCGAGTCTGTTTAAGTGGAAGAATGAAATCAATTGGTTATGAAATCGTTAATAATCGTGGCGATTATCCTAATAAAATATAATTTAAGAGGAGAAAAAATGTATAACGTAAAATCAAGCAAAGCTGAAGAATTTATTGATGATCAGGAAGTTTTGGATACAATAGCCTATGCTGAAGAAAATAAAAGAAATGAAGCTTTAATCAGCGGTATTATTGATCGTGCATATGATTTTAAAGGTGTCAGTCATCGGGAGGCGGCAGTATTATTAGCCTGTGAACTTGAGGATCAAAACAAACGCATGGTGACGCTGGCACAAGATATCAAGAAAAATTTCTATGGAAACCGCATTGTTATGTTTGCCCCTTTATATCTATCAAACTATTGCATAAATGGGTGCGTTTATTGTCCTTATCATCATAAAAACAAAACAATCACACGTAAAAAATTATCCCAGGAAGAAATAAAAAAAGAAGTTATTGCGCTTCAGGATATGGGTCACAAGCGTTTAGCTATTGAAGCTGGAGAAGATCCAAAGAACAATCCTCTGGAGTACATACTTGAAAGTATCAAAACAATTTACGGTGTTCATCATGAAAATGGCGATATTCGTCGAGTCAATGTTAATATTGCGGCGACAACGGTGGAAGACTATCATCAGCTTAAAGAAGCAGGTATCGGCACCTATATCCTTTTCCAGGAAACCTATCACAAAAAAAATTATGAAGAACTTCATCCAACCGGTCCTAAGCATAATTACGCTTGGCATACTGAGGCCATGGATCGAGCCATGGAAGGTGGAATTGATGATGTAGGGATTGGCGTTCTCTTTGGACTTAACATGTATCGCTATGATTTTGTGTCAATGCTGATGCATGCTGAGCATCTGGAAGCATACAAGGGTGTTGGACCGCATACGATCAGTGTTCCCCGAATTTGCCCGGCAGATGATATTGATACCGCTGATTTCTCCAATGCTATTTCGGATGAAATATTTGAGAAAATTGTGACCATTATTCGTATTGCGGTACCTTATACCGGTATGATTATATCAACAAGAGAATCCAAGGCCGTGCGGGAAAAAGTCTTAAAATTGGGTGTTTCTCAAATCAGTGGGGCTTCCTGTACCAGTGTCGGCGGTTACGATGTTCCGGAACCGAAAGATCAAAATTCAGCTCAATTTGATGTAAGTGACAGCAGAACACTGGATGAAATTGTCAACTGGCTTTTAGATATGGGACATATACCAAGTTTTTGTACAGCTTGTTACCGAGAGGGACGAACCGGAGACCGTTTCATGAAACTGGTAAAATCCGGACAGATTGCAAATTGCTGTCAGCCAAATGCCATTATGACATTGAAGGAATATTTGGAGGACTACGCTTCTCCTGACACAAAAGCAAAGGGTGAGATAACTATTCAGAGAGAGCTTGCATCGATTCCGAATGATAAAGTTCGTGGTATTGCATCTGCTCATTTAACTGAATTAAATGAAGGAAAACGAGACTTCCGTTTCTAATTAGATCTTAACTTCACACTAAAATCAAGGCCGGTTATTTATCTGGTTGTATGCAAGTAGTGATAATCTGCATACAACCAGATAAATAACTGGCCTTAAGTGTGTTTAGCGGTGAATTGTGAAGTAGCTTTATTTCTGAATGTAAGGCGATTAACAATGCTTTTAGTTGAAGAAGTGTAAAAACCTTACTGATATCTTAGCAGGCAATACAGAGTGGTGGTTTCTAAGATCAGAGCAGCGGTGAAAACAATCGTGAAATAGACTCCTTTATTTTTATTGTCCTGCTGCGATTATGATAGAGTTCTTTGTCATAATAGGTACATTGTTTAATATCGTTAACAAAAATGTTTTTTAATTGAGTCGCGACTTTTTGGTCATAAATAAAAGCATTGGTTTCAAAGTTGAGTCTGAAACTGCGGATATCAAAATTACAGGAACCGACGGAACAGACGGCGTCATCTACGACAATGGTTTTGGCATGTAAAAATCCGTTTTCATAAATGAAAATTTTAGCTCCATATTCAATAAGCTCACCTACATAGGCAAGGGTTGCCCAATAGATAAAGATATGGTCAGGTTTGTTGGGAATCATAATGCGCACATCAATACCTGACAACAAAGCTATTTTCAAGGCCTCCAGAATACTTTCATCTGGTACAAAATAGGGAGATTGGATGAGAATATAGCTTTCCGCAGTGGTGATCATTCTTAGAAAACCTTGTTTGATCTGCTGGTTGACTTTATCGGGACCACTGGATACAATCTGAATTCCAGTACCGGATTTTTGGGGAATCAGAGGAAAATAGGCACTGAGTTTTTCATCGTCAATGAGCAATTCTTCACAGGAACTTGCTCGCCAATCCAAAAGAAAACGAAGCTGAAGTTCATAGGCGGCAGAGCCTGTTATTTTCAGGTGGGTATCCCGCCAATATCCCATTTTGGAGTTAAGTCCCAAATATTCATTTCCAACATTGAAACCACCGACGAAACCGGTGTTTCCATCAATGACCACAATTTTTCGATGATCACGATAATTGACTTGAAGATTGAGCATTTTAAATATCGATGGAAAAAATGCTCCGATCTGTCCGCCGGCAGATTTAAAAGCTTCAATGATCGAATGAGGAAGGTATCGGCCGCCCATCGCATCAAAAAGAAGTCGGACTTCGACGCCTTCTAATGCTTTACGCGTCAGAATTTCGATCATTCTCAATGCAAGTGAGTCGTTTTTAATAATATAATATTCGACATGAATGGAGAAAGTGGCTAATTCCATAGCGTGAAATAACGCATCAAATTTTTTGCGTCCATCTGTAAAAATCTCAACATCATTGTTATTGGTGTAGAGTGACTGACTTACCCGTAAATGGAACTCAATGGAATGTTGATACTTTTCTATCAAACTTTCAGGATTAATGGAAATGATTTCTGAAAGCAAATCATGCTGTTGTCGCAGTAAGTGATGATATCGAATATTTTCAGGGGTATTATACTTGAAAATTTTTCGCTTAGTCAGATTCTGAGAAAAAAATAGGTAGAAAAGGAATCCGATAATCGGAAACATCCATAAAAATAGTAGCCACGCATAAGTGCTTTGTGGATTCTTTCGTTCTAAAAAGATAATGGTAAAGGTTAATGAAATATTAATAACAAAAATAGGTAAAATAATGATTACTGATAAACCAAAAGACATCAGGAAACCTCCCTAAATATAATGGTTAATATTATAACATATATTTAATATTATAGCAGTTTTTAGACATCATGAGAGGCAAATTATTATGGATGGTTGGTTATTCAGGTTTCGAATAGTTTGATAGAGGTAACAGAATAGGAAAGTATTTTACTATGATATGGATTTCACTTGACATTTTCGCGAATCTAATCTTATAATATATGAAGTCTCAGGTTTGTGGTTGAAAGTCGAAGCCAGATGCAGGCGAAGCGATCCACGTAAGATAATTCAATAGGGAATTGTTGATCATGGTGCATCTTAGAAGTAAGTCCAGCCGGCGAATGCCGAGAGGAGGAGTTGTGATGCTAACACTGAGCTAAACTTCCTGCTGGCGAGTGTGGGGGAAAAGACCAGGTCAACTGAGACAAAATCTTTTTGTTAAATGAATGAAAGCGTATTCTTTGATGATATTTTGTGACAAGAATTTGACACAAATGATTTTGACTAAAGGGGACTAAAGGGGATATAATTAAGTATAATAAAAATGGGATTCGTAACCACGATATGGTGTCGTATAAACGAATTAGCTTGACCTTTTGAAAGGAGTTATCGTTATGAGATTTACAATTTACGGGAAAAATATGCATGTATCAGAAGGTTTAAAAGAAACACTAAAGAAGAAATTTGAAAAATTTGATCGCTACTTTGGACAAGAGACGGAAGTGTATGCAACATTTAGTAAGGAAAAAAATTATCAAATGTTAGAGGTTACGATTCCAGTTGGAAAAACAATTTTAAGAGCTGAAGAAAGATCTGAGGATATGGTCACTTCTATAGAAAATGCTGTTAATAAATTGGAAGGTCAACTTAGAAAACATAAAACAAAATTACAAAAACGAAATCAGGATGAAGCAGTAAAACTTAATTTTGAAGAAATTGAATCCATTGATGAAGAGGATATATTTCAAGCAAAAGTTGTGAGGACGAAAAAATTTGCAGTGAAACCAATGAGTGTGGATGAAGCCACATTACAGATGGAGCTGATTGGTCATGATTTTTTTGTATTCCTTAATGGAGATACCGATGATGTTAATGTTGTTTATATGCGTAAAGATGGGAATTACGGTTTAATCGAGCCTACTTTCTAAAGCTTTCTTAAGAAAAAAATGAAATTAATGATGGGCACCCCTTGAAAAGTTGTTTTAAGGGGTGCTTTTGATGATGTTAATTTAAAAATAGAAAATTATTTTCGAATTTGGGCATAAAGTTTTGACAGAACTTTTCTTTTGCTTTAAAATAGACCTATGCGTATAACAGGGTTTGTTTATTTCATTAAAAAAGCAGATGAAGTATACCTAATAATATAATAGAAAGAATTATGAATAAATAGTGGGGTTGAAACAAATATGTTAATACTTATTGTAATTATCTTAGGTTTTTTAATTGGAAAAATACGAAGAGGAAGTCTCCATGGTTTTAAGGTAAGAAAAATTTCTTTATTACCGGTTGGAATTTTAGGGTTGGTGTTACAAATTGCCCTGCGGTTTTATATCTACACTGGTGGAATTCCAGTCATTGAACCGTATCTGGAAATTGTTAATTTTGCGAGTTATATACTGATTCTAGTGATGCTTGTCTTTAATTTAGACGATTTTTGGGTCATTCTTATGGCAATGGGCGTAACCGCAAATTTTGTAGTCATTTTTATTAATGGCGGACATATGCCGATTTCTCAAGGCGTGATTGATCTTTTACCAACAGCTTTTGGTCAGCAGATTACTCAGGGATTAAGTCCAATTTATTCATTAATCCAACCCAATACACTATTGTGGTTTTTAGGAATTAATCTTCCTTTACCAGTACCCTATGTGCCGATGGTCATGAGCCTTTATGGAACAGCTGCAGGTGTAAGTGCAGGAACAATTGTAGGATTGGTAGGGCTATTAGGATTTATTCAGTATGTTATGAACAAAAAAGCATCCTTTATTCACGATGAGAGCATGGAAAATGCAGACGATGAAGGAATATTCGGTGACGATGAAAAAGATATTGAAGGCGTTACCCTGCAGGATTGTCAAGAGGACACTGATATTGAAGATTTTTATCGGGATATGGCAGCAACAGGTGCTATTCATGGTGATCGTGATGAAAATGAAACGATGGTCCTTCCAGCGATTGCCAATGCCGATCAAACGATGGTTCTTCCGAATGCCGATCAAACGATGGTTCTTCCAAATGAAGCGATTGCGAGTTCGGATGAAACGATGGTTCTTCCAGTTGGTGATTATGAAACGGTTATTGCTCCTGCCAATTTAAGTGAAGTTGATTCAGAGATTGGAACTGAAACTGAAGAAATTATTGTGAATGACGAAATGACTCAGGAAACACGAATCATGGATGCTATTGATGATGGAAGCACTAAGGTAATCAGCAATATACAAGAAGTAGGCACTTACCTTTCAGGTAAAGACGATAATGAATTAGAAGCAGCTGATATGGAAGAGATTCTTAATAGCGAAGATGCCGGATTTTTCACAAAGAAGTATTACGAAGAAAAACTTGCTGTTGAAAAAGAACGACTGGAACTTCAAATGCGGGAAATGGAATTAAACAGGACGGCTCAATCACTCCATGATCCATTAACTTCACCACAATCAGTTCCGGGATCAGATTTAAGAATTGTTGAGAGTTTTAAGCTGACAGAATTGGATCAACCATTTTTATTACGCAGTGAAAAAAATGAAGATCAAAGTATCGTTATGAGTAAAGGCACGGATGAAGAAGAATTTTCAGAAGATGAAATGCTCAGTGTTTGGCAGCGGCTCAATATTGAGGATGAAAAACGCAAAGCTCAGCGACGAAAGCAGTCTATTAAAGAAAGTAACAAGGAAACTGAAAGCTTATTAGTATCGCCAACCCATGATGAGGAAATGGCTATCCCATTCAAGGAGATTGAAGAGGTAACAGAACCTGTGGTTGGGAAAGTTTATAAAAGTTCAGAAGAGGACAAAAAAAAACTCTTGGCAAATATGAATGATGAACAACGAAAAACTTTTCAAGAAACGATTGAAGAACGGAAAAAAGCAGGATATGAGTTAGTGGAATTGAAATTAGACGGTAAAGATGTTGCGTTTTGGCGAAAGAAAAAGTAATAATTGAACATTAAAAAACAAATGATTGGGACTGTATATAAAAAAATACAGTCCCTTTTAAATTTTATAAAGTATCATTTAAGGGAATATGTTATAATGAAGATTAGTGTATTGCTAAAATGCATGATTATTTGAGAGAAAAGTTAAGAAGGAGAGAATAGATTGGGAATTTTAGACCAGATATTTGACAGTAACAGAAAAGAAATAAAACATATGCAAAAAAAAGTGGATCAGATCGTAGCCCTTGAGAGTCATTATGCGGCTATGAGCGATGATGAATTAAAGGGCCAGACACTGATACTCAGAGAACGCCTTGCTCAGGGAGAAGTCCTGGATGATTTGCTGGTAGAAGCTTTTGCAACGGTCCGCGAAGCAGGCGACAGAGTACTTGGAATGAAGCACTTTCCGGTACAGCTGCTTGGAGGAATGGCATTGCATGAGGGAAACATTGCTGAGATGAAAACCGGGGAAGGAAAAACCCTGGTGTCAACATTGCCAGCCTACCTTAATGCATTGAATGGACATGGGGTATATATTGTTACCGTCAATGATTACCTCGCCAAACGAGATAGCGAGTGGATGGGAAAACTTCATGAATTTTTAGGCCTGAGAGTCGGTCTTGTTGTTCATGGGTTGTCATTCCAGGAAAAAAACGATGCTTATTCCTGTGATATTGTGTATGGAACCAATAATGAATTTGGGTTTGATTATCTGCGGGATAATATGGCGGGCACTAAAGTTCAGCAGGTTCAACGAGAATTAAACTATGCCATTATCGATGAAGTCGACAGTGTTTTAGTCGATGAAGCGAGAACACCGCTTATTATCTCCGGCAGTGGCGATAAAAGTACAAAGCTGTATGCTTTGGCCAATAGCTTTGTAAAAACCCTAAAAGAAGATGACTACATCAAAGATGAAAAGGCAAAATCGGTCATGTTATCGGATGAGGGAATTGTCAAGGCAGAAACATATTTCAATCTGACAAATCTGGCCGATATGGAAAATATGGAAATCGCTCATAATCTTAACCAGGCGCTTCATGCCAACACATTAATGTCAAAGGATAAAGATTATGTTATAAAAGATGGCGAAATCATTATCGTTGACGAATTTACTGGACGATTAATGCCGGGGCGCCGCTATTCCAACGGTTTGCACCAAGCCATTGAAGCAAAGGAAAACGTAAAAGTTAATCGGGAATCAAAAACTCTGGCGACAGTAACGTTCCAAAATTATTTTAGGATGTTCAAAAAGCTTTCCGGTATGACCGGGACTGCCAAAACAGAAGAAGATGAGTTCCAGACGATTTACAACCTCAATGTTATCACTATTCCTACGAATAAACCATTGATCAGACGGGATCTGAATGATCTGATCTATAAAAGTGAAAAAGGAAAATTCCTGGCCGTTACGGAAGACGTCAAGAAACGCCATGCAACCGGACAACCGATTCTAATTGGTACAATTTCAATTGAAAAATCCGAACTGCTTAGCGGTTACCTGAAGCGATCAGGGATCAAGCACAATGTTCTTAATGCAAAACATCTTGAAAAAGAAGCCGAAATTGTTGCCAACGCCGGACAAATGAACGCTGTGACGATTTCAACCAACATGGCTGGACGTGGAACGGATATCGTTCTGGGAGACGGGGTTACAGATGTTGGTGGATTGCATATTCTCGGAACGGAACGTCATGAAAGTCGCCGAATTGATAATCAGCTACGCGGCCGTGCTGGACGTCAAGGCGATCCCGGATCATCACAATTCTTTGTATCATTAGAAGATGATCTCATGCGTGTTTTTGGATCTGAAAAAATTCAAGGTATGATTGAAACGCTGGGAATGGATGAAGAAACGCCGATTGAGAATAAAATGCTGACCAGAGGAATTGAAAATTCTCAGAAACGGGTGGAGGGACGCAACTTCGACATCAGAAAACATGTGCTTCAATACGATAATGTTATGAACCGCCAGAGAGAAATTATTTATCAACAACGTCAAGAAGTTATTGATGGAAAAGATATGGAAAACGAAATCTGGAGTATGACAGAAACTCTGATTAGTGCCTATGTCAATTCATTCACCAGCGAAGGCGAATATTATGATGACTGGGATTTGGAAGGATTAACTAAGCATCTTGAGACAAATGTACTTCCAAAAGACCGCCTGGTACTTCCTGAGAAACCAGAAAACCGGGAAGTATTGGTAGAAGCCATTCTGGCAGAATGCCGAAAAGTTTTAGACGAAAAGAAGGAACTTTTAGGGCTCGAGCAGCTTCAGAATATTGAACGCATGATTCTTCTTCGCAGTGTCGATGCAGCCTGGATGGAACATATTGATAATATGGATCAGCTTAAACAGGGAATTGGTCTTAGAGCTTATGGACAAAGAGATCCAGTCAAAGAATATACAAAAGAGGGATTTGATCTTTTTGATGACATGGTCTTAAGAATTCAAGAAGATACAGTCAAATATCTCTTTAATTTAAATATCAAAGTAGTTCCGGCTGAAGAAACAAACAAAGCAGTTGATTTCAGTCAGATGAAAACAAATGAAAATGAAATTGAAGGAAAACCAGTCGGACCAGCCACTTCGCATAATAAGGTGGGACGTAACGATCCCTGCCCTTGCGGAAGTGGAAAAAAATATAAAAAATGCTGCGGCGCTTAAGCGTATTGTTTAGCTGGTAATCAATGAGTATAAAACGGGAAGGAAGTGATCGTTGTGATCGATTTGTATGAAGAAAAACAAATCATTAATGCAATGGAAATTAAACTAAAAGAATTGGGGGATTCCCTTTGACTTAGCCAAACTGGTTGGTCAAATAGAAGAACTGCAAAAGAAAACAGAAAGTGCTGATTTTTGGAATGATCAAAAAAGCGCCCAAATTGTTTTAAAGGAATTAAAATTAATAAAGCTGAAAGTCGATCAGTACAACGCCCTTGCGGAGTCGCTGGATGACGTTCTTGTCATGCTTGAATTGGTGGAAGAAGGGGAGCAGTTGGAAGGGTTTGCAGAAGCCATCAATGAGCTTAGTGAAAAATTAGATCGCTTTCGCGTTGAGACACTTCTTTCCGGAGAATATGACAGCAATAATGCAATTATTTCCCTTCATCCCGGAGCAGGCGGAACGGAGTCCCAGGATTGGGCTGAAATGCTGCTGCGGATGTATACTCGCTGGGCAGAAAAAAAAGGGTACAAAGTAAAAACCCTGGATCTTCAGCCTGGTGATGTTGCCGGAATAAAAAGCGTTACCCTGCTGATTGAAGGGGTGAATGCTTACGGTTATTTAAAAACAGAGCGTGGTGTGCATCGTCTGGTGCGAATTTCTCCGTTTGATTCATCCGGTCGTCGGCATACATCCTTTGCATCACTGGATGTTTCTCCTGAGGTGGATGATACCGTTGAAATAGAGATACTGCCTGACGATATCCGGATTGATACTTTTCGAGCCAGTGGGGCTGGCGGACAACATATCAATAAAACGGATTCTGCGATACGAATTACTCATCTTAAAACTGGAATTGTGGTTCAATGTCAAAATGAGCGATCCCAGCATCAGAATAAGGAAGTGGCCATGGGCATGTTAAAAGGTAAGCTTGTGGAAATTTTGGAACAGGAAAAAATGGATCGGCTTGAGGACATTAAAGGGGATTATAGTCAAATTGCCTGGGGTAGCCAAATTCGTTCTTATGTATTTCATCCTTATACCATGGTTAAGGACCATCGAACAAATGTGGAAATCGGAAATGTAGCAAGTGTCATGGATGGTGAGCTGGATAGCTTTATGAATGCTTATCTCAACACGATGGTTACCTGATACAACCGGGTATCGTCTGTTTTGTAAATACGAAGAATTTTGGAGGGGAAAATGGCAAAAACCTATCAGGAAATAAATGAGAAAATCGCAAAAGGCGAAGCTGTCGTAGTAACGGCAGAAGAAGTGATTGATATTGTAAAAAAACAGGGAGTCAAAGAAGCGGCAGATTATGTGGATGTCGTGACCACGGCTACTTTTGGTCCAATGTGTTCCTCAGGGGCATTCCTTAATTTTGGGCATTCTGATCCACCCATTCGTATGGCTGAGATCACCTTAAATGGAGTCGCGGCAAGCGGCGGTTTAGCTGCAGTTGATACTTATTTAGGCGCCACTCAGCCATCTAACGACAGAGGAATAGAATATGGCGGAGCTCATGTTATCAATGATTTGATTGCCGGGAAAGAGGTTCATTTAGTAGCAAAATCCCAGGGAACCGACTGCTATCCTCGAAAAGAAATCGATACATGGGTGACTCTGAATGATTTAAATGAAGCTTATTTATTTAATCCCAGAAACTGTTACCAGAATTACAATGCGGCCATCAATACATCCAGCAAGCGAATCTATACTTATATGGGAATTTTGCAACCCAACATGGGGAATATCACCTACAGTACCGCTGGAGAATTAAGTCCACTCCTTAATGATCCGCTATTAAAAACAATCGGTATGGGCACCAGGATTTTCCTGGGCGGCGCTCAGGGATACGTTTCCTGGATGGGTACCCAATTTAATACCGCTTGCGAAAGGGATGAAAAAGGATACCCGACGACACCAGGGGCGACGCTAGCCTTGATCGGAAATATGAAGGAGATGAATCCTGAGTATATCCGAGGAGCGGTGTATGAAAAATACGGTACCTCGATGTTTGTCGGCGTTGGGATTCCTATTCCAATATTAAATGAAGAAATGATGTCCTTCGTGTCGGTTGAAAATAAAGACCTCCACACGAATGTTCTCGATTATAGTGTTTCTAAAGGTGGGCATCCAACTCTGAAAAAAGTGAGTTATGCTGAACTCAGAAGCGGCGCGGTGGACATTAATGGAAAAATTATAAAAACATCACCCATGTCGAGTTTGAAAGTAGCAAGAGAAATTGCTTTAGAGCTCAATCATTGGATTAAAAAGGGCAAATTTTTCCTTCAAGAACCGATTCAAACATTCCCTATGGGGAATGTCTTGAAAGGTCTTGAAATAAAGGAAGGAGAATCTTGATGATCACAAAAAAAATATTGCTATCCTTTCCTAAAGTGGCCACAGGCAAGCCGATGGCGATGGAATTAATAAAAACCTATAATCTTGATTTTAGCATTCTTAAAGCGATGATTGATGATAATATCAAAGGAACGCTTCTTCTGGAAATAAGAGGCGAAGAGGATGATCTTAACGCCGGAATTGTTTTTCTTCGGGAAAACCAAATTGGGGTCAAAGATGTTCAGTCGATAGTAGTCGTTGATGAAAAGAAATGTATTTCATGTGGCGCCTGTACTGCTGTTTGTGCAGTCAATGCCCTTGAGATGGATGAAAACTGGTCATTGATTCACCATGAAGATAAATGTCTTGAGTGTAGGCTATGTGAGAAGGCATGTCCAATGCGGGCGATTCATGCGGTCATGTGATCATATGGCATATGAAGAACGAACCTATCGAAATCAAATGAAATCCGAGGACCTGGAATATTTCCAGGTCCTCGAATTTGAA